>Ga0268283_1000741_pt1 | contig 18583 bp, 18 predicted proteins | sample saktaG_13_FD_190140 | JGI IMG/M metagenome (GOLD analysis project Ga0268283, IMG submission 190140) | Saline water microbial communities from Sakinaw Lake, British Columbia, Canada - sak_2013_06_06_36m | ecosystem: Environmental > Aquatic > Non-marine Saline and Alkaline > Saline ... | reverse complement strand
TATCAAACTCCGAATACCAAGAATTAAAAGTACGGCAGTTAGACTGTGGGGGCTAAGCTCCATTGGTCAAAAGGGAAACAGCCCATGATCTCTATTTAAGGTCCCTAAATCTATGCTAAGTGCAAACAAGGCGGTGGAATTTCTCAAACAATGAGGAGGTTGGCTTAGAAGCAGCCATCCTTTAAAGAAAGCGTAACAGCTCACTCATCCAGAGATTCTGCGCCGCAAATAATCGGGGCTAAGCATAGTACCGAAACTGAGGGTGTGGTCGTGCCTCATTGTATTTGGCACTCCCCGCAGACAGTCGCAGACTTTTCGCAGACTAACGCAGACTTTTGAATTCAGAATTAATTTTGAATTCTAGTCAGCGTGGTCTGCGTCTAGTCTGCGTAAGTTTGCGAGGCGTGACGAGTATAGCGAGGCGCGACTATGCGGTAGGAGAGTATTCGCATCTGCAGTGAAGCTAAAGGGGTGACCCATAGTGGAGCGTTGCGAAGAAAGAATGTTGGCACAAGTAACCACAAGAAGCGTGAGATACGTTTCCGCCGAAAGATCAAGGTTTCCTTGGCGATGAAGATCAGCCAAGGGTTAGTCGGGCCTAAGGGGATGGCGAAAGCCGAACCCGATGGACACACGGTTCATATTCCGTGACTTTTACATGTTTCTATGAAGGGACGGAGAAAATAAACATAAGCCCATTATTGGATTTGGGTCGCTGGCTGTAGGGATGTATTCTAGGTAAATCCGGAATACTGATTTAATTCAAATCTCAATGCCAGAGAAAAGTGAGCCTACGGGCTTGCAGATTTATGTGAAGAGTCTTCCAAGAAAAGCTTCTACGTTATACATGTAAAATCCGTACCGCAAACCGACACAGGTGATCAGGTCGAGTAGACCAAGGCGAATGGGTGAGCGGTCCCCAAGGAACTCGGCAAAAAAGCAGCCGTAACTTCGGGATAAGGCTTGCCTGGTCGTGCCTCATTGCATTTGGCACTCCCCGCAGACAGTCGCAGACTAGACGCGGACTAACGCAGACTTTTGAATTCAGAATTTGAATTCTAGTCAGCGTGGTCTGCGTAAAGTCAGCGTAAGTCTGCGAGGCGTAACGAGTGTAGCGAGGTACGACTAGGCCGCAGCTAAAGAATGTCTGCCAACTGTTTATCAAAAACACAGCTCCCTGCGAACTCGTAAGAGGATGTATAGGGGGTGATGCCTGACCAATGCCAGAAGGTCAAACGACGGGGGTACTGCCGCAAGGTAGTGCTGATTGTTGTAAGCCCTGGTGAATGTCGGCCGTAACTATAGACCTGGCCGTTGTAGTTACGTTAAAAAATCTTGCTATATGCTGGAAACTCTGGGTTCATGAAAATGAACAAAAAAGTAATAATTACTACTAGCTCTCGTCGAAGATGCAGTGACAATGTAATTATGCAGACAATCAGCAGGAAAGATCTCTACTGCAAAAATTTCTCAAATGGAAAAATGGCTAAAAAATATAGATCCAAAACATGGATATTATATTGCTGGTTTTACAGATGGAGAGGGAAGCTTCAATGTTTCTCTCAAAAAAAGAAATGATTATGCAGGAGAATGGAAAATATCAGCATCATTTAATATTTCTCAAAAAGATAGAGTCATACTTTCATGGATTAAAAGAATCCTCGGATGTGGAACTTTAAGAGAAAGAAAAGATGGTGTCGTCTATTATGAAGTTACAAATGTTGCTTCATTAAAAGAAAAAATAATTCCATTCTTTACTAGATTTAACTTTCTTTCAGGAAAAAAGAAGATAAATTTTGCAATCTTTAAAAAGATTGTAGAAATTATGTCTTCTGGAGAACATCTTAATTCAGATGGATTTAAACAAATCCTTGAATTACGAGAAACTCTAAATGAAGGAAAAGGAAGAAAAAGAAAGTACAATTTATCAGATGTGATAAAAGTAGAGAAATCCTCAGAGACTACACGCAAGACACTTTAAAAAGTGAAGATATAGTCCGATCTCTATGGCGACATAGAGCTAACACGTTTCAGTTTCAGAATTTATTGATAAATAGAAAATTATATATGCTATTCGCGTTATCTTTGATTACGAACGGTCCTAAGGTTCAGGATTTGCCACGTGCGAATCCTGAAGGACTAGGACTGTTCTATAGGAGTTAAAGATTAAATTAAAAAAAGCTGCCTGTTCATTTAGTAATAAATGAATGTCACAAAATACTGACTATATGCTGGGAAACGAATATGGTATAATTATTCCATATGAATGATCAGCAGGAAAGACTAAAAAAAGAGTCGTGGATTGTTGGTTTTACTGATGGCGAAGGTTGTTTTTCAGTAAGTATATTGAAAAACAGAACTTCCAAAAATGGATGGCAAATATTTCCAGAGTTTGTAATAACTCAAGGAAAGAAAAGTCTTCCCGCCTTGGAAATATTCAAAGAATATTTTAAGTGTGGAAGGATATTTGTTAACAAACGTTACGATAATCATAAAGAACACCTTTATAGATATTGTGTACGTTCCATTTCTGAACTTAAAGAAAAGATAATTCCTTTCTTTAATAAAAATCAATTAAAAACACACAAAATCAATGACTTTCAGATTTTTTCTAGAATAGTTCATTCAATGAGTGAAGGGAAACATCTTAAAAAGGATGGTTTCAAAAGAATTGCCAAACTTATTGAAAAGATGAATCGTAAGAAGAAATCTAGATTTTTAGAATCCTCAGAAACCAAACGTCAGGATCCACGAAAAGTGGATTAAGATAGAGTTCATCGCAAAAAGGAAGCGATTAGCGAAATTCCTTGTCTGGTAAATTCAGACGCGCACGAATGGTATAATGAGTGGACAACTGTCTCGGGGACTCGCCCAGTGAAAATACAATGCCGGTGAAGATGCCGGCTACCTGCAGTTAGACGAAAAGACCCCAGAAGCTTTACTACAACTTGGTTTTGCGTATATATTTCTATTGCGTAGAATAGGTGGGAGGATTTGAAGTCACGATTTCGGTTGTGATGGATCCGACAGTGAAATACCACTCTATATTTGTATATATGCTAACCTCAACGGAAAAAACGGTGAGGGACAGAATCTGGCGGGTAGTTTTAGTGGGGCGCTATCCTCCTAAAAAGTAACGGAGGAGTTTATTAAGGTCAGCTAGGTGCGAATGGAAACCGTGCCGATAGTGCAATGGCAAAAGCTGGCTTAACTGCGAGACGTACTTGTCGAGCAGATGCGAAAGCAGAACATAGTGAACCGACGGTCCGCATTAGACGCGGCCGGAGATTATCGGACAAAAGCTACTCTGGGGATAACAGGCTAGTTCCGCCTAAGAGTCCATATCGACGGCGGAGTTCGGCACCTCGATGTCGGCTCATCTTATCCTGGGGCTGGAGAAGGTCCCAAGGGTTTGGCTGTTCGCCAATTAAAAAGATACGCGAGCTGGGTTCAGACCGTTAAAAAGCGAAGCTTTTTAACTAATAACAAATAATCAATAACTAATAACAGAAATTCTGTTACTGGTTACAAGTTATCTGTTATAAGTTATGAGTTGTATTGGCTTTTTTACCGTCTGAACCATCGAGAATTATTAGTTTCAATTTGTGAAACTAGACTGTTATATAATCTTTATCACGGCGGTCTTGTATAGAAATATGCAATGACATCAAATACGTGTGTATTTTAAACATGCGTATAAAGTTAACTTATATCGGTGAAACCGTAAGTAGAATTATGAATTAAGAATTATGAATTAGGAATATTTATTCAGAATCATAAGACTTGTATCAAGATTTTATTCGGCAATACCGAGGGAAGTTTCAAAATAAAAAATAAAAGAGAAAAAATAGAAATTGAATGCATTGTCATTCCCGCGGAGGCGGGAATCCAGTCTGAAAATTCAGAACCTGGATCCTCGCATTCGCGAGGATGACACAAAACATAATCGCTTCGCTCGTTGTTTTGAGTCAATTTTTCATTTTAAATTTTACATTTGTAACGCCCGTAGAGACTAAACGTTAACCACCTTAAATTAGTAAGTAGAAAATTAGTGAGTAGTTAGTAGAAAATGCAATGCATTAACTACAAACTACCAACTACAAACTACCAACTAAGCAGATGAAGATATAGTCCATTCCACACAGTAATGTGTGAAAAGAAGCGTGAGACAGGTTGGTCTCCTATCTACTGCAGGCGTTGATTCTTGAGAAGATTTGACTCTAGTAAATTTTGCTACTTCACGAAGTAATTTGTGATGACAATGTGGCTAATAACGGTGAAATCTTAATATTTCTGGTTTGTTGATAACTCTTATTGCGCCGGTCCGGCCATGGGAGTACAATGGTAATGTTACACATTACTTGAGGACCAGAAATTAATTAAGACAATACCGTGGGAAGTCGATCTAATATTCATTTAGCATATATTGCTGGTTTTCTTGATGGAGATGGAAGCTTAATGCTCCAAATCAAAAAACGAAAAGATGGAAATAAGTCTAGTTTTAGATTTATGCCAACAATTTGTTTCTATCAAGATACCAGACATGACAAAACTCTCTATTGGATTAGAGAGTTCCTAAAGATTGGTTATATTTCCAAAAGAAATGATGGAATGACCGAACTAAGGGTGAATGGTTATAAACAAGTAAAAGAAATTTTACAAAGTTTGTCACCATATATAAAGTTTAAGAAAATTCAAGCTAAGGCCTTACAGCAAGCTTGTGAAATTCTGCTTAAAACAGAACTTAAATTTCTATCTAAAATGCAACTCATTAAAATCGTTAATCTAATTTTAGTAATTCAGCAAGAGAATTATGTTACTAAGAAAAAGAAAACGAAGTATGATTTGTGTCAGATATTAGGTTTGACCCCGTAACGACTTGTTTGTTTGCTTTTGTAAACAAACGGACGTATGTGATTCCGGAAAGTTTTCCAAGCTGAAAAGGAAAACAGGGACATGTATGTAATACGCCAACATCCCAATGAGTTAAAAGTTCGTAAAGTTATCAAGTTCATAAAGTAATTCAGAAATGCATTCACTTTATAAACTTTATAAACTTTCAACTTTATAAACTTAATGGATGAAGATATAGTCTGTGCTCCTAGTGATAGGGGAAGAAACTTAACAATAAAATAATTGGTTAAGTGGACATGACGAGAGGACCGAGTTGAACTGACCTCTGGTGTACCTGCTGTTCTGCCAAGAGCATCGCAGGGTAGCTATGTTGGGAAGGGATAACCTCTGAAAGCATCTAAGAGGGAAGCCCACTTCAAGATTAGGAATCGTTTGAGGGCCGTGAGAGATGATCACGTTGATAGGCATTAGGTGGAAGCACAGCAATGTGTGGAGCCGAGATGTACTAATTGCCCGATTCCTATTAGGAAATTTGAAAATCAAATAATAAGTTGTTGAAAGACGTTTGTTGTTTGTTTGAAATATTTTTTACCTGAAATGAAATTACAAAGATTTGTTTTAGTCCTGTGTTTTGGTGGTTTTTACGCGAGGGCCACACCTGATCTCATTCCGAACTCAGAAGTTAAGCCTTGTAGTAGCGATGATACTCTTTTGGAGGGGAAAGTAGCTAGCCGCCAGAACACAGGACTAAAACCAAAAAAAATACCTACCACGCCCGTAAGGGCCGTGCGTAGGTATTTTTTTTGGTTTCAATTCCCTTGTGTCCCGGTGGCGTAGCCACTTTCCTCCATCCAAAAAGTAAAAGCTCTCTTTTGGGGGTTGCGCTTGGGGAGGGTTCAATCTGATGGGTATCAGATTGAAAGACGGAAGGAGCGAAGGCGTGAGTTCGAGTCGGCACTCGAACGCAAGACCGGAAGCTGTCGAGCTGAGGTATGTCTAAAAGATTTTTTAGCAAAAAAATACTTTTAGATGAGGCGTGGTCAGGAAATTTTTCAGCAGAAAATTATACGTGACCCAGGCGCAAGGCCGGAGCGCGACGGAGACGAGTGAGAAAGCATGGGTATGCTTTCGCAAGGGCGGAAGACGACGGTCTGAGCCGGGATCGCGTAAAAATTCAGCAGAATTTTATACGTGATGGGGTCAAGCAAATTTTTCATTTTATGCGTGGCAAGTAGCTAGCCGCCATTCAAAATTCAGCAGAATTTTATACGTGACAGTAGCTAGCGGCACCCCGAATTTTACAAAATCTTTCTCGGTATAAGTTTTGTGTCGCACGAAAATTTTTTGTAAAAGTATTTTTTTTGCTGAAAAATCTTTTCCACATGCCTCGCACCGTCGTGCTCCGGCCTTGCGCTCAGACACCCACCTGAGCTCACTAAAAATTTTCTCTGTCCGTCGTCGTCACTCCTCCCAAGGCTCCCCAAAACTTACACCTTCGACAATTTTGTAAAGAATATCATCTATACAATATATAAAGTTAGCGGGCTGTATTTCGTGGTTACCCGAAATACAGTCACTTGAATTGGCCCCGCAAAAACGCCTCTGCTGAGCGCTTTTTTGCGGGGCGGAATGCAAATTCTTGCCCGGTAGTGAATTTTGTGCTCAAAATCTACTACCGGGCTTGCATTATTTACATATCTGTGCTATAATATATAAGTAGCAAAGTTCCTTAAAAAGATTGGAAAAATTTGAGTTCGGTAGTGGTTTCGCATATCTTTCTGTATTAGCAAACACGCTATGCACATTGATTGTGGACCTACACACCGGATTCGAATTATGACAAAAACACCAAAAGATAGTTTAAAATTTGTGGCCCTTCTTTTTGCGGCTGCGGCGCTTATTACATCTGGAATTGCTTGGCTTCCATCTAATGGAACTGCAACCCGTCATGAAAAACAACGAATCGTTGCAAACCCCGTCGGTTGGGCGAAGCTGGTCTCAACCCCGGCGCAGATTGGTCATGTGGATATGCTCTGGCAGACAGACTTCCAATTTAGCGACAGCGAGACTTTGACCGCCATGATCGTTGAGGGTGGAAACAATGAGACAATTAATCCTAGGGTATGGAAAATTGGAGATGAAGTATACATCTCATCCATTCCTGGGAAAGGTCACCAACATCGGCCGGCCACAACCTACATTGTCATCAATCATCGTTCCGTTGCGGAGGCCGCTGAAGATGCTTCAAAGTGACTTCCAATCCCCGTTTCTCAACCGCGCAACTCCTTCGGGATTGCGCGGTTTTATTTTGTATTCATTCCTAATTCTTAATTCGGGGCATGGATCCCCGACAGTCCTCTTTTTAGTCGGACTTCGAGGATGACACAAAATATAGTCATGAGTACATTTTTTATTTTGTGTCAATTCCTAATTCTCTGCTATAATATCATCATGACCTGGGCATCAAAACGTCAAACCTCAATTATTGTTTTATTACTTGGACTTGCTTTTATTCCAATTCTTTTTATTGTATACAAAATAAATACGATTCCTCCCACATGTTTTGATAAAAAACAAAATCAAGAAGAAGCTGGTATTGATTGCGGTGGACCTTGTGAACTTTTGTGTAAATCTCAAGTTTCAGACCTGGTTGTTTCCTGGAAAAGATTTTTCCTAGTTGGTGATGGTGTCTATAATGTTGTGATATATGTAGAAAATCCAAATACAAATGCTGGGGCTAAAGATGTAGGTTATCAAATTCGAGTTTTAAATAAGGATGGGATCTCAATGTACGAAAGACATGGAGACACAACTATTCCAGCAAAAAGATCTGTACCAATTGTTGAGGCGGGGCTTGCTTTAGGTGGCCAAATTCCTGTTCGTATCGAATTTAAATTTGATGATGAAATTGTTTGGACAAGACAGGTCTCAAAAGATGTTCCTTTGTCAGCGTCTAACAATGCATTAATAGGAGCCACAAGTACTCCTAAATTAATAACAAATATAATTAATAAAGATTTTAATCCATATTCAAATATTGAAGTGGTGGCTATTTTATATGATGGAGAGGGAAATGCTATGGGCGCATCAAGAACATTTATTGATAGAATAGAAGGAAATCAGACTTTTCCAGTTACATTTACTTGGCCATATCCTTTTAAAGTGATGCCCACAAAAATTGAAGTTATCCCAAAATTATTTATCTAGAATATGGCGGAAATATTTGAAAGACTGAAGGGTAAGACGCGGGGTATATCAAAAATAGATTGGTATTTAATTTTTGCTATTATTCCTATTTTAGGTGCCGGACTTGTGACGATGAATTCCTTTATGGGGAATGATTCATATTTTTTACATCAGCTTATTTGGATTTTTGTTGGCTTTATTATTTTATTTGTTTTGAGTTTTGTGGATTTCCATTTTTTGCGACGCACAAGTGTTGTTGTGTCTTTATATTCTTTTGGAGTTTTTGCTTTACTTGCTCTTTTTGTGGTGGGAAGTGTGAGCAAGGGTGCTCAAAGTTGGATTGATCTTGGATTTTTTTCTATTCAGCCATCCGACCCAATGAAACTTATTTTAATTATTGTATTAGCAAAATATTTTTCTAGGAGACATGTTGAGATTGCACAGATAAAACATATTATTATTTCTGGTGTATATGCTTTTATTGTTTTTGCTCTTGTGGCACTTCACCCTGATTTTGGTTCTGCGCTTACAATTTTTGCAATTTGGTTTGGAATGGTAATGGTTTCTGGTATTTCCAAAAAACATTTATTGCTTGTTCTTTTGGGAGGAGCTGTAATATTTGTAGGACTTTGGAATTTCGGACTACAGCCGTATCAGAAGGCGCGTATTATGAACTTTGTTCATCCTCTCGCTGATATTCGAGGGAGTGGATACAATGCGTATCAGGCGATGGTGACAGTGGGTTCTGGTGGTATTTTAGGTAAAGGATTGGGATATGGGACACAGTCAAGACTCAAGTTTTTACCTGAATATGAAACTGACTTCATTTTTGCAGCTTTTGCCGAGGAGTGGGGCTTCATTGGGGTGATTATTCTCCTTCTTCTTTTTGCAATTATTTTATTTAGAATAATGAAACATGCAATAAGAGGTGAGAGTAATTTTGAAACTCTTTTTTGTGCTGGGCTTGCAATTTTTTTCGTTTCTCATTTGATAATAAATATTGGAATGAATATTGGGCTTTTGCCCGTGACGGGTATCCCAGTGCCGTTTATGAGTTATGGAGGTTCGCACCTTGTGACAGAATTTGCGGGACTTGGAATCATGATCGGGATGGCTCGCTACTCAAGGCCAGCGCACAGGGATTTGATGAAGAATGAGTTTGTGGGATACTAATCAAATTAAAAATTAAAAAAGAAAAATTAAAAATTAGAATACAAAAACACGAGCGATTTGCCAAAGGCAAATCGCTCGTGTTTAATAATTAGTAATATCAAGGTCTGACCTTGCTACGCCCTTTAAGGGTAGGACCGACCTCCGGAGATGGACCTCCGGAGATTATTTAGTGTCGATTAAAGTATTATAAATGCCAAAATGGACATAGCGAAGAAAAATAGTGCCACACCTATGAGAACATAGTTTCCGGCATTTTCACTTTTAACAATCCCTTTTTTCATAAGAAAACCAAGCATCCCTTTTCCAGATACTGCTTCTTGTTGTAATCTCCCATTTGAGTTGCCTAAATTACCTTTATCTATTACTTCAAAGTCGGACATGTTCTTTTAGAATAAAAGCTTATAACAGAAAATAAAGGAAATAATCACAAAAACAATCATAACTATATTTGCAGAAGACTCGTTTTTTACAATTCCTTTATTTATCAAAAAGTTTGCAAATGCTGATTCTGTTTGTGCTTGATTGGTTGGGGGCATAATTTTTATCCTGTTAGAGATTTACTTAATAATCTAATACTTAGTTATTATAACATATACTTGATGTAAATCCACAAATAGCGAGAAAATAACTCTAACTCGACACGAATTTACGAATGGGCTCCTACGTATGTCATCCTTGCGAATGCGAGGTTGAATCGTATCCCATACGATTTAACCTCGCATTCGCAAGGATGACAGTATTGCTCGGGAATGACAGAAGTGGGGGTTCGTATTCCATTCGTGGCATTCGTCGTAGTCTATTCGTGTCATTCGTGCCGTGTAGCTAATTGGTGGTCGTGTTATTGTAATTGCTAATAGCTGTCATTTATTGTATTATACCCGCTATGACAATTCTAAATAAAAGGGAAGCACTAGTTTTATTTTTAGGTGATATTATTGCCTTTTCTTTGGCTTTATGGGTAACACTTTTTGTCCGTTCTTGGGCTTTTCCGAGCTTAATTTTGCTAAAGAGTTTTCTTTTGCCATTTTCAATATTATTTATTGTTTGGGTGCTTGTCTTTTTTATTGCAGGTCTTTATGAAAAGCATACAAGTGTTTTAAGGAGTCGTATAACAGGGATTATTTTAAATGCTCATATTACAAATATGGTGGTTGCTTTTTTGTTTTTCTATTTCGTTCCTATTTTTGGTATAGCCCCTAAAACAACCCTTATTATTTATTTAATTATTTCATTTGGTTTTATATTCTATTGGAGACTTTATGGAATTAATTTTTTCATTTCAAAAAATCGAGAGAAGGCTATTCTTGTGGGAGCTGGGCACGAAATGAAAGAATTATATGAAGAGGTAAACAATAACAATAGGTATAACTTTTATTTTTCTTCTTTTGTTAATGTTGATAATCTTGAACCGTTTGATTTTGAAAAGGATGTTGCTCTTAAGGTAATGGAAGAAGGTATTGAAACTATCGTAATTGATGTCCGACACAAAAAAGTCGAGCCAATACTAGCAAGTTTTTATAATCTTATTTTCTCTCGTGTAAATTTTCTAGAGATGGGCAAGGTATATGAAGATATTTTTGATAGAATCCCTCTTTCAACCTTGAAAGATGGGTGGTTTATTGAAAATATTTCAATTTCTCCAAAGTTTGTTTATGATATTTTGAAGAGGATAATGGATATTATTGTTGCGGTTATTCTTGGTATTATATCGCTTGTGATATATCCGTTCGTTTATGTTGGATTAAAAATTGAAGACGGAAAAGAATTGTTTTCTATTCAAGACAGAGTAGGTGAAAATAATAAAATTGTGAAGATATTGAAATTTAGAACAATGGCTTTTGCAAATGATGGAGGAAAATGGAAAGAGGAGGGAATTAAAAATACAGTAACTAAATTTGGTGTATTTTTAAGAAAAACCAGAATCGATGAGTTGCCACAATTGTGGAATGTTATTCGTGGAGATATATCACTAATTGGGCCAAGACCAGAATTTTTCAATGCTGTAGAAAAATATAATGAAGAGATACCATATTATAATGTAAGGCATTTAATAAAACCGGGCCTTTCTGGATGGGCGCAGATTTATGGAGAACATCCACATCACGAGGAAAATGTTTCAATGACAAAAAATAAACTTTCATATGATTTGTATTATGTAAAGAATAGGTCTTTTTTACTTGATTTAAAGATTGCCTTACGAACTGTGGCTCAACTATTATCGCAAAAAGGCCGGTAACACGGCACGAATGACACGAATGGACTACAACGAATGACACGAATAAGTGTACACGACACCAATACACGAATGAGCTCAGCGAATGACACAAATAAAATGCAAACACCCCTTTCTGTCATCCTTGGGTACTCCCGGGGATCCAAGTTAATTCAGAATTAAAAGCAGACTTGGATCCCCGCTGAGTACAGCGAGGATGACAATGCGGAGGGAAAGTGATCAGAATTCCTATTCGTGTCATTCGTTCCCTATTCGTAAATTCGTGTCGTGATAATACAACTTTTTTATGTTTTGACTTTTAGCCCTTCGCGGGTATAATTGGCCATAAGATGACAAAAACACGCATGGGAGCTATTCTCCTTTTAATCGCCGGTGCTTTTCTTGGATATGGTATTTATGCTTCAAGTAATGTTCCGAGCTCATATTTTAGTAAATTTCCATTCCAATTAGGTTTGGACTTAAATGGCGGTACACACCTAACTTATAAAGCAGATGTTTCTAAAATTGCGGGTGGCGATGTGAATAGTGCAATGCAATCACTTCGCGATGTTATTGAAAGGCGTGTAAATCTTTTTGGAGTAACAGAACCAACTGTGCAAGTTGAAACTGGTGGAGCATTAGGTAGTGAAGGCGCAGATTATCGTCTTGCAGTAGAGCTTCCTGGAGTTACAGATGTAAAGCAGGCCGTGGAACTTATTGGAAAGACCCCCTCATTAGAATTTCGCATTGCCACAGAAGCATATAAAAATGCAACAAGTACAGAAAATATGAAATTGGAAGATGCTTTTGCTTCTACTGGGCTTGATGGAAAATATTTACAAAAAGCCGTTGTGGAACTTGACCCAACAACTCGTCAACCAACTGTGGGAATTACTTTTAATACTGAAGGCAAGGCCTTGTTTGCGAAAATTACAAAAGAAAACATAGGGCAGGTTCTGGCGATCTTTCTTGATGGACAACCTATTACAACTCCAGTAATTCGTTCTGAAATTACTGATGGAAAAGCACAAATTTCTGGTAATTTTGACACAAAAAGTGCCCAACAACTTGTACGAGATTTAAATTATGGTGCACTTCCTGTTCCTATTGAGCTTCTTTCTACACAAAGTGTGGGGCCAACTCTGGGAGCAAAAGTATTAAAGGCGGGTATTTTTTCAGGTATGATTGCTTTTATTGTTATAGCAACATTTCTTATTATTTGGTATCGATTGCCCGGTGTTGTTGCTGTTGTTGCTTTAGCACTTTATACAATTCTTAACCTTGTTATCTTTAAACTTCTTCATGTAACATTGACTGCAGCTGGTATTGCAGCTTTCATCCTTTCTATTGGTATGGCGGTAGATGCAAACATTCTTATTTTTGAAAGAACAAAAGAAGAATTAAAAAGAGGAAAAAATTTAGATTCTGCTATTCGAGAAGGTTTTCATCGAGCATGGACTTCAATTCGCGATTCAAACTCTTCAAGTATAATTACAGCTCTCGTACTTTATTATTTTGCATCTTCTTCGGTAGTAAAAGGTTTTGCGCTTATTTTTGGAATTGGTGTTTTGACGAGTATGTTTACAGCAATTACAGCAACACGAACACTTCTTTTGGCACTTAATATGAAAGATGGCAAGATAAGTCGATTCTTGTTTAGCTCAGGAATCCTAAAGTAATTAATAATTAAAAATGAAAAGTGTAAAAATAAATCTGAATTCAAATTTTTAATTTTACATTTTAAACTTTAAATTTATAACATGCATATAGTTAAATACAGAAAAATATTCTACATAATCTCAGCTATTCTTATGGTTGGCTCAATTGGGGCAATTACTTTTTGGGGGCTCAATCCAGGAATTGATTTTAAAGGGGGTGCTGCACTAGAAATAGAATATACAAAAAATATTCCAACACAGGATGTTGTGCAAGCATCACTTACACCGTTAAATTTTGATGCATCTGTACGGCCAATAGGAAACAATGGTTATTTAATAAAAACTAAATCTATTACAGATTCTGAACGACAGGCTATGGAAGATGTGCTTTCCAAAGAGGATGGTTTTTCTGTAAAACAATTTTCTTCAATCGGTCCAATTTTGGGGGCTGAAGCAATGAGAAAATCTTTGGTTTCAATTTTCATCGTTCTTATTTGTATTGTTCTCTTTATAACTTTTGCTTTTAGACATGTTTCAGAGCCAGTGGCTTCTTGGAAATATGGCCTTATTACAGTCTTTGCGCTTTCTCACGACGTACTTGTGCCAGCCGGAGTCTTTGCTTTTCTTGGGCATTTTCAAGGTGTAGAAATTGACACACTTTTCGTGACCGCACTTCTTGTGGTTCTTGGTTTTTCTGTTCATGATACGATTGTGGTGTTTGACCGAGTCCGAGAAAATTTACGTATATCAAAAGATGAAAGAGATAAAAAGGATTTTGAACAAATAGTTGGCGAAAGTATTAATCAAACCTTCGTACGTTCTATCAATACTTCACTTACAACTCTTTTAGCTCTTGTTGTTTTGTTTATTTTTGGTGGAGAGGCCACAAGAATGTTTTCTCTTGCACTTCTAATTGGTATTACAGTGGGAACATATTCTTCAGTATTTCTTGGCTCACCCCTTTTGGTAACGGTGCAGAAGTATCAGGACAGAAAAAGTAAGTAGTTTGTAGTGAGTGGTGAGTAGTGAAAACGAGCGAGGCCTTTGGCCTCGCTCGTTTTCTGTATATTTTGTATTCTCTACAACCTACTCACTACTCACTACAAACTAATCTAATCTACAACCTACTCACTACAAACTAGTTTAAAACATTGACTTCCTAGCCCATCGGGTGTATAATAAGGGGGTAATAACAGAAGGCCCGAAGGGGCTCTTTTTAATAACAAAAACCCACTGGGTAAAAATATTATGGGATTTATAGAATATATTAAAGATACAAAAGGTGAAATGAAGCATGTAAGCTGGCCTACAAAAAAACAGGCTGTCTCTTATACATTGCTCGTCATCTTGATTTCTGTGCTCGTTGCTTTCTTTTTAGGACTCGCTGATTTCTCATTCTCAAAACTTTTGGGAAGTATTATTAATTCTTAATTTTAACCAACTATGGCCAAACAACAAATAACCGGCGAAAAACATTGGTATGCTCTTCATACTTATGCTGGCTATGAAAATGCTGTTGTGCGTAACTTAAAACAGCGTATCGAATCTCTTGGTATGGAGGATCGTATTTTTAATGTGATAGTTCCAACAGAAAAGAAAATTAAAATTAAAGGTAATAAGCGAATTGAGGAAGAAGAAAAAATTTACCCAGGATATGTTCTTGTGGAGATGATAGTAACAGATGATTCTTGGTATGCAGTTCGAAACACTCCTCGAGTGACTGGCTTTGTGGGTGCTGGAACAACACCTGTGCCTTTAAATCCAAAAGAAGTGGAAGAGCTCTTCCGCCGAATGAATGCTGGTACTCCAAAACATAAAATTGACCTATCAAAAGATGATTCAGTAATTATCGCCGATGGTCCATTTAAAGATTTGGAAGGTAAGGTTGATGAAGTAGATGAAAGTAGAGGAAAAGTTCGAGTGCTTGTTGCGATGTTTGGCCGTGAGACACCTGTTGAGCTAGATTTCCTCCAAGTGAAGCGGATATAAAGAAGACCTTGCAAAAACGACAAATTTGGGGTAATTTAGTAGGTACTTTAGGTCCCAGAAATGGAGCTTCTCCTAAGGTTTTCAAAAATAATAAATAAAATACTGTGGCTAAAAAAATAACAAAAAAATTAAAACTTGTCATTCCTGGTGGAAAGGCAAATCCAGCGCCTCCAGTAGGACCAGCTCTTGGTCAGGCAGGTGTAAACATTGGTGAGTTCGTAAAACGATTCAACGATGCGACAGCTCAAATGATGGGGGATATTATCCCTGTGGAAATTACTGTTTATGAAGACCGATCATTTGATTTCATTCTAAAGACTTCACCTGCATCCGCTTTGATTAAAAAAGCTCTTGGGATCACAAGTGGTTCAGGTGCACCAAATACAAAAAAAGTAGGTAAAATTACTTCAGCTCAGATTCGAGAAATTGCTGAAAAGAAAATGGTAGATCTTAATGCCGCTTCGATTGAAGCTGGTATGAGAATTATTGAAGGAACATGCCGAAGTATGGGGGTGGATGTAATAAAATAGTTAAAAGTTATCAAGTTTATAAAGTTTGTAAAGTTGATAGCAAAAACCGCCCGAATGGCGGTTTTTTGCTTTTGTGTCTATTTGTGTTTACTTTATAAACTTGATAACTTTATAAACTTTTAAACTAGATGATTTACTACCTTGTATTCCAAAAGCATCGTTCCCCCCTCCATCACACTACTTTCAACAAGCTCCAATTTTATATCTAAATCCTCATTAAATATACCCATACCTTTTCCGAAAAGTTTTGGTTCGATAGTTAAATAAATTGTTTCAACTAAACCTGATTTCATAAACATTGTGTATATTGTTGTGCCTCCACAAATTGCAACTTCAGTAAAACCTCTTTCTTCAAGTTTTTTAATTAAATCTGCAGGAGCGTCTTTCGTGTATTCCACAACACCGGGGATATTATTATCTCCCGCATTTTCATCTGGTGAGTAAACAATGTGTAAACGCCCAGGAAGTGGTGAAGGAAAGGTATTAAAAGTATTTAGGCCCATAATCATAACACCAGCTCGTTTAGTAATTGCCACAAACCGTTTTTTGTCTTCTTTGCTTGTCCATGTGGCCTCATGACCACTATTTTTAGCAATGAATCCGTCAGCAGTTTGGGCTACAATAATGAATGTTTTTATCATCCGTAAATTATAGCATAATGCCACTTTTTGGCGTCTTGAGTATTAGGTTGAAATAAGCAAACAGAATGCGTTGTTTTGCAAATTGACTTGATATCTGTTTGGTCTATAATCATGGTATAAACATGAACACAAATAATTCAAATACTGCACAACAAGGAGGTCATGTAAGTATAGATAGAGGAATTTTCAGTCTCGGCTCAAATTTCAATCAACGTTACATCTCTGATTATAAGAAGCTTGCTAAACTCATTGAGCACTGCAAAGGTTTAGGGTTGCGAGTGGTTCTAACTCAGGGCACATACGACATGTTGCATATTGGTCATGCAAGATATTTTGAAGAGGCAAAAAAACATGGGGACGTACTTGTTGTTGGGGTAGATAGCGACGAAAAAGTTCGGGCACGAAAGGGGCCTGAGCGCCCAGTGGTGCCAGAGAATGAGAGATTGGAGATGGTTGCCCATCTTCGCCCTGTGGATGTCGTAGTTCTCAAAGCATTAAAAGCTCCACGTTGGCAACTCATCAAAATGGTTAAGCCGGATGTTTTGATTGCTACCAAGCAAACGTACACAAAAGCCGAGATTGTGGAATTACACAAAATTTGCGGGAAGGTTATTGCCCTTGAGCCGATGGCCACCACCTCGACTAGTGCAAAGATTCGAAAGCTACAAATCAATACTGCAAAAAGCTTCGGTGCGACTTTGACTCCTAAAATAATAAGAGCTATTGAAGAAGTTCTGGAAAAGATAAAAGACTAATTATGGAAACTATAATCGTTGCCTATGTGCCAGTGCTTCATGAAGGATACAAAAAACTTTTTGAAACATATCCAGAAGTAAAAAAACTTTACATTTTAGGTAATGATATCATTTCTGATTTTCCGAGATTAACAAAAAGCATACGAGCTCTCGATCCTGAGTATATAAGGAAATCAATCAAAAGTTGGGATTTTTTTGATGATGTGGAAATTGTAGACAAGACTACTCTTGAAAGTTTTGCGGAAAGAAAAGTAAAAATCATAATGCCAAACGAAGATGTGGTGAAGTTGGTGGCAGAGCAATATATGCCAAAAATGGAGATTACATATAGCCCGATTTTTTTAAGATGGGATAAGCACAATGCTTCACTGGGCCAGATTTTACCGATTGATCAAAAAATTTCTTTAGAAGAATTTGATAGGAATATAATTAAAGATTTGGATATTGAAGCAGAAAAGAGTTCTGACTGGTGGAGAAGGATGGGTGCGGTTATTGTAAAAGATGGAAAAGTGATTATCACTGCGCACAATGCACACGTACCTTCAGCTCATACGCCATATGAAAATGGTGACCCTCGTGATAATTTTCATAAAGGGGTACATGTTGAACTTGGGACATCAATTCATGCTGAGGCTAGCGCAATTGCTCAAGCGGCAAAGAAAGGTGCAGGTCTCGAAGGGCTTTCAATGTATGTGACAACTTTTCCATGTCCTCCGTGTGCCAAACTGATTGCATATTCGGGGATAAAGAAATTGTATTATGGTGGTGGATATGGAATGCTAGATGGGGAAACAGTTCTTAAAAGTCAGGGTGTAGAAATTATTTTCGTCGACATGGATGAGGTGAAGTAAATTGTATTTTAGATAAAGTAAAAATCGCTAAATGCTTTTGGCAAATAGCGATTTGTTGGTTTGAGTCAAATTCGACCAGCGACAATTTTCTGTTCCTCATCGGATAGAGAGTCAAAGGCTGTTCCAGTCCTAAGCTTCTCAAACACGAGAAGAACTTTGAGTTTTCTCTCGTGATCATCTTGATCTTTGCACAAGGTGACTTGTACCCGACCGTTTCCATTCGGAACTTGAATATTCCAGTGAAGGTGGTTTGGGACGCTTCCTGCATGAAGTCTGGCGTCTCCGAACCGAAGGGTCATTCCACCGCCTGGGATATCGAAGTTTTTATCTACCCAATCGAGGACATCGCTGAAGTCTAAGAAGTCCTTCAGCACCAGATCTCTAATGTGCCCGATGTGATTGCGGTGGGGTATTACCAAGTGGCAAGATTGATTACTTTGTGGAAAAGCGCTTTCCCACAAGAACCAACTGTCATTTTGGAAAAGAATTTTGTTCAACGATGGGTCGATCTGACAAAACGGACATCTTCCTTGAAGTAGATTCTCCACCGTTAAGGTGTACTGTTTTAGATCCTTAACGTTGAAAAGCACAGCGGTATCTTCCTCGCTGATTCCAGGGATTACTAGGCGGTTCATTTGTTACTCTCCTTATATGTTGATGTTTGTGTACTTGTGTGGATAAAGACAAGATAACACTATAATCAGAGAGTGTCAATGCTACTCTTTTTTGTAATT
>Ga0268283_1000739_pt1 | contig 18592 bp, 13 predicted proteins | sample saktaG_13_FD_190140 | JGI IMG/M metagenome (GOLD analysis project Ga0268283, IMG submission 190140) | Saline water microbial communities from Sakinaw Lake, British Columbia, Canada - sak_2013_06_06_36m | ecosystem: Environmental > Aquatic > Non-marine Saline and Alkaline > Saline ... | reverse complement strand
GCCGCTTCTGTACAACTATAAGAACGCTGAGTGCCAATTAAAAATTGGATATAATCTTGCTCTGTACATTTTGCTTTGTTCATCCTATTATCCTAGCAAATTTTGACCAACTGCGTAACTCCTAACTATTTCACGTTGATTTGGCTATAAATGATAAAACCTACTTTGTTCGTGCACTGCTTCCACCAACGCAGCCACATGTTCTGGAGGAACTTCCGGAGAGATGCCATGCCCAAGGTTGAACACATGGCCATTGCCATGACCGTACCCGGCAAGTACATCCGCAACACGAGATTGGATACTTTCGGGGGAAGAATACAAAATCGCAGGATCTAAATTCCCCTGAAGAGCTACTTGATTTCCTACCCGTTCTCGTGCTTTTTGTAGGTCTACTGTCCAATCCAACCCAACAGCATCACATCCAACACTCGCTATGTTCTCTAGCCACGCACCCCCACCTTTTGTAAAGAGAATGATGGGAACTTGTGGAGCATACGTTTTTACCCTTTGGACAATGTTAGCCATCCAAGAAAGGGAAAACCGAGGATAATCTTGAGAGGTGAGCACCCCACCCCAAGTATCAAATAACATGACTACTTGAGCACCTGCCGAAATTTGGGCTATCAAATACGTAGAAACCGCTTCGGTCAGGATGTTTAGGAGTTGCAAAAGAGATTGTGGATGGTCATACAAAAGTGTCTTGATCCACCGGAATTCTTTGCTTGCGCCACCTTCGACCATGTAAGTAGCTAGTGTCCAAGGAGAGCCTGCAAAACCGATCAAAGGTACTCGATCCGCCAGCTCGTGCCGAATGAGGCGAACCGCTACCGTGACGTACCCTAGATCCCCTTCCGGGTCTGGAATCCGAAGGGTTTGGATATCTTTGAGGGTACGAATGGGCTTTTGGAACCGAGGCCCTTCTCCTTCTACAAAGTACAACCCAAGATCCATGGCATCCGGAATGGTTAAAATGTCAGAAAACAGGATGGCAGCATCTAAAGGGAAGCGCGTTATGGGCTGTAAAGTCACTTCACATGCCAATTCCGGCGTTTTGCAGAGAGTGAGGAAATCTCCGGCACGCTCTCGCGTTTTTCGATACTCGGGAAGGTAACGTCCTGCCTGTCGCATCAGCCAAATTGGGGTATAGTCTACGGGTTGGCGTCGCAAAGCACGCAGCAAACGGTCGTTCACATCAGGTAGCATACGGAAGATTTAGGCCTACATTTTTTTCAAATTGTAACACGGAGTGGATATTATGTCCCTAACACCTGCAGCAGCCCAACTGGCTAGTCGGTTTCAAAGGGAAGTCTTCAAAAAAGGTTTCATAGCAGAAGACAATTTACCCACTACTCTCTCTGAAAAGATTACAAAAGACGTAAAAACTGTTTTTGCAGCTTCCCGAGAAATCTTGATCCCAGTCCTCGAAACTATTCCCCCTATCGAGACCATTTCTGACGCTGTTTTAGAGTTAAAAAAGAGACGCTCCAATTTTTTGGAATCCCTTGAAATTTCGAAAAAGGTTTCCAAAAAATATGCACAAGAAACCATTGTTTCTTGTTGCGAAGGCGAACGTTCTGTTTTAGAGAACATGTTGCTCTTCTCTAGTAGATTTTCCGCAGGATCTGTTTTTCTTCAAAGAATGGAGATCGCTTGGGACAATTTACATCAAGCATTATGCCGTACATTTTTTGCAAAAACCGCAGCTGTTTACCTCCAAAACGAGATTGGAAAACAATTTGCAGTAACGAAAATATTGTCCAATCTTCCATTAAGCCCTTTTAATCCATTGACCACGGTTCGGGATATGCTCACGCGAATGGAGAAAGCACCAGAAACCATGGTTACTCGCCAAAAGATCTCTCAACTTTGTATTTCTACATTTTTAGCAGCAGAAGCGCATTTTCGAGTTTCTACTTCCATTGAAAAATGCTCAGAAATCGTTTTAGACTCGTGGGTAAAAACTGTTCAATCTCTTGAAGTCCTTCTTCAAGAAAATCTTGTCGAAATTAAAAATTGCGTTATTCCAGAGAAGAAGAGCTGGTTCCAAAAGTTATTTGCCAAAAATGAAGATTCTTCTGAAATAGAAAGCAAACTAGCTCACTTGCAACAAAAACGACGGGAACTAGAGGAAAGCATGACGTGGGCCAATACTTTTATTCAGGGTTGGGTCGAAAAGGTTTTAGCTCCTTATCTGGCAAGAGATTACATCCTTCAGGCAGTGCAGAATGAGCACGTTGTCCTCAAAGAAAGGCTAGAAAACTTTTGCAAAAAAATAGAAAACTATCTTGAAAGTAGCCCCTACCAAGAAACCATAGAAAATCAAGAATGGGCAGAGAAGTCGTACCACGAGATTGTTTCTACTAAAACCTGGGAAGAATTTACTGACGAGATTCTAGCATTTGATTCTGCAACTATGGTTTGCGACCAAGAGACGTTGCGCTGTCGTTATCTTGAAACCTTAAAGGAGTATTTTCAAGAAAATCCAAGGAGTTTGGCAAACAGGATCAGTGCTTATTCCCTCTCCCTTTTTGCGGAAGTTGCTAACACATGAGGATTGGGCAATACACACTTTCAAGCAATGTATTATTGGCACCAATGGCCGGTATTACAGATCGGCCATTTCGAATTTTGTGCAGAAGGTTTGGCGCGGGGTTAGCTGTTTCGGAAATGGTCTCTTCACATTCTTTACTCTGGGGAAGTGTTAAGACTCTTCGGAGAGCAGACCACACCGGTGAACCATTTCCACGTTCTGTTCAGATTGTTGGGTCTGATCCTGAGCAAATGGCAGCGGCTGCGCGTTACAACGTAGATCAAGGTGCCGACATCATCGACATCAATATGGGTTGCCCCGCTAAAAAAATATGTGGAGTGTTAGCGGGATCTGCATTGCTCAAGGATGAATCCAAAATTGCTCAGATTCTTACCTCTGTGGTTAAGGCGGTGGATGTCCCAGTGACTCTTAAAATTCGAACCGGTTGGGATACCAAAAGTCGAAACGGGGTTTCTGTGGCCAAGATTGCAGAAGAATGTGGAATCCAAGCATTGGTAGTACATGGTCGGACACGTGCTTGCGCTTATTCCGGAAGTGTTGAATACGAGACCATTCGAGCAATCAAGGCAACAGTGTCTATGCCAGTCATTGCCAATGGAGACATTCAAACCCCAGAACAAGCCAAAGAAGTACTTTCCTACACTTCCGCAGATGGCGTCATGATCGGACGGGCTGCACGTGGACGCCCTTGGTTGTTCCAACAGATTCACCATTTTCTAAAAATGGGGGAACATTTGCCTGATCCAGAAGGAAGGCTTGAGATCTTTCTTGAGCACCTTACTAGCTTATATGACTTTTACGGTATTAGGACGGGAGCACTCATTGCTAGAAAACATTTGGCTTGGTACGCAAAAGGTTTGCCCGGAGCTGCGGCCTACCGAGCAGAGGTTAATCGCTTGGATACCTTCGAACAACAAGTCGCAATTACGCAAGAGTATTTCTCTCAAAAATTTTGATAGAATGCAATTTTTATCTGGGAAATGTTATGTTCAATAGGTTGATTCTTTGTACTTTTTTCATTGTTTCCATTGCGCAGGCCAATGAGGGCCGATGGATCTTAATAGACAGTACGGCGCACACCTTGTCCGTGTTCTACGATGAGAGTTTAGAGCGTGTGTACCCAAGAGTGGCTATCGGTCGCGGTGGCGCGTCGAATGAGCGGCTACGAGGAGATGGGATCACACCTACTGGAGAATTTCACGTCGCTTGGGTCAATCGCTCTAGCAATTTTGACATTTTTTTTGGTTTGGATTTTCCGAATGAGGAACACATAGAGCGAGCCTATTTACATCATCTCATTGATGTGAATACTTATTATTCACTACGACGTTCTTTAGCGGAAGGACGGTTGCCACCCCAAGATAGTCCCCTTGGAGGCAGTATTGGCGTGCATGGCTTAGGTGCTGGAGACCTTTCCATTCACCAAAGAATAGATTGGACTAAAGGCTGTATTGCTTTGACCAATCGTGAAATTGAGCAGCTTGCGCAGTGGGTGCAAGTAGGAACGAAAGTGGTTATTCAATGACATTTTGTCCATGCTAAGTTTTTTAGGAACAAAATTTTGAACGAGCGTCTCGCAGAATTAGATCATTGGTTAAAAGACCGCCTTGGGAATGTTCATTTTGTCCCTGCCTCTACAGACGCGAGTTTTCGTCGCTACTTTCGAGTGCATCGTGGCGAGGAGACTTGGGTGGTCATGGACGCCCCACCTGAAAAAGAGGACTGTCGCCCATTTCTTGCGCGGGCGAAAGAATTTCGATCTATTGGTCTTAACGTCCCAGAAGTGTTTGAAGCGGATTTAGGACGTGGTTTCCTGCTTCTCTCGGATCTCGGAAACAAACAATATCTGCCTAACCTGAGCTTAGACACGGCAGACCGCCTCTACGGAGATGCCCTAGCGGCTCTTTGCACATTGCAGGCCTGTGGCTCTATTGAAACGATTCCACCATATAATGCAAAACTGCTCCAATTTGAGTTATCACTCTTTCATGATTGGTATTTACAACGGCACCTTGGGATCTTATTGAGTGAGGATGCGGAGTCTACGTTAAAAGGAGCTTTTTCTCATTTGATTTCTTCTGCTTTGGAACAACCAGTGGTTTGCGTGCACCGTGACTACCACTCGCGAAATTTAATGGTAACTGAGAAACACAATCCTGGCGTTTTGGATTTTCAAGATGCCGTGGCAGGCCCAGTGACTTACGACCTAGTCTCTCTCCTGCGAGATTGTTACATTGCTTGGCCTGTAGACCGAGTACAAGACTGGGTATTGGGTTACCACGACTTAGCCCTGCAGGCGGGAATCCTTCGAAAAGAAGATCCAGAACAGTTTTTGGGCTGGTTCGACAAAATGGGTATTCAACGACACCTCAAGGCTATTGGCATCTTTGCTCGCTTAAAGCATCGTGATGGGAAACCGGGATATTTGGGAGATATTCCACGTACTTTTGGGTATGTTTTGGAGGTATCTTCACGTTATCCAGAGTTGGCTACTTTCCATGCTTGGCTCCAAAAGGAAGTCGCTCCTCGGGTAAAACACCACGGAGCGGTACTGTGAAGGCCATGATATTGGCTGCTGGCCACGGTGAAAGAATGCGGCCTTTAACAGACCACATACCGAAACCACTTCTAAAAGTAGGTAATCAAGCCCTTATTGAATACCATTTGTATGCGCTCGCGAAAACAGGTTTCGAAGAAGTAGTCATAAACCACGGACGCCTAGGAGAGCAGATTGAGTCTTTTTTGGGAGATGGTGCGCGTTATGGACTCCGAATTAAGTATTCTGCAGAAGGTACACAACCGCTGGAAACTGGGGGTGGAATCTTCCGGGTACTTTCCATTTTAGGAGATGCACCTTTTCTTGTGATCAACGCGGATGTATGGACTGATTATTCTTTCGAAAAATTAAAAAACGCATTAAACCAAAAGGATTTTGCGCACTTGGTTTTAGTAGATAACCCACCTCAGCACGCAAATGGCGATTTTTCTTTAGTAAATGGGCGGGTAGGTGAAGAGACGACAAACCGTTTTACGTTTTCTGGCATTGGGGTGTACCGACCCGAATTGTTTGCTAGTAGTAAGTCAGGTGCATTTCCTTTGGCTCCTCTACTTCGGAGAGCAATGGCTGCAAACCGAGTCAGTGGGGAACACTGGGCAGGAGAGTGGCAAGATATTGGGACTCCCGCTCGATTGGAAGCATTAAGAAATTCCAGATTCTTAGGTGTTCAATCTTCTTGACCAGTGCCTATCTAAACTATGACTGAGTTTTTTCTCATTGTCTTACTCATATTCCTGAATGGTTTTCTTGCTATGTCAGAATTGGCATTAGTCTCTGCTCGTAAAGTACGATTAGAGGCCATGTCTGCGGCGGGTCGGCCAGGTGCTCGTACTGCTTTGTTTCTCGCTGCTCACCCTGGACGCCTTCTGTCTACAGTGCAAGCAGGCATTACACTGGTTGGAATTCTCACAGGTGCTATCTCTGGGGCTACTTTAGCAGATCAAGCAGGAGCGTGGTTATCTCAAGCGTTGCCTGGATTGGGAAAATGGGCAAATACTTTCGCTTTTAGCGGAGTGGTTGCTGGTGTGGGATACTTATCGCTTGTGGGCGAGTTGGCACCGAAGCAACTGGCACTTTACAGCCCAGAAAAAATCGCCGTATTCGTGGCATGGCCCATGTGGTTACTCTCTACAGCAGCAGCCCCCATGGTTTGGCTCTTAGAAACTTCTACCTATTGGGTGCTTTGGCTCTTCGGAAAACACGAAATGCGCGCCCAAAGTCTAACAGAGGAGGAATTTCGCGCATTCATTGCCGAAGGTGCGCGAGCTGGAGTGCTCAAACCTGCAGAAAAAGACATGATGGTTGGGGTCATGAGGCTCGCAGACTGGCGAGTACGTTCTTTCATGACACCACGACCCGATGTAGAGTGGCTCGACATTGAAGATGGGCCAGATGTTTGGCGTTCTAAACTACGAGAGACTCATTATTCCAGATTGCCTGTGGCGCGCAAAGACTTAGACGAACTCCTTGGGATCGTACAAGCCAAAGACCTACTCGACCAAGCAATGGATGGTCATCCATTAGATCTAAAAAGTGTCTTATGTGAAGCTATTGTAGTGCACGCTGCCACTCCAGCATTGAGCGTTCTTGAAGTTTTGAGGCACTCTCCTTTACACTTGGCCATGGTCGTAGATGAATACGGAAGCATCCAAGGAATCGTCACTGCGACAGATATTCTGCAAACCATCACAGGCGCATTAACAAAACCAGATGCAGATCATGGGCCGGGTATCACGAAATTAAAAGATAGAAGCTGGTTAGTAGATGGGGATCTTCCGTTTGAGGTTGCTCGCGATTTTATTGGATTGCGGGACATCCCCTCGGGGGATGATGCTTATACGACCATTGCAGGATTTGCCCTGACCCAACTAGGTAGTATCCCAACGCCTAAAGATCAATTTTTCTGCGCGGGGCATCGCTTTGAAATCGTCAAAATGGATGGTCGAAGGATAGATACCTTGTCTGTGACAAACGTATCAGAGTCGGCTGCGGTTGGAATCCAGTGCACAGTTGAAAATGGGTCCTGCTTCTCTCGTACTGATGACGGCCACAAGTAGGACGTATTCGTAAGTGATGCGGAGTAAATGTGCTCATGATCAATCTATCTATTAGAAGGCTTTCCAGCACTGAGCCAAAGTTTTGGTTTCAGCTGGAAGAACTCCTCACTTGGGAAGAGAGCTCTACCCGTGAAATACAACAGGTGGTGCAATCAATCTTAGAAGCCGTACGCAGTCGCGGTGACGAGGCGTTGCTTGAATACACAAAACGTTTTGATCGACTTTCGGTCGAACAAGCGGCGTTATTAGAGGTTCCGAAATCTCGCTTACAACAAGCAATAACTACTCTCTCACAAACTGAAAGAGCAGCCCTTGAATTTGCTGCAAAACGTATTCGCGTTTATCACGAACACCAAAGGCTAGAATCTTGGAGTTACACCGAAGCAGATGGAACAGTTCTGGGGCAAAAGATTACGCCTCTGGACCGTGTTGGGATCTATGTTCCGGGTGGTAAAGCAGCCTATCCCTCTTCTGTGTTGATGAATGCAATTCCTGCCAAAGTGGCAGGGGTTTTAGAAATCATTATGGTAGCACCCGCTCCAGAAGGAAAATTGAACGACCTAGTATTGGCCGCAGCCGATATTGCCCAAGTGGATCGAGTTTTCACGATCGGTGGTGCGCAGGCCATTGCTGCTTTAGCCTATGGCACAGTCACGGTGCCTTGTGTTGATAAGATCGTGGGCCCTGGAAATATTTATGTAGCCACTGCTAAAAGCATGGTGTTCGGAAAGGTTGGCATCGACATGATTGCTGGTCCTTCTGAAATTTTGGTTATCTGTGATGGGGGCACGAATCCTGATTGGATCGCAATGGATTTGTTCTCACAAGCAGAGCATGACGAAGAGGCGCAATCGATTCTTGTCTCCCCAGATGCCGCTTTCCTAGATCAGGTGGCATCGTCTATTGATCGTTTGCTTCCGACAATGGAACGATCTTCTATTATTCAAAAGTCTTTATCTAGGAAAGGTGCTTTTATCCATGTCAGAGACCTCGAAGAGGCCGTTCGGGTGGCCAATCAAGTCGCTCCGGAGCATTTAGAATTATCAGTGGCAGATCCTAAATCATTGCTTCCTAAAATTCGCAACGCGGGTGCAATCTTCATGGGCCGATATACAGCAGAGGCTTTGGGTGATTACTGTGCAGGTCCTAACCATGTGTTGCCTACTTCCCGAACGGCAAGGTTTTCATCACCGCTAGGGGTTTATGATTTCCAAAAACGATCCAGTATTTTGCACGTTTCGCCAGAAGGAGCAAGGACGCTAGGAAAATACGCAGCTGTACTAGCCCGTGGAGAAGGACTCAAGGCTCACGCTGCTTCTGCTGGGTATCGTATTTAAATCAGCAGGGCTGTTTGACCGAAAACACTACCGTAGATAAATAACGATCCCCACGGTCGCACGCAATGACCACCATCTTTGCTTCTTTGAGTTCGCATGCCAAACGTAAAGCCGCTGAACAGGCTCCTCCCGAAGAAATGCCCACAAAAATACCTTCTCGTGCTGCCAGTTGTCTCGTGGTTTCCTCTGCCTCCTGTTGGGTAACGTCAATAATGCGATCTACCCGAGCAGGATCATAAATACGAGGCAAATACGCCTCAGGCCAACGGCGAATTCCCGGAATTTGGGCACCTTCTGTGGGTTGCACGCCAATGATTTGAATCTTTGGATTTTGTTCCTTAAGGTAACGTGAAGTTCCCATGATGGTACCAGTGGTACCCATGCTGCTGACAAAGTGGGTAATAGTGCCTTCAGTGTCTTGCCAAATTTCGGGTCCAGTGCTTTCGTAATGAGCCCGTGGGTTATCAGGGTTAGAAAATTGATCCAGAACTCGGCCTTTCCCCTCTTGCACTAAAGAGTGTGCTAAATCAATGGATGCCTCCATACCTCCAGATTGAGGAGTCAACAAAACTTCTGCGCCAAAAGCACGCATGATGGATTGACGTTCCGCACTCATGTGTTCGGGCATGACTAGGATCATCCGATAACCACGGATCGCAGCTGCCATGGCAAGGGCAATGCCTGTGTTACCGCTTGTCGGTTCAATGAGGGTATCACCTGGCCGAATTTCGCCACGTTCCTCAGCACGCTGGATCATTGAAAAAGCAGGACGATCTTTTACCGAACCCGCAGGATTATTGCCTTCCAATTTTAGCCAAACCTGATTAGAAGAATTGGGTAGGATCCGTGTCAGGCATACCAATGGTGTTTTACCAACCGTTCCTTCTATCGTTTTCATTGGCGTGTCTAATCCGATTTGGATACTTCCCAATCAAAACGTGGAAGCATTGCTAAAGACTGTAACAATCCAAGGTTCCACTGATCGGAGATCTCCCGAGCAAAAGGATCATCCTCACTTAAGCTCATTCTACGTGGGTAGACGAGGCTATCTCGTCGGTAGATTAAGAGTTCAACGGGAGGCCCCACCGTGACATTGCTTCGGATCGTCGAGTTCATAGACACCAGTGCCACCCGAGCCGCTCGTTCCAAAGAAATGTCTCGTTTGATCACTCGATCTAAAATAGGTTTTCCGTACTTGATCTCTCCGATTTGCAAAAAAGGGCGATCATCGGATTCGTGAATATAATTTCCCTGCGGGTAAATGAACAAAGTTTCAGGCGGTGCCGTGCCGATTTGCCCACCAAGGATAAAAGAAGCCTCAAAATTGGTATTTGCGGTATCTCGACTGGCCTGGTTTCTCTGCATCATGGTACTAACCATGCCCACGTAATCCGTTGCATCCAGCATGTCGGGTACGCTCAATAAATTAGGCACTAGCCCTTGTCTCACATCATTATTGAGCTTTTTCACCACTGCTTGGGTGGTAGCAAGATTTCCCGCCGAAAGCAAAGTGAGGACGCGGTCCCCTTCCCACACAAAGCAGTGCATTTTGGAATAACAGCCAAGATTGTCCATTCCAGCATTGGTACGGGAATCGGAACAGAAAACAAAACCATCATTTACATTAATTGCAAGACAATACGTCACAGTTGTATCCTTCAGTGCTTCACAAGACTTTTCGTTGGCAGGTGAATTTTTTGCCACTGTTCAAAAAGTGAACCCATTTTAGCCCAAAGACGAGGTTTATCTGCATTTGGATGATAACTATATTCCTCGTGTCCTTGCACGAGACTTGAAAACTCTGGCCCTAGGTGAGGACAACCTTCTGAGTGTAGCCGAGCTAACCAACGGCGAGGTGTTTCGTGGTCATGTCGGAGGTAACCCACCTTGGCTAGTGCTTCTTCAGCTCTAAAATAGGGAGCATCCTTTTTTGAATGAGAAGTACCAATAGCTATCTTAGCCATTTTTGCCCGTGGACGTCGGAACACACGCCAATACAACCATCCAAACAAAAGAACACCTCCCACGATTAGCCATGTCCCGGTGTCTTGTTCGTCTTTTGATCTCCAAAGATTAAATTGATACCACTGCCAAGAAAGCCAATCTAAGAAGGAACGGAAAACCCCGTACTCTTGCAAAAACTCCCCTTCTGCCCAACGAGAAGGAGTAGTATCCAAATCTTCCCAGCGTTGATTGACATACACTTGAGCCCAAGCGTGGGCATGACTCATTCGGACTATGTATTGGTTATGTGCAGAAGAGAACTCCTGCAGAGAATAGCCGGTAGCATACCGCGTTGGGATACCAAAACTCCTAAGTAATAGGGCAGTAGCCGTTGCAAAATACTCACAGTGTCCTTTGCGGGATCTTGTTAGAAAATCTTCTAAATTCTTAGTGCTACCATTAGCACCCTCTAGGAAAAGACTATATTTGAATTTTTCGGAGAAAAACTTGCGAACTGCGCGGATGACATCACCATTTGGGTGGATCTCCTCACGTACACGTGAGAACAACCCATCGAACCTAGGGAGCATAAATAATTCAGATTTACTGGGAGGCAAAAGGGCATTTTGGCTAGGGGTATACTGCACTCGAAGCCGCAGGAGTGGCGCGGTATCAAACAGTTTGACTACCCGCAAAGGGTTCATTCGGACGATGCCACCCTGCAATATGCGAAGGGAAGTAGCACCCGCAGGCAAGGGAGCCAATGTGCTTTGTCGTTCAGAATAACCGTCTATTCGCAATTCTTCAGTGGTTCCTTTTGAATCTTCCACTAGTAGAAAATTCTCTCGATCTCCGCGCGCAGTCGGCACCACCTTGAAGGTCTCTACTCGAGCACGCCAAGTAGTTCCATCAAAAACCGTATAAGCAGCATCCATGAGAAGACGAGGAGCCGTAGGAGGTGCCGAGACTCGCCACACGATCTCCTCTGAGAGTTGAACTTTTCCTACGTCACCGATCCTTGTCTGTGTTTGGAATGGGTCTAGCCTTCGTGAACTCCACCACTCCACGAACAGATCCCCAAAGATCATCTGAATCCTTGGAAGTGAAAACGCTAATCCCCCTGCAGTGCCAAGAGCAACCATCATGAGCAGGATCCAAGTCAGTAACCATCGATGTTTCGGTCGAATCGAAAAAAGGGCAAACCCTGACAAACCTATAGCACCGGGTAAGAACCATGCTAGTTGGGTAGTAGCAGTACTCGCAGAAAGTAGGAGCAGAATGAAATAAGGATAGAGGAAATTCACCTGCTTATCTGCTAATAGTCGCTTGCTTTTTCGCAGAGAATAGAAGAAGTGGCGCATTCTTAGATGCCCTTCTGCGGAGGCGATCTGAACCAGTGCTAGAGGTAGTACCGAAATGGGTAACCACGACATTCCACGCAACATTCCCGTTCTAAAGTCACTAACCATGAAATAAATCAAAACACCGATGGAAAGCAATCCGGCAAGGTCGGAAGTAGCATTGTAATCTGAGTTGTCAAAAGCAAGCTGCAGTTTGGCAATACGTAATATTTCAAGCATGACGCCTAACGCAACGCCAAGCCAAGGGTCATCAATACAGAATCCCCACCATGCAAGGGATAATCCAATCAGAAAAGGGGGCATTACGGGGTAGACAAAATTTCTTTTAGCTTTGAGACTTCTATTCTACGACCTTCTGGCACAAAATCTGGAAAGTCTATGTTTTGGGGTGCGTAGACTCGCACGGCGATGCCTTTTTCTTTCAATGTTTTGACAAGTTCTGATCTGGGAGTATCCCAAGTTTGCAACACTAGTATAATTCCCCCGATACCTGCGGCATGTTCTAAGACAGTTCTGGCTAGTGCGCCAAAGCTTTCTGGTCTGCTAGGTTTTACGGTGGCCAATACGCGCATCAAATCTTCTGTGTTTCCAAGACCGCGACCTGCAGTCACACAATGGGTATCAAATCTTTCTGAAGAGGTTGCAGATTGACTCGTGACAAATAAAAGGTCTAACAAAGTATCCGCACCCGGTTGCGTAACCACAAAAGAAGCTGCTGCTGAAACACTGGCCTCGAAATAGTCTTCTGAGGTAAAAACAGTATCAAACACCAAGGCGTATCTTGCAAAGTACTCCTCTTGATACTCTTTGACGATCGGTTGGCCAGTGCGTGCCCAACTTTTCCAGTGAATGGCGCGAAGTGGATCCCCTGGCCGATAATCCCGAAGAGCACGAAATTCTTCGGAATCTCCTACACGGGAAGCATGCAGGACACCTCCCTGCTGATGATGACGTTTCCCCGGAAAGTTTGGCCAGTGCACTGGATAAACACGAGGTAAAACAGTGATCGAATCTGGTGCGGGTAAATCTCGTATTTCTTTCCAAAGCCCAAGGGGTTCCTCGCGAGAAATTTCAAAACAATCGAAACTTTCAATGCCTCGATACGTTGGTTGTAGTGTCAGGAGAACTTCTGTGGATTGTCCTGGCAAGAGCCTCGGAATGGCGACCGATCCTACTTCGATCGCGCGAAGTCGGCGTAGTCGCCGATGCCACTGACTCCCTTCGTTGAATTGGTTCCAAAATTTTTTGGGTCGATACAACGCGATTTCCGTTTTAGTAGGATACGTTTGTTTGAGACGCTCAGAGATATTCAAACCTTCTAATAATTGCCCAGAAGTATTTTGGATAACCACACGATAAGAAAGTGGTTTATCTACTGTCACAAACCTAGGTAAGTAACGTTTTACGGAAAATAAAATTTGAATTTTTCCACGAACCAAAAAACTCGTGACCCAAATACTAAAGGCTAATGAAAACAAAACGTATGCTAAAGAACTTCGTGTGTCAATCCCTAACGCCCCACCAAAAAACACGACATACATAACTGCGTTTCCAGCAGGCGTCATTCGGCGTTCAAACCACCTTAAAAGATTAAGAATTTTCGACATTTACTTTATTTTTAGGTGTTCAAATATCGTTTCTAGCAATGGGATAAAACTGTTTATCGATGATTTTTCCCATTGTGTATGGACATTCCGTTGGGAATACAATCCCTGGCAATCCGCCGTCTTCTACTGCTAGGTTTAATTGATCAAATTGGCGTTGACGCACCAATTCCGCAGATTTAAGTGCCCAGGCATGAAAATCGTTTTTACATAGTGCTGACAAATTTAAGACAATTTATGCTCGACTGTGCGCCCAAATCGGACTCCAATTCTTACTTTGACGTAAATACAAAGCTCCCATCCCAATTCTGACCAGGTGGGTGATTTCTGAGTACTTCTGTTCGATCCAAATATAAATGGTATAACTTGGTTTCCGGAGAAAGTTCGCAAAGACGATAGAACTCAATAGAAGCTTGATCCCAATTTTGTGCGCGGTAATCAGCCAAAGCTTGACGGTAGATGCTGAGTTCTGATTTGAAAGACGGATTCAAATTTTCTGATCTGCCAAGTGGTTCATAGATAGTAACAGCTTCGTTTTTTCCTTTGACTTTAACGCGGTCTAATTCCCGAAAAGAAAAATCGAGTAAGGAAACACGTGTTTGTTCTCCGACAATGATTGTGACTCCATATTGTTTCGTAAGACCCTCTAAACGTGAGGCAAGATTAACGGCATCTCCCATGACCGTGTAGGCCATACGAAATTCTGAGCCCATATTTCCAACTCGCATGTTACCAGTATTAATTCCAATGCCAATGCGGATCTCTGGACCACCTCGTGCTTGAAATTCTTGGCTTAACTTGGCGGCTCGTTCCTGCATATCAAGGGCTGCCAAAATAGCACGGCGTGCATGTTCTGGATCCTCGACGGGTGCCCCCCAAAAAGCCATGATGGCATCTCCGATATATTTATCGACGGTTCCCCAAGATTGATGAATGATGCGAGTCATGGGCGTTAGATAATCATTCATGAGCTGACTCAAGCTAACCGGATCTAGCTTTTCGGAAATATTAGTGAAATTTCGTACATCTGAAAATAAAACCGTCATCTGACGACTAGTGCCTACTAAAGAATATCTACTGGGATCTAAAGACATTTCCTCGACTAATTCTTGAGGTACGTATTGCCCAAATAAATTCGCTAGTTGTTTTTTCGTCCGAGATTCAAAGAAGTAACCAAACAAAATGTCAGATGATTGGATCAAAAAAATGAGGAGAAGTAACGGTACTAACGGAAGTACTATGTTTCCCCAATGCCAAATAGCCAGATTCCAAGCCACCGCAACTGCTAATAAAACAAGAGTAATAAGCGTAGCAATCATTGGGTTAAATACAGGAATCAAAACGACAGCAATTCCTCCAAGAAATAGAGTCTGAAAAAGATCTACCGTCATGAGGTAGCTGGGTTGTTCCTTGAGTGTTTGGTCAAAAATACCAGCAATTAAGTTGGCATGTACCTCGACACCAGGATAAATTTCACCGACGGGAGTAGCTCGGAGGTCCATTAAACCAGGGGCACTGCTTCCCACAAGAACCACGGTCTTATCGAGCAAGGCAGGATCTACACGATTGTGAAGAATATCTGTAGCGGAGATGTAGGGAAAACTGTTGCGCCTGCCTCGATAGGGAACCAATGCCAGTGCAGAGCTGTCAACTGGCACGCGGATGCTACCTATTTGGAACGCCTCAAGGCCAGATTTCGTGATGTCTAATACGATTGGTGTTGGGCCTTCGCCGTTGTCCAGTGCTGCTCTCACGACGGCCAGAGAAAGTGCTTCGTATGTGCGTCCCTTGTAGTCAATTAGTAAAGGGACGGATCGCACTAAACCGTCCTGGTCTAAGGAGGGCGTAAAATGTCCTGCACTCGCAGCGGATTTTTGAAGTACTGGAAGGTTTGCGCCATACCCTTCTGCATGTACTGTAGTGGCAACTTTACTCAACAATTTATCTGCGTACGGTTCTAATACAGGTTCTGGGAGTTGACCAACCGCGTGTACTTGATCATCAAAATAGTAGCCGAGTACTGTCCTTCTTCCGCGAAGGGAAGCAGCAAACCGCCCATCATAGTCTAAACCTTCCTTAAGGCTGGGAAGTATAGATTGGAAAGCAGCATCCTTTTTTAATTCTTGGGAAGCCAAACTTTGGAGAGACTCCCAACCAGAGCTACGGTCTGGCTCTGCAAAGACTACGTCAAAAGCAACCACTCCGACGTGGTAGTCATTAAATAAACGCTCTACGAGGGAGGCAATACGATCCCGAGGCCAAGGCCAGTGGCCCTCTTCGACAAGACTTTTTTCGTCTACATCTGCAATAACCACTCTAGGGTCTACTCCACCCGGCATAGTTGCACGCAAACGGGCGTCATAACTAAGAAGCTCTAAGTGATCTAAAAATGGAAAGGGTATCCAATGCAGTGTATGCAGTACAAACAACAAAAATAACAGCCAAGAAAACGAGTAACGTAGGCTACGCCGTCGTATCCACGACCACTTTAGTTTGTGAACGACTGGAGGAAACGGGATTTCGGATTTGTGCGTGTCTGGCATAGTCTTAAGTGGTTTGAAAATACTCGTCCGGTGAAATTTTAAAATCTTGGAAAATTCTATCAATTTCAATAGATCTCAGGTGTTATTTAACGAGCAGGAGTTCTATAATGACCACAAGATAATTTTGGGTTGGAGGGAGCGTGGTGAAAAAGGCCCCTTTCCGGGAACAAGATTGGTTGGTCGGTGGATCTGTTGGTCTAGCCTGCATGGTGGCCATCATTTTTGGTTTGTTAGAAGGACTAGAGCGTAAAGCCTACGACCTTGGACTGCGTTCAATCGACCGGACACCAAGTGAAAAAGTGGCGATCATCGCCATCGATGATGCAAGCATTGAAAGAATCGGGCGTTGGCCTTGGCCGAGAGAGATTCAAGCACAAGCCCTCCAATTTCTAGCCAAAGGTGGCGCAAAAGTAGTCGCAAACACCATCCTGTACAGTGAACCACAGTTAGACCGCGGGTCAACTGCCCTCCGAGATCTTGCTAGGCAATACGATTCTTCTAGCTTACCTGAATTACGCAAAGAAGCAGTCACCTTAAAAGATTTGATAGACCAAGTGGTAGCGAGCCAAAGTGCGCGCCTCACCCCGAAACCGAGAACCCCAGAAGAGCGGGAATACTTAGCAGTCAACCGTCTTGCTAGTTTTTTATCTAGTGCTACTTACCTAAACCGTGCCCCTTCGGATGCAGAGCATTTACGGGAACTTTTTGGCCAAACCGAAGGACGCCCCGACTCAGACCACTACTTGGGACAGACAATCCGGAATGCAGGAAACGTTTTGCTTGGTGCTTTTTTTGAGCTTGGCCCACTAGAAGGTTTACCTGACCACCCTTCTCCAGAGTATTTGAGACGATATGCAATCAAGAATGTATCGAATGAATTGGAAGCGCAAAATCGCGGATTTTTTCCTCTCTCTTCTACTCATTTTTTGGCATCTTTGCCAGAAATTGCGAGTGGTGCTGTTGGCATTGGTCATATTACCGTACTCACGGATTCCGATGGTGCCGTCCGAAGTATGCCCGTCGTGCTTAACTACTATGGAGAATACTACCCCTCTCTTTCTCTCCTAGCAGTCCAAAAATATCTAAACCTTCGCACAGAAGACGTACATATACGAATGGGAGAAGGTGTAGATGTTGGCGGATTGTCTATTCCTACTGATGTTCACCTTCTTGTGTATCCACACTTTTATCCCAGCTCGGAAGGAAAAAATGCTTTTTCAATCGATTCATTTGATGATCTCCGAAGTGGTCGAATACCTCCTACGAAATATGCTGGCAAGATTGTCCTGTTAGGTGTAACCGCGAAGGGCGTGGCAGACACTTACCCGACTCCGATTTCCCCTACTACCTCTCCAGTGCAGATTCTAGCGAGTGAAATTTCCTCAATTTTGCAAGGGCATACTTACACAGCACCAGATTGGGGAAGTTGGGTAACATGGCTAGTCTGGTTGTTGACCACCCTATACCTTATTTTTGGATTACCTCACCTAAAAGCAAAAATGGCTGTGACCGTTACAGGCGTCCTAGTAATCGGGATGGTACTCGCTCATTTCATCCTCATGAGCAGTGCAGGTCTTTGGATATCGCTTATGACCCCGGCGGTTTTCCTAGTACTTGGACACCTCTTTGCTACCACCAAACGTTACTTGACAAGCGAACGTGGAAAAGCAGCTTCGGACTCCGCAGCCGCCGAGAGTAACCGAATGTTGGGCTTGGCTTTCCAAGGTCAGGGACAGCTCGACATGGCTTTTGAAAAATTCCGCCGTAGCCCCATGGATGAAGGACTCATGGAGTTGCTTTATAACTTAGCCCTCGATTTCGAGCGAAAACGGCAGTACGCGAAAGCAGGCAGCGTTTTTACCTACATGGCTGATTTTAATCCGAAATTTCGTGATCTCTCAGAACGTATGGCGCGAGCTCGTTCCCTTGAACAAACGGTGGTTATGGGCGGAAGCACAGGCCCAGGGGGGACGATCGTGTTAGGAGGACCGGGTACACAAAAACCCATGTTAGGTCGTTACCAAGTGGAAAAAGAGCTGGGTAGGGGCGCAATGGGTGCTGTTTATCTCGGGCGCGATCCAAAGATCAATCGTGTGGTAGCGATCAAAACCATGGCTCTCTCCCAAGAATTTGAGCAGAGCGAATTGACTGAAGTCAAACAACGGTTCTTCCGTGAAGCAGAAACCGCAGGACGTCTTTCTCATCCTCACATCGTCACCATTTACGATGCAGGGGAAGAACAAGATCTGGCTTATATTGCAATGGAGCTTCTCAAGGGCAAAGATCTATCTCAACATATTGCCAAAGATCGGTTATTGCCTGTGGCTACCGTCTTAGATTTAGTTCGAAAAATTGCAGAAGCTTTGCACTATGCCTACAACCAAAATGTCGTACACCGCGATATTAAACCTGCCAATATTATGTACGAACCGGAAAGTGGAATACTCAAGGTAACGGATTTCGGGATCGCACGCATTACTGATTCGAGCAAAACGAAGACTGGTGTGGTCATGGGAACACCCTCTTACATGTCGCCTGAACAGCTTTCTGGTCAAAAGGTAGATGGCCGCTCCGATCTTTTCTCTCTCGGTGTAATGTTGTACCAGATGCTCACTGGAGTACTTCCTTTCACTGGAGA
>Ga0268283_1000738_pt1 | contig 18609 bp, 22 predicted proteins | sample saktaG_13_FD_190140 | JGI IMG/M metagenome (GOLD analysis project Ga0268283, IMG submission 190140) | Saline water microbial communities from Sakinaw Lake, British Columbia, Canada - sak_2013_06_06_36m | ecosystem: Environmental > Aquatic > Non-marine Saline and Alkaline > Saline ... | reverse complement strand
GCGGATCAGCGGCGTGAACAGCAACATGGAGAAATCCATCACGAACAGGCTGGTCAACAGCGGGTAAGCCATGAAGATTTCTTTGTCGAATTTTAGGTTTAACACGGTTCTTTCCTCCAAAGGTTATAGCTGGAATTTGGGCTGGACAACCCCGTTGAATCAAACGGGGCGGCCTATTCCCTGTTGTAATTAAAGGGTTTGCCTCGGATGTTTTCCAATCGGTCCGCCAACGGCCAAGGATGTCCCCAAAGGGCCAACCTGAGCCTAAGGCAAATCCAAGCTTGGCCTCTAATGTTAGCATAAGCCCGCCCGATTCGTGCATGGTGTGTTTCGGAATGCCGCAAATGGGTCGGTGACGAATTTTGCCGGCCATGCGCCGCCCGTATTCGGCGCCAAGGGCCAATGCTGTTAAATCAATGAGGGACGCCCGTAGCGCCTTCCATTAGCTTACAGCTTGGGAACAGGCAAACATTTTTCACCGTTTCCCGGCACTTGCGGTACAATCCTCAAGCCATGCGGAGCATTCCCCAAGCCTTGGGACGCTTCCCCAAGTACTGCGGAGCATTCCCCGAAGGTTGAGGAATGTTCCTCAAGACTTGAGACATGGGCATGGATGTAGCGTATCATTGCTCAAGCCTTAAGGAACGCTCCCCGGTCTTTGGGGAATGCTCCGCAAGCCTAGAGGAGCATTCAAAAACCATCGGGGAATGCTCCCCAATGTTCGGGGAACGATGAAACAGCATGGGGGAATGCTGTTTAGGAAACGCCAAATGCAGCTTTAGTAGTAGGTCGGCATCCCCATGCCGACATGCGCCGTCAGGCCAATTGATGGCGGCAAGGGGATGCCGCCCTACGGAATTCTTTCGTATTTTTAGTCATTCAGGATAAAACAACGATGCCTACCAGTTCATACATGCCCAAAGACGACAGCGGCAAAGCCGATTTGCTCGATCATGTCGCCGCCACCCTGCCCAAATATGCCGCTTTGCTGGAAATCAGCGCCGAGGACATGGCCTCCCTGCAAGCCGATGCCGTCGCTTTCCGCTATGGGCTTAACCTCCACAACTATGCGCAGAGTTATCACCACAATTGCACGGCCTTCAAAAACCAATTGCGGGATGGCGGCACGGACGCGACCCTGTGGCCGATTCCGCCCCTATTGCCCGAACCCATCCCGCCCATCGTCAAATCTGGGATCATCCCTAGGTTTTCGCTGCTTGTCACTCGGCTTAAAGCACACAAAAACTATTCACCCGCCATTGGGCAAGATTTACAGATCATCGGCTCGGCTTACATCATCGACCCTAGCACTTGGAAGCCGGTGTTAAGCAGTACAAGCCAAGCCGGACACCCCACCGTCGTTTGGACCAAAGGCAAGGCCAGCGCGATAGAAATCTGGGTAGACCGCAACGACGGCAATGGCTTTGTGTTCCTCATTATCCACACCGAGCCAAACACCCCCGACCCCGCCCCGCTCCCGCCCCCCGGAACCAGCGTGGTGTGGAAGTACAAAGCCATCTATCGCTATCATGACGAGCAAGTAGGCGAGTGGAGCGATGTGTTGAGTTTGGTGGTGGGGGGGTAAAATGGCAACATTATTGTGATGAAGAAGTAATCGAAACGTTTAGCAGAGATAATATTTAGGAGAAGGAAAAAATGGCAACAAAATTCGACCACTGTCCAAATTGTAAAAGAACCTTAGCTGGTATCTTATCTAGACAATTTTATATATATGAATGTAAAAAATGTGAAAAACATTATTGCAGCAATTGTGGTAATGATCGATGCCCAAATTGTGCGTCAAAAGAAAAAAGAGTTGCTGGGTATGTACATGAGTAATCTATGTGTATATTAAACATGAGGCTAAACGATGAACTTCTGGGAAACAAAAAAGAATAAAGAAGACGGATCGATTACTTGGATTACAGCCCCCACTTATGATTATGATGCCAACGTAAAAAAACTTAAGGTCATAGAAAATGCCCGTAGTTTCGCAGGTAATACTCAAGGACGTATAGATTATTCTAAACTTACTGCACCAGAAGTAGATATAATCGCCGATGTCAACCGACATATCGGCGAATTGCGGGAGATTCTAGAAACTAATGTAGCGACAATTGATACGGAAATTTCCAGCAAAACAAAGGATACCAATGTCGATTCGTGTTTGATCAATATAGAACGACAATGTACAGAGAAAGCTCGTGCCGAACTCCGCCTCTTCGTAAATAGTCAAGAATCGCATTTACGAGATCGAGAAGATGCAAGAAGATGGCTTCAGGATTTTCGTCTTGGAAATGGGCGGCTAACCAGACCTGCCGTTTATCCCGAAAGTTTAACGCTACATTATGGTATAGCTTTGGTGGCTATCGTAGGCGAATCGCTTGCCAATTCATTCTTCTTTGCGCAAGGTTCTGAACTTGGGCTGTTAGGCGGTTGGATAACCGCATTTTTCACATCAGTCGCTAATGTAGTCTTTTCGATGCTTTTCGCAGGCTTTCTTTGTCTTCGGCAAACAAATCATGATAAACAATTCAGAAAAATTCTAGGTTGGATGGGTTTTTTGGTCTGTCTTATTATACTACTGTTTCTCCAATTAGCTATTGCACATTACCGGGAACTCGCTATGAAGTCTACCGATGCTGAATTTATTTCAGCACTCCCTGCACTGTGGCAACATCCTTTCGGTTTGGAGGACATGCAATCGTTTGTACTAATACTCATCGGTATTTCTATCAGCGTATTGGCTATTTGGAAGGGATATACTTTAGACGATGAATACCCTGGCTACGGGAATGTTTATAGAAAATGGAAAAAGCATGATGATGAAGTTAATAATATAAAACTGGATTTAAAGGATAACATTGCGGATTTGGATCATGACGCTATGGATGAGATGCATGGACTTATTGAGCAATGGCAGCATAATAAAACTGAATTACAAATGATATATAGCAATATTGGTGGTTACTTTGGTCGTTGCGATAATGACTATACAGAGGCTCGAAATATTGCGCTACGTTTGTTGAACGAATTTCGAGATAACGTTCAATTTATTCTGGGTGATTTTCCATTACATGAAAGTTTATTGGATGGTCCACAAGGCTTAGTAAAACTAGCTTGTAACCAAGAAAGAGAGCGAATTGAAAATCTATTGGCTAACAGTATTAATCATCTGAATGATTCGATTAATACCTTGCGTACACAAGAAAAGCAATTTATTATTAAACTTGATTCTATCCGTGAAAATTACGGCAGTGACAGAGTAATTGAGGAAGAAATTAGAAAAATATTAATTGTATACAAAAAAACAATAGCGAATGATAAAATATCCGATTAGGTACTCATTATTATCATGAATAAAAAAGAGGACAACGACAAAAAAAACCGCAGTCGTGACAGAGAAAGAAATTTGCAACGCAAATCAAGAAAATCAGATAACGAGATTAAAGGAAATCGTAAGGGAATCATTCTTATATTGATTTCTTTTTTAGCTGTGGCTACTATGTTCATTATAAAAAACAAGCTAGGAGGAAATAAAATCATTATCGATGAGAAAACACTTTGCCCCATTCATACCGCTATTCCTAATCACAAGGTTATAGTTATAGATAAAAGCGAGAAATGGGATGACGATGACATTGTGAGATTGCAACGCTTACTTGAATTAATATATAAAAACATTCAATTTCAAGAGAGACTCACTGTTACGGCTATTACCAGTAGAACTGGTCAATCAACAGAAATCGAATCACTGTTCGATATGTGCAATCCTGGCGGTGGTAGTGAAGATGAATGTAATAGTTTATATCAGAACTGTAAACATCTCAAAAAACGTTATGATGCGTCATTTGGTGAGCCGTTACATCGCCTTTCAAAAATACTATCAGAGCCTGGGAAATCTTCGTATTCGCCACTTTTTGAAACAATATCACAAGTTATTGATGACAATAAGAGCGGGTATTTAGAAATAAACTTCATCAGCGATTTGATGGAAAATAGTCAGCATTTTCGTTTTGATGAGGTCATCCCTCTGGCTGATGAGCTAATTAAAGAGTTCCCTGTAAAAGCAAATGCGACAATACTTGTGCATGTCAATTTTATTGCTCGAACAAGGCATGATCAAGTTATAAAATCTGCCGCTCTATCCGTTTGGCACGACTATTTCCAGAAACAAGGCATTGTATTTGATTCACAACAATTGTTAATCACAAAACATTAATTTATAAATGAATAATTATAAAAAAAAACTTATCAATAAATGCTTAGCTTTATTTATTTCGCTATGCTTGGCTTCATGTGCAAGTATGGGAAAACGCCAAGGAGCAAGTTGTGATCTTAAACTTATCAGAAGCTTTACAAAAACACAAATTGGGACGGGAGTTGGCACTGCAATTGGTGCTGGCGCTGGAGCCGCGATAGGTGGAGATAAACATCGGCTTGAGGGTGCATTGATTGGGGCTGCTGTCGGGGCACTTTTGGGCGCTGGGGTAGGCTATATTTTGGACGCACGAGAGGAATGTGACTTGCAAGCTAAAATGATAGAAACACTAAATACGGCACATATAAATCAACCTGTTCATTGGCAAAGCAATCGTTCTAACGCATCGGCTGAAATGACGGTAATTAGCGAATCAGAAGAAACTAGACAGGTTTCAATCCCCTTTGAACCAGCAAGTGGTCTGTTAGTTGCCTCAACCAGTCTGCATGTTAGATCAGGGCCTGATATTACATACGATATCCTAAAAACTCTCAAGCCTCATTCTAAAGTAACAGTACTTGGTATCACTGAAAATGGGTGGTATAGGATTGAAAAGAACGGAGTTGTTGGATATGCAAAAAAAGACCATTTGCGCTCTGAAGAATCAACCGTCACCACTTATAAATCACCTGAAGTACATCAAATTAGACCTGATAAAACCACTAGCCGAAAGAGAAATACATCGACTGTGAATAAAGATAGTGGACAAGCAATACTAACTTCGACGGAAGATAAAGTAATTCAAAAAAATAAGACATCAGAAGAACTAAAACTGAACATGAAGGTTATATGTAAAACGGTAAGAATACGAACCTCAAAAGGGGAGGAATTAACAGGCAAAAGCTGCCAAACACCGGACGGTTCGTGGGGAGCGTAGCCTATTATTAGGCTGCGGTTTACGGTTGTACAATAAATAAGGAATACAGAGATTTACTCAACTCACTAGCTAGAATAGTTATCTATGACAGCAGAAAATTTAACTGTGCTTTGTTTTGCCCTTAGTCAACTTTTTATATTCATCGCTGGAGCATGTTTAATAACTAGCGCATTAATACCAAGTATTCGTAAATTTGCCATGAGGTTTTTTCTACTGGGTATCTTAGCTGCTTTTGTGGCAGTATACGGTCCGATATGGCTACCGAACCAAGGATACTGAAATGAGACACTTTTTTGAAGCTAGCTTTTTTTTTCCAGAATGGCTCACACCTTGGATAGGTATCGCCGCAGTGGCAGCGGCAATTATGGGCATGAAAAAAATTGCTGCTTCTTTAGGGTTTTTTTTCGCAATTGATGTTTTTGTTATGCCAATACTAGATCCTTGGCTGGGCGAATTACCAATATGGGTATTAGCAATTGCACTTCTTCTATTTCCATTATTACTTCTCAATGCTATAATCTCATTCATATTTGGCGGTGAAGCAGCTGGACAATTTACTGGAACATGGATCGTTCGAATTTTCGATTTTTTGCTTCTTGCACCTTTCAGGCTTTTAAAAATTTTATGGCGACTATTTAGATAATATTATTTATCTAAATTTTTCATGTGCAGTCTTTTAGGATTCCAAATGAAAATTAAAATACTAGTACTTTTACCCCTTCTATTACAACTTGCTTTTTTTTCCAGTTCTGTTGAAGCGCGAAGCTTATTTAATGCACTAAGCAGCACAGCTATAAAAAAAATCCTGCGTCAGGATTTAAAAAGAGATGCACTTACTATTGAAAAAATTTAGAAAAACCGAGTACTGTTTTTCGATACACTGGAAAAACACAGGCGGCTAAGGAAGCGAAAATTGGAATTTATCCAGGAGAGCGTGGAGTCCATACAACTTCGGTTGCAGGCCCAGGACGCCCGTTATCTGCCGAAGCTGCACAGATTCGCTATGGACTGCCGGACAAACCTCAAATCCGCGAAACGATACTATTGCCACAAGGGTTTCCTGTAAGGAAAAACAAAGTTCTCGGCGGTGAAGCTGGATTTGGAGAGTTCAATTTATCCCAGCCTGTCCCAAAAGAAGCAATTCGTAAGATTACGCCTTTAGAATAATCGAATATGACCGTCAAATGCGGTAAAGCGCAATCGCATGGCGAGAGTGTTTTAATATAATGCGCCATATGTATATGACTCAATGATTGGACAGATTATATTTAAAGACTATCGCATTGTACCTTAATCTAGGCTAACTCCGTAAATCCACCATGAAACACCGCATAGACCCCAAGATAGATTGCGTATTCAAGGCATTGCTTGGCTCGGAGGAAAACCGCAATCTGCTGGTGCATTTCCTCAATGCGATATTAACCAGCGATTTAACCGCGCCGATAACCGAAGCAGAGATACTCAATCCCTACAACGACAAAGAGTTTCTGGACGATAAATTGAGCGTGGTGGATGTCAAAGCCAAAGACAGCGAAGGACGGCTTTACCAGATTGAAATCCAGTTATTGACCTATCGGCATTTGCCGGAGCGGATGGTGTATACATGGTGCGACATCATCAGCCAACAACTGCAAAGTGGCAATGATTACAGCCTGTTAAAGCCGGTTTATAGTATCTGGCTGTTGGCGGAAAACCTGTTGCCCGGTGAAACAGACTACGCCCATGAGTATAAACTGCAAAACCGTCAAGGCCGCAGTTTGGCGGATTTGGGCGGCATCCATCTGTTGGAATTGAAAAAATTTACGGCAGAACGGATTGAAACCGAGGAACAACGCTGGCTACAGTTTTTCAAAGAAGGCGAGCAACTGGATGAAAGCGCATTACCAGACTGGATGAACACAAATGAAATGAGGCAAGCCATGAAAACCCTGAAACTGTTTTCCGATAAAGAACGCGATTACCACGCCTACCAAGCTCGGCAAAACTATCTGCGCGAGCAGCGTACTATACAAATAGAAAGGGAGGAAGATCATCGGGAAATGGAGAGGATTAAGCAAGAAAACGAGCGGATACAGCATGACATGGAACAGGCTCAACAAGATTTAGAGCGTGAGCGGTTGGAAAAGCAAGCGGCTTTGCAGCGTGAAGAATCGGCTTTGCACCGTGAGCAGTCCGCACAGGCAGAAATTGAACGGCTCAAAGCATTACTGGCTCAACCAAAGCAATAAACCACTTTCAATCACCAGACCATCAGTATAATTTTGGTTAGTTATCCACTTTTCGGCGGATCATATCCCTGTATCCACCCTACAATAAACCACCATGAAACACCGCATAGACCCCAAGATAGACTGCGTATTTAAAGCCTTACTCGGCTCAGTGGAAAACCGGAATTTGCTGGTGCATTTCCTCAATGCCATATTAACCAGCGATTTAACCGCGCCGATAACCGAAGCAGAGATACTCAATCCCTACAACGACAAAGAGTTTCTGGACGATAAATTGAGCGTGGTGGATGTCAAAGCCAAGGATAGCGATGGAAGGCTTTACCAGATTGAAATCCAGTTATTGACCTATCGCCATTTGCCGGAGCGGATGGTCTATACTTGGTGCGACATCATCAGCCAACAACTACAAAGCGGCAATGATTACAGCCTGTTAAAGCCGGTTTATAGCATTTGGCTGTTGGCGGAAAACCTGCTGCCCGGTGAAACCGACTACGCCCATGAGTATAAACTGCAAAACCGCCAAGGCCGTACTTTGGCGGATTTGGGCGGCATCCATCTGTTGGAACTGAAAAAATTTACGGCAGAACGGATCGAAACCGAGGAACAACGCTGGCTACAGTTCTTCAAAGAAGGCGAGCAACTGGACGAGGCGGCATTACCGGACTGGATGAACACAGACGAAATGAGGCAAGCCATGAAAACCCTGAAACTGTTTTCCGACAAAGAACGCGATTACCACGCCTACCAAGCGCGGCAAAACTACTTGCGCGAGCAGCGTACTATTCAAATTGAGAGAGAGGAAGATCATCGGGAAATGGAAAGGATTAAGCAGGAAATGGAACAAGCCCAACAGGATTTAGAACGGGAACGATTGGAAAAACAAGCGGCTTTGCAACGCGAGCAAGCCGCTTTGCAAGAAAAGGAATCTGCACAAGCAGAAATTGAACGGCTCAAAGCATTACTGGCTCAACCCAAGCAATAAACCACTACAATCATCACTAGGCCATCAGTATGATTTTGGTTAGTTATCCACTTTCGGCAGATCATATCCCTGTATCCGCCCTACAATAAACCACCATGAAACACCGCATAGACCCCAAGATAGATTGCGTATTCAAGGCATTGCTCGGCTCGATGGAAAACCGCAATCTGCTGGTGCATTTCCTCAATGCCATATTGACTAGCAATCGTAGCCCGGATGAAGCGTAGCGGAATCCGGGAATCAATAATCCGAAACCCGGTTTCCACTTCGTTCCATCCGGGCTACTAAAACTACCATGAAACACCGCATAGACCCGAAAATAGATTGCGTATTCAAGGCATTGCTCGGCTCGGTGGAAAACCGCAATCTGTTTATGCTTCTCACGTTATATAATCGTTCCCTCACTCTGGCATGAGAACGCAGATTAAATCACTAAAGAGGTATGACATGCTCAGTCTAAACATTGAAAAACAACCTGAACTATTGAAACTGATTCAACAGGGCCAAGAGATTTTGTTGCTATTGCATGATAATCCAATAGCTAAAATCACTCCACTTAAATCATACCCTAAACGCAAGCTTGGTTCAGCAACAGGTTTATTCAAACTCAACGAAGATTTTGATGCACCATTAACAGATTTTGCAGACTACCAATGAAATTGTTGCTGGATACTCATGCATTCTTATGGCTCCTCAATGATGATTATGCTTCGTTGCGGGGCAAAGCGGCGGTGGATTTATTTTTAGCCGATGACTCCATGCCCTTTTTGAGTTTGGCGAGTGTTTGGGAAATGGCTATCAAAATACGCTTGGGTAAGTTCGATCTACAGCAACCATTAGCAGAATTTATCCCCCAACAATTGGAGCGCAATCAGATTGAATTATTACCGATTGGATTGGGCCATATAGTGCAGACGATGGCGTTGCCCTTTCATCATCGCGACCCTTTTGACCGTTTGTTAATTGCTCAAGCCATGGTTGAAGATATGACGCTATTGAGTTCGGATACTGCGTTTGATGAATACGACGTTAAGCGAGTTTGGAAGTCCTTGTAGGGCCGAATAATGAACGGCTTCCGCCGCATGATATTGGACAGTCATCCTTATTCTCATCCCTGTATTCGCCTTTCAATAACCCACCATGAAACACCGCATAGACCCCAAGATAGATTGTGTATTCAAAGCCTTGCTCGGCTCTGAGGGAAATCGTAATCTGCTAGTGCATTTCCTCAATGCGGTATTGGTTGACGATTTTTGACCGTTCCCACGCTCAGGCGGGGAATGCATTTTTTACTGCTCCTGCGATACTCGGACGCGGAGCATGGGAACCATCACATGATGAATGTTTGGAATAATTGAAACTTTATTGGAAGGAGAAGCAATGCAATCCGATGCCCAACTGCTAAATAGGATCAGCGTGGATAGCGAAACCATGGCTGGAAAACCCGTCATCAAAGGCACTCGCTTGACGGTCGAATTCATTTTGAACCTTCTTGCCCACGGGGCTTCGTATGAAGAGATATTGTGCGAATATCCGGGATTGACGCAAGAAGACCTTTCGGCTTGCCTGCTTTTCGCCGGTAAATCCTTGGCAAAAGTCAGCTTCATGCCATTATTGGCAAGAGTGGCATAATGCGTTTCTTGGTGGATGAATGCACCGGGCCGAGCGTCGCCCGTTACTTGCGGGAAATCGGTCATACCGTGTTTTCCGTATATGAACAGGCGAGAGGGCTAAAAGATGCCGAGATTTTGTCGTTGTCACTGAAGATCAAGTTCGCTTCGCCAAATCTAAAGTGCAATAGCTGCTTGCCAACTATTGCGCCGAAAGGCAAGGTTTTAACACTTGGTGGATGCTTCCCTGTATCCGCCCTACAATAAACCACTATGAAACACCGCATAGACCCCAAGATCGATTGTGTATTCAAGGCATTGCTCGGCTCGGTGGAAAACCGCAATCTGCTGGTGCATTTCCTCAATGCGATATTAACCAGCGATTTAACCGCACCGATAATCGAAGCGGAAATCCTCAACCCATACAACGACAAGGAATTTCTGGACGATAAACTCAGCGTGGTGGATGTCAAAGCCAAAGATAGCGATGGACGGTTATACCAGATTGAAATCCAGCTATTGACCTATCGGCATTTGCCTGAACGGATGGTCTATACATGGTGCGATAATGTAGGCCGGAATAAGCCCGTTCACGGGCGTTTCCGGCACTTCGGCAGATTTTGCCGGAAACGGTCGCCGTGCGACCTTATTCCGGCCTACCTGTGAAACCGACTACGCCCATGAATATAAACTGCAAAACCGCCAAGGCCGTACTTTGGCTGATTTGGGCGGCATCCATCTATTGGAACTGAAATTGTCACGGCGGAACGGATCGAAACCGAGGAACAACGCTGGCTTAGGTTTTTCAAAGAGGGCGAACGGCTGGACGATGCCGCTCTTCCAGATTGGATGAACACGACTGAAATGAGGCAAGCCATGAAAACCCTTACCATGTCTACCAAGCGCGGCAAAACTATCTGCGCGAGCAGCGCACCATTCAAATAGAAAGGGAGGAAGATTTGCGGGAGATGGAAAGAATTAAAGCTTCCAAATTATAATGGTTTAAAGTGGATGAAATCAATGAAAACTTTACAACTTACCGCTCATGTTGCCGCTGATGGCATTTTGCACACCTAACCCGCCCTACAATACGCGCTTTTTCGCCATAACGAGAATTGCTGGTTTCACACGCATACGACAGCCAACGACTGCCCCTTCGTGGTATCCTAAAGCCTTTTTTACCCCCACCGTCAACTCATGCGCCTTCCCGATTTTCATTCCGCCGCAGTCTTGGTCGTCGGCGACCTGATGCTTGACCGCTATTGGCAAGGCAGCGCCTCGCGCATTTCCCCGGAAGCCCCGGTCCCCATCGTCCATGTCAAGGGAATCGAGGAGCGCGTCGGTGGCGCGGGGAATGTCGCGCTGAACATTGCCGCTTTGGGCGGGAGGGCCGGTGTCATGGGATACTGCGGGCAGGACGATGCGGGTGACTCGCTGGTCGGGCTATTGGCGCAAGCGGGGATCGAACATACCGTCCTGCGACAGGCCCATTGTCCCACCGTCGCCAAACTCCGTGTACTGAGCCGGCACCAACAATTGATTCGCCTGGACTTCGAGGATTCATTTTTGGATGTGGATTCAGCCCCGCTATTGGAGGCTTTCCAAGGAGGGCTGAATGACGCGGGCATCGTGGTGCTGTCCGATTATGGCAAGGGGACCTTGGCAGCCGTGAGGGAGATGATCGAATTGTGCCGGGCCGCTGGCAAGCCGGTTTTGGTGGATCCCAAAGGCGGGGATTTTCACAAATACCGCCGCGCCGACCTGCTCACTCCAAACTTGGCGGAGTTCGAGGCAGTGGTCGGCACTTGCCAAGACGAAGCGGAATTGGAAAAAAAAGGCCATGCCTTGTTGGGGCGTTTGGAATTGGGTGCCTTGTTGGTCACCCGGGGCGAACACGGCATGAGCCTGTTGCGGCCGGGGGTTGCCCCGTTGCATCTGCCGACAAAGGCCATGGAGGTTTTTGATGTGACCGGTGCCGGCGACACGGTGATTGCGGTCTTGGCGACGGCACTGGCGGCGGGTTGCCCCTTGCCCGAAGCCACCTTGCTGGCGAACTTGGCGGCGGGGATCGTAGTCGGCAAACTGGGCGCGTCCAGCGTCACTGCGGAGGAGCTGGATTATGCCTTGCATGGTGCCAAGGCCCGCCATCGCGGTGTCATTGACCTAGGCGGACTCGTCGAAAACTTGAGGGTAGCCCGTTGCGCGGGCGAAAAAATCGTCCTCACCAACGGCTGCTTCGACATCCTCCACCCAGGCCATGTGCATTATCTCCAACAAGCCAAGGAATTGGGCAACCGGTTGGTTGTCCTCGTCAACAGCGACGCCTCGGTCAGACGCTTGAAAGGATCGGACAGGCCGGTCAATCCCTTAAGCCACAGAATGGCCATGTTGGCCGCCTTGGAATGTGTGGACTGGGTGCTTGCTTTTGACGAAGACACGCCACGCGAGGCCATTTGCCAACTGTTGCCTGACGTGCTGGTCAAAGGCGGCGACTATGCCGACATGACCGCCATCGCCGGTCATGACTGTGTCATCGCCAATGGGGGCGAGGTGCGTTTGCTGAATTTTGTCGAGGGTTACTCGACCACTGGAATAATCGAAAACATACGCAATGGCTGATCCAGACTACGCACCTGACTACGGCTTCGACCAGCCTTACTTTGAGGACCGCCAACTCGCGTCCATGAAGATCCCCCCTTATTCCATCCAAGCCGAACAATCAGTCTTGGGCGGGCTGATGCTGGACAATGAAACGTGGGACAAAGTGGCCGACCGCTTGATAGAAGATGATTTCTATCGGCACGACCACCGGTTGATTTTCCGTGCCATCAGCATGCTGGCGGAAAAACAATTGCCCTTCGATGTCGTCACTCTGGCTGAAATCCTGGAAAACAACAATTGGCTGAGTGAAGCCGGCGGCTTGGCTTACTTGGGGGCGATGGCCAAAGACACGCCTAGCGCCGCCAACATCGTCGCTTATGGCGACATTGTGCGCGAGCGTTCGGTGTTGCGCCAACTCATTCACGCCGCCTCGGAGGTCGCCGATTCCGCTTACCATACCAAAGGGCGCGAACTGGGCAGCCTGGTCGAAGAGGCCGAGCAGAAAATTTTCCAGATCGCCGATCAAAGGAGGCGCACCGGCAGCGGTTTCAAAGCGATCAGAAGCCTCCTCGCCGGTGCTGTCAACCGCATTGAGGAACTCCATCAGAAAAAGGGCCACATCACTGGCATCAGCACCGGATTCACCGATTTGGACAAAGAAACCTCGGGCTTGCAACGCGGCGATTTCATTGTCGTGGCGGGTAGGCCGTCAATGGGTAAAACGACCTTTGCGATGAACATCGCCGAGTATGTGGCAATAGAAAATAGGGAAGCCCAGTTGCCGGTTGCGGTGTTCAGCATGGAAATGCCCGGCGAACAACTGGCGATGCGCATGATGTCCTCGCTGGGGCGCATCGACCAGCATCGGGTCCGCACCGGCCAGTTGGAGGACGACGAATGGCCCCGAATGGCGATGGCAATCAACATGCTGGCGGATACCAAGCTTTTCATTGACGACACGCCGTCGCTGACGCCCACCGAGGTGCGCGCCCGCTGCCGGCGCTTGGCCCGGGAATACGGCCAGTTGGGTCTGGTGGTGTTGGACTATTTGCAACTCATGCAAACTCCCGGCAACACCGAGAACCGGGCCAACGAGATTTCTGAAATTTCCCGGTCACTAAAAGCTTTGGCCAAGGAAATGAATGTGCCGGTCATCGCCCTGTCCCAGCTAAACCGCAACTTGGAACAGCGCACCAACAAGCGGCCCATGCCATCGGATTTAAGGGAATCCGGTGCCATTGAGCAGGATGCGGACATCATCATCTTCATTTACCGTGACGAAGTCTATAACCCGGACAGTGCGGAAAAGGGCAAGGCCGAAATCATCATCGCCAAACAACGCAACGGACCCATCGGCATGGTGCCGCTAACCTTTTCGGGCCAGTACACCCGTTTTGACAACTTCATCTCCAATGTTTATGCGGAAGAATACCGCCCGCCCAGCCATGGTTTTTCTGAAGACAGGACTCATCGGGACGACTCTCAAATCCCTGCTTTTTTTGCAGCCGCCCACTCCGTGTTGCGCGACAAGTGACTGATGCCGCCAGCCGCCCACGCACAGATCGACTTGGAGGCTTTGACCCATAATCTGGGTCGCATCCGTAGTCTTGCGCCCAATTCCAACATCATGGCCGTCATCAAAGCGAATGCTTACGGCCATGGCGCGATTCCAGTGGCCCGCGCACTGGCCGCTGCCGATGCCTTTGCCGTGGCGCGGGTGGATGAGGGCATCGCCCTGCGCGAGGCGGGCATACGCCAACGCATCACCGTGTTGCAAGGTTTCCTCGGCGCTGAGGAACTCATGCTCCACTCCCACTACGATCTGGAACCAGTGGTCCATTCCGCCAAGCAGACGGAAATACTGGAATCCGCAAATTTGGACAATCCGGTGACCGTCTGGCTTAAGCTGGACAGCGGAATGCACCGCTTGGGCTTTGCCGCTGAAGAGTTCGTTGCATGCCATGACCGGTTGTGCCGTTGCCGTTCGGTTTGCCAGCCCCCGTTTTTGATCACCCATCTAGCCAATGCCGACGAACTCGACGACCCCGTCACCGAACGGCAACTTGACCTGTTTGGCACCCAAGTGGCGGGATTGCCGGGCGGGCGCAGCATCGCCAACTCGGCTGGCCTGTTGGCTTGGGAAAACGCCTTGGCGGAATGGGTGCGCCCCGGCATCGCCCTGTACGGCGTTTCCCCGTTTCCCAACCGCACGGCGGCGGACGAGGGACTGAAGCCAGTGATGACCTTGCGCACCCGGTTGATCGCCATCAAACAACTTAAGGCCGGTGCTGCCGTCGGCTACGGCGGGGACTGGGTGTGCAACCGCCCTACCCTTCTGGGCATCGCCGCCATTGGCTATGGCGACGGTTACCCCCGCCATGCCCGTTCCGGCACTCCGGTGCTGGTGCGCGGCCAGCGGGTTCCTCTAGTCGGACGGGTTTCCATGGATATGATTACGCTAGACCTAACCGATTGCCAACAGGCGGAGGTCGGCGATGCTGTAACCCTATGGGGCGAGGGTTTGCCGGTCGAAGAAATTGCCCGCCATGCGGACACGATTCCTTATGTGTTGTTATGCAATGTGACACCGAGGGTGAAGCGGGTGGTTGGCCGTAGGCCGGAATAAGTCCGCCCGGCGGGCGTTTCCGGCAACAGAAAAGCAGGGCGGCAACCCATTGCCGCCGTCTGCACGATCAAGCTACACGGCGAGGAAGCAAAAAGAAAGTTTCACGCAACGGCGCAACGTATGGTCTTCATCGCCCGTCCAAACCTCGCCCAAGGGAGCAAGCGTAGGGTAGTAAGCCGCACTTTTCCTGTTGCTTATGCCGGAAACGCCCGTAAACGGGCTTATTCCGGCCTACGGTGCGTAACATCAGTTATTTAACTTTTATTTACTCTGAATAGGAATCCTAGGCACGATTATGCGCAAAAAGTCTATCAGTTCCACCAAACCCAAGCCCAGCGAAAAAGCCGATGAAATCGTTGGAAAATGCCCCAAGCCATCGGGCTTGGGCAATTACAGCGACGACCCGAAAATCAATTTGCTGTGCAATATTTTTTGCGAAACTTTGCAAATGGGCGATGTTGAGAAGACCAAGGGCAAACCCTTCCAATTTTCCAAACAGGCGGAGAATCTTGCCAAAGAGGAGCGCTATGCCAAGCAATTCAGCAAATTTGGGATGAAGACCGAGCAAACCATCTTCGTGAAGTTGACCGACAAATTGAAGAAATCACTGGGCGGCACGGTCATCGCCGACTCGGGCCGCGAGGTGCTGGCCAATGTCAAGCGCAAGCTTTTGGAAAAGACAGAAGTGCTCGCCAAGTTGGGCAGGCAATTCACCAAGGCATTGGGGAAAACCACGGCCCGCATTGGCGGCGGTGCGCTGGCCGGTGCGGAAGTCGGTTCCGTGGTTCCGGTTCCGGTTGTGGGTACGTTGGCGGGCGGTTTCCTCGGCACCGTGGTGGGTGTTGGGATGGCGGCCTGGTCGGTGTATGATTATGTCGAACTGGCCCAGGAAGCCTGGCCGGTCGCCAAGGAAGTCTTGGAAACGGTGACGGAAAAATTCATCCAAGTCAAACCGGATGTCGCCATCTTGGGTGAGCAAGGCGGGGTGAAGGAGATATTTGATTATAAATTTCCTAAAGATCGGTATCGAGAGGGGCAAGAAGAAATATTTCGTGAGGCTACAGGGGAATATCCCAATACGATAGATGAGGATTCTTGTAATAAATGCAAATGTAAGTAAAATAACTCAAGAAGGTATGGCTATGGATTTAAAAACTATCAGCAGAGATATCGAACATTTTTTTATCTCCGATAATTATCCCAAAGAAAGTGGCTTTAGAGTCAAGCTCTGTGCGGATTTAATTGTTTATTACGACGGCAATAACTACCCGCTTAAAAGTAACCGCGACGGGGCTTTGGATTTCTATCATAGGGCCATGGAAATACTAAAACCAGAGTTGCGTTATGTGTTGATTGATGGCACGGGGAGATACAAAAAGATTACCCCTAAGACTTACGAGATGCTGCCGTATTGGGCCAGCGATGATTGCCCCACCCGTTTAGCCATGGGTGTCCATTTGGATGGCGGCGACACCCCCGAAAGCCGCTCCGACCATAGTTTTTATTTTAAGGAAGGATGGGGCGGCTGTCTGCGCATAATCGTCCCGGTTGAATTCATACTGGATAATCCAAAAGGATTCGTGGAACTGGCTGTGCAAATGTGTCAGAGGCTTAGATTTGAAACTGGTCAAGCTGGTTTCTCACTCCACTTACATCATAATTATGGTTCAAATGGGAGCCATATTCGCACTGTAAGTCAACGCTTTTTGGGTTTGGATATAGGCAAGCCCTCTTCTTGGTCTGATGCCCTCATTGATGGCGTTAAAACTGTCAGTTGGCTAACTCTAGTGGGCGACCGTCTATTGGAAAAGATTGGCGGACGCGACGGTTTGCGGGAAAGGCTGCTAACGGACATTCCCGTACACGACTTGGATCATGGCGTGATCATTCAAGCCGGGCCGAAGCCGACTTTGGGCGATGTCAATGCCGGGGACGACATTTCCTATTACCGGCGCGTTTCGCGGGTGTTGGAACCCATCCGCGTCCCGCCCGAAGCTTTGCGTAGGCTAAGTAATGTCGGCGGGCGCAACAACACCCGGCGCTGGATAGCACGGTTTGATAACAACCCCAAACTGTGGATGGATCGGTTCATTCCCATCAATGCAAAATATGGGGATGATGAGAACGACGATTAAAAGGGATGGATATGGATATAAAAACTGTAAGTCGAGATATAGATTATTTCACTATTTGTGATGAATATCCAAAGGAAAGTGGCTTTCAAGTCAAGCTTTGCGCAGATTTGGTCGTTTATTATGACGGCAATGCTCATCCGTTGAAGAGTAACCGCGACGGGGCTTTGGATTTTTACCATAAAGCATTGGAAATACTTAAACCCGAGTTGCGCTATGTGCTAATTGATGGTAATGGAAGATACAAGAAAGTTACCGCAAAGACTTACGAGATGCTACCGTATTGGGCCAGCGATGATTGCCCCACCCGTTTAGCCATGGGTGTCCATTTGGATGGCGGCGACACCCCCGAGAGCCGCTCCGACCATAGTTTTTATTTTAAGGAAGGATGGGGCGGCTGTCTGCGCATGATCGTCCCGGTTGAATTCATACTGGATAATCCAAAAGGATTCGTGGAACTGGCTGTGAAAATGTGTCAGAGGCTGCGATTTGAAACCGGTCAAGGCGGTTTTTCTCTACACTTGCATCATGATTACGGTACAAATGGAATTCACATTCGAAAACTAAGCCAACGATTTTTGGGTTTGGATATTGGTTCGCCATTTTACTGGTCAGACACATTGATTCAAGGCATTAAAACAGTCAATTGGCTAACTCTAGTGGGCGACCGTCTATTGAAAAAGATTGGCGGACGCGACGGTTTGCGGGAAAGGCTGCTAACGGACATTCCCGTACACGACTTGGATCATGGGGTCATCATCCAAGCCGGGCCGAAGCCGACTTTGGGCGATGTCAATGCCGGGGACGACATTTCCTATTACCGGCGGGTTTCGCGGGTGTTGGAACCCATCCGTGTGCCTCCCGAAATCTTGAGCAGACTTAACGACATTGGCGGGCGCAACAACACCCGGCGCTGGATGGCACGGTTTGATAACAACCCCAAACTGTGGATGGATCGGTTCATCCCCATCAATGCGAAATACGGGGATGATGAGAATGACGATTGAAAGGGATGGATATGGATATTAAAACGGTAAGTCGAGATACGGCTCACGCCTATTGCGCCCTCGCGGGCTGAACCGCTTTCCGGCGGGGGAAGCCCAAACCGACGAGTCCAATCATGAACAGCGCCAAGCTGGCGGGTTCGGGGATTTCGGCTTCGACTTTAATCACTGATGTTACGCACGGGCATTGATAAAGGCATAAAATGCCGCTGTTGATCTGGCTTATTGGAAACGTGTCCCATGAAAAACCCTCTTTTAGATTTGTACAGCGACTACCTGATCAGTTCG
>Ga0268283_1000736_pt1 | contig 18621 bp, 15 predicted proteins | sample saktaG_13_FD_190140 | JGI IMG/M metagenome (GOLD analysis project Ga0268283, IMG submission 190140) | Saline water microbial communities from Sakinaw Lake, British Columbia, Canada - sak_2013_06_06_36m | ecosystem: Environmental > Aquatic > Non-marine Saline and Alkaline > Saline ... | reverse complement strand
AACAACAAGGTCCAGTTAGCCAAGCGCAGGGCACGGGGATACCGCAACATCGACAATTTCATCAACATGATCCACTTCCTCTGCGGGAAGCTCAAATACGACTACCCACGGTATTTCACATAGAGCCGAAAAAAAACGCCCAACCCATGCGTTTCCTTGCCGGACTTGGTCACCACAACCTCGTCGCCGGTCAGCAGCCAAACCCCCTTTTCCCCGGCCAAATGCTGCTTGACGAGTTGCCAGCGCAATGTCGGCCACTCGATTTTTTCACCAAAAAACCGTTGCACCGTCCGATAGCTCCCGCCTTTTTCGGCCCAGCGGGACAGGCCCAGCAGGGTGACACGGCCCGTCATCGCCAGCACGGCATCAACGATGATGGCGAGTTGGTTCGGGGTGCGCCGATTCAAGTGTGGACTCAAAGCGCTTAGGGTTGCTATAATGCCGCGCCTTCAGACTCCATTTAAGAAATGAAGTGTGATGACTTCGCCTCTGACCAATTAGATTTTAGGCAATGTCATCGTCATCGGCACACTCACCCAATCCAATTATACGAACTAGGGGCAACAATGGACGGCATTCAAATTAGCCGGCAGGGAACTGCGCGGTCTTGGTTTTTCGGCTTCGGTATTTTTAATCTGCTCCTGCTCACATTCCTACTAAGCTTCACCCCCGTTAGTTTTGGGGACGCAGATGGGGATGATTGTATCTCTGATCCAGGCGAAGCCAGCGAGGGCGAAGTAGGGGCCTGTTATGCGCCGCCCGACCCCAGCAAGAGCAATGGCCCAAACGATGACTGCCCCCATTGTGGCGATCCGATTGACGCTTCTACGGGCAATGTATATGAAATCGAAACGGATTATATCGGCAAAGGGCCATTTCCGCTTAACCTGACCCGTTATTACAACAGCCAATCTACTTTATCCGCGGGATTGGCGGCGGGTACCCTTGGGGCCAATTGGAGCCATCATCTTGGTAGCTATTTAGTCACAGTCTCGGCCACTTCAAAGAAAATGATTAGGGCTGATGGCAAAGTGATAACTTTCACGCTTTCCAGTGGCAATTGGGTTGCCGATGCCGATATCAATGCCAAGCTTATTCCTGTGTTGTCCGGCACGACGCTCACGGGCTGGAATTATACGACCGAAGAAGACCAAGCCGAGTCATATGATGTCAGCGGCAAACTTGTGTCTATCGCCAACCGGGCCGGCCTTAAGCAGACCTTTGCCTATGATGCCAGCGGTCGCCTTGCCAGTGTCGCCGATCCCTTCGCCCGCACCTTGAGTTTCAGCTACGATGCGAACAACCGCATTATCGGCTTCACCGACCCCTCGGCGCGGGCTTATGCGTATGCTTACGATGCCAACAACAACTTGATTTCCGTCACCTATCCCGACGGTAAATCCCGCCAATACCTTTATGAAATTGCTGCCTTTCCCCATTTGATGACCGGTCTGACCGATGAAAATGGGGTTAGATATTCGACTTGGACCTATGACAGCAACGGTGTGGCCATTGCATCCGAATTGACCGGCGGTGTCAGCAAGACTGCCATGGCGTATGACTTCATTAACGGCGTTACTACGATCACCGATGCCCTCAGTCATGCTTCCAGCTTCACCTTCGCAACCACGCTGGGCATAGCCCGCCCGGTTCAATCCACTCAGCCAGACCCGTTCAATGCTTCTGCCGATTGGGATTACGATGCCAACGGCAACGTCATCCAATATACCGATTACAAGGGGAACATCACCACTTATAGCTATGATTTGACGCGCAATTTGGAGACCAGTCGCACGGAAGGCTATGGTACTGCACAAGCCAGAACCATCACGACGGTATGGCATGGGAGCTTCCGCTTGCCCATTAAGATCACGGAGCCGAATCGTGTCACTACGTTGGCCTATGACACCAAGGGCAACCTGACTTCGCTCACCGTCACTGCGGGGAGCCTTATGCGGACATGGGGCTACACCTATAATGCCAATGGTCAAGTGACCCAGATCGACGGCCCGCGCACTGATGTCACCGATCAGACCACGTTCGCCTATGACCTCAAAGGCAATCTGGCGAGCATTACCGATGCCCTCGGCCATATCACGCAGATTACCGCCTATGATGCCGATGGCCAACCTTTAACTATTAAAGATGCCAATGGCTTAGTCACCCAATTGACCTACGATCAGCGTGGTCGGCTACTCTCGCGCAAAGTCGGCACGGAAACCACCGCTTACACCTACGATGCTGCCGGCCAGTTGAAAAAAATCACCAGGCCCGATGCCAGCTTCACCGCGTTCACTTACGATGCGGCCCACCGATTGATTCAAGTCAATGATAACTTGGGCAATAAGATCGTCTATACCTTGGATGCCGTGGGCAACCGCATTAAGGAACAAGTGCGCGACCCGGCCAATGTGCTGGCGCGTAGCCTTACCCGCACCTTCGATGAACTCAACCGGACAGCCACTTCCGTGGGTGCCTCGGGGCAAACCACCAAGCTGGCCTATGATGCCGACAGCAATGTCACGGCGGTTTCAGACCCGCTTTCCCATAACAGCAAGCGGGTTTATGATGCGTTGAACCGGCCCGTCGCCAACGCCGATCCATTATTCCATCAAACCCAATACGCCTATGATGCCAATGATAATCTGGTCAAGGTCACTGACCCGCGCAGCCTGATTACGCAATACACCTTTGACGGCTTGGGCAATCGCACGAAAACCACTAGCCCGGACAGCGGCATCACAGCGGATACTTTTGACAATAGCGGCAACCGCATCTCTTCGACGGATGCCCGCAGCAAAGCCACGGCTTATGCCTACGATGCCCTCAACCGCCCCACGAGTTTAAGCTTTGCCAGCGGCACACCAGTCCAATTCAGTTATGACGGCGGAACCAATGGTCTAGGCCATCTCACAGGCATGACCGACGAAACCGGCAGCACGGCTTGGGCTTATGACAGCCATGGTCGCGTGTTGCAAAAGACCCAGACCATTGGCACGACGGTGCAAAAACTGCTGTACGCTTATGATGCCTATGGCCGAATCAAACAGATCACTTACCCTTCCGGCAAGGCGGTTGGAATCAGTTACAACGCAGCGGGTCAGCCCGTCAAGTTGACGCAAGGCGTCCAAACCATTTTGAGTGGCGTAGGGTACACTGCATTCGGTGCAATTAAAGCCTGGACTTGGGGCAACGCCCAAACTTATCAGCGCAGTTTTGACACGGATGGGCGTTTGACCGGCTATCCCTTGGGCGGTGGGCGCACGACTAGCCTTGTTTATGACAAGGCGAGCCGCATCGTTGCCTATAACGATTCCGACTTGACTCAAATCAAAAATTTCCAGTATGACGCAACGGGACGATTGACCGGCGTGATCCAAGGCCAAACGCAAACGGCCTTTTTTTATGATGCCAATGGCAACCGTACCGAACTGGCGGTTTGGCCGCCCCGCGCTAGCGGCCTACCGTCCAGCATTACCAACTATAGTTACGACAAGACCAGCAATAAATTAAAGTGGGCGTTTGGGGCATCGCCGAAACCGTTCACTTACAATGCGAAAGGCGACACCGTAGCCGACGGGACATTGACTTACGGCTACAACGACCGGGGGCGGCTGGCCCAAGCCAACTATGCCGGAACCCCCACCCAGTTTGGCATCAACGGGCTCGGCCAGCGCGTGACCAAAACCGCTGGCGCTGCCGCTGTCGTCACGCTGTTTGCTTATGACGAAGCCGGCCATTTGCTCGGCGAATATGCAGCCGATGGCACGGCACTGCGTGAAACGGTGTGGATGGGTGATACCCCAGTGGCTGTGATTACCGGCGGCATCGTTTATAACGTCTATGCCGACCACCTCAACAGCCCCCGCGCCATCGCCGATGCCACGGGCAAAGTGTTGTGGCGCTGGGACAGCGAACCCTTCGGCAACACCCTGCCCAATCAAGACGTGGACGGCGATGGCATCGCCTTTACTTTTAATTTGCGCTTTCCTGGACAGTACTACGATGCGGAGACTGGGCTGCATTACAACTACTTCCGGGATTACAACCCCGCGATTGGGCGGTATTTACAGAGCGATCCGATTGGGTTGGGGGGAGGGGTTAATACTTATGGGTATGTGGGGGGGAATCCTTTAAATTTCGCGGATCGTAATGGGCTGTGTATTTGGGATGGATGTGTTGCGGAGGTGACTGTAGTCGTTATAGCAGGAACGGCAATTATTCATTGGACCAGAAATTATTGGAATGATGATGTGTCATATAAAGAGGCACAAGCTAGTTGGACTAAAATGTCACCTGAGAAGTCGATATATCACACACAAGTAAATGCAGAGAATCCAAATGCTGCTGGAAATCAAAAATATGTTTCGCCTAATGGACATAGTGAGGCTGTATTTTCAGCATGTGGAAACTCGGTTACAACACCGACAAATATGGCAACTTTTAATTATTTTGCACCAGATTTTCTTTGGGGTATTCCTCACGGCATAACAGATGTCGCCCCTTATGTTTTTTTGGGAAATACACCATCAGACATGTTTACGAAAGATCGTTTTATAACCACAGGGAAACTAGCACCTCAGTGAAAATAATACTTATAAAACAGCGGTTTTTTTTCGTAATAATTTTTATATTGATTACGGGGTGTAAGGATATGGGAACACATAAGGACTTTGGATATTATGATGCTAAACATGTTTACTCGTGGGCAATAGTGAATAGTAGATTATTAGGGCAAGACAGAATTGTAAGCAATACCGAGAGCATACGAACTTCACCATATCGGCTTTTTGTATCAATTTATCGCCCCACTTCCCCCTCCTCAGAAAACTGTTCTGTACTATTAAAATCACTCAAAATTGTAACTCATGAAAATCAAACTATTGCTGTTCTTCCAAATAAAAATGAAAAATTTGAGAAGTCACCAGAGGGGTATAAAGCAATTTTTACTTTTGATGACATGAAACTTGAGTATGAAGATTATATTTTACATTTAAGTGCATCCGTAATTGGATGTGAAGAAAGTCATGAAATAGAAATTAAGTTGTTTTTAAATAGGAATTATCAAGAAGATAAAATCTCGCTATGGGATAAACTGATGGGTGTATAACTTGAGCCTGTAGGGCCGTAGGATGCGCTGAGGAACGAAGCGCATCAATCGCGAATGATGCGCCTCCTTCGTCGGCACATCCTACGCGAGGGCCGTAGATACTCTGTTCCAATGCAAGTCCTTTTTGCCTCCAATCCAAAATATTTTCTTATGCAGTGGCTGAAGCCTCCTGCGGAAGAGTGAAAAGACGGCTGCCGTCGAACGCCTTGGCGGTTTTCAGAATTGCATGAAGAGCCAGCGTAGCCCGGATGGAGCCGCTTTGCGGCGCAATCCGGGACGAACCATGGCACGGTAACTGACGGATACTGCGGTATTACCTGTAGGGTATGTTTTGGGTATACCGTGGCTCGGAATACTGGATTGTTTTTCGTTCCATCCTTTTGATTATATCTACTGCAACCCCGTCAAACATGGCTGGGTTAAACGGGTAGCGGATTGGCCTTATTCGACATACCGCCAATATGTCGAACAAGGCATTTACCCCGCCGATTGGGACGACGCTATTGCGGAATCGTCCAATCATTATGGCGAACCGATGTAGCCCGGACGGAGCCGCCCTGCGGCGCAATCCGGGATGGATAAGGCGTTCTCACAATGACTGTGGGAACAATGTCAACTTCTTTTTTCTTCACAGGTAAAACACCAATGCACTCGCCGAAATTAACCGCTTCCCTCACCTTGTTGGCATTGGCTATGGCTGCCGCCATGTCCGCCGATGCCGCCAGTGTCACCGTCACCGCTCTCGGTGGAGCCAATAATACGGCGGGGGCGGGCGGCGCGGGCAAAAACGCCACCGCCACTAATAACCCCGCGCCGGATGACATCAATTCGGCGACTGCCACTGGCGGCGGTGGCGGTAGCGGCACGACCAACGGCGGCGCGGGCGGCACAGCCACCGCCGACACCGGGACTACTTCCATTACCACCACGGGGGCATCCTCCACTTCATACGCTTATGGCGGTTCAGGCGGTACTGCGGCCAATTCTTCCGGTAGCGGCACGGGTGGTGCTGGCGGCAAAGCCACGGCGACCGCCACTACCCTTGATCCTAAAGGTAGTGCCAGATCGACCGTTTCTGCCAGCGGTGGTGCGGGCGGGTATAGTTATGCGGGCAGTGGCGGTGCGGGCGGCAGCAGCACAGGCAGTGCCACCGCACAGGGGCTTCAAGCCACGGTCAACGTCAATGCCACTGGGGGCGGAGGTAGCACGGCTACGAATATCGGCAATAGCGGCGGAATTGGCGGCTCGTCCACCAATTCTCAAGCCACGGCGGTGGGGGTTAAGGCCGCCACTGCCTATGTTTCTCAGTCGGGCGGCGGTGGCGGTTCCGGGAATGTCGGCGCCAATGGCAGCAATGGCGGTGCGGTCAGTGGGGCATCTGCTTCCGCCAAGGCAAGCAGCAATGCGGGTACTGCCAGCGCCACGGTCAACCAAACGGGGGGCAGCGGTGGCGGTGTTTATAGTGGGAGCGGGAACGGTGGGAGCGGTGCGGCCAGTTCGTTGACCAATGCCGTCAGCGGGGCAACTCTGCTGGGTACGCTTAACTTAACGCAGAACGCCACGGGCGGGTCTGGGGGTGGCACCGCGAGCGGTCTTGCCGGGTCTGGCGGTTCCGGCACGTCCAACCTCAGCACCACCGACACGCTTAGCAAGTCAGTTTCGTCCTCCATCTCCGCACGCGGCGGAAGTGGCGGCTCCAACGGCGGCGTCAATCCTGGTGGGGTTGCTGGCTCCGCCGTGGCAACGGACTCCTTGGTGGGCAATCATGCCATCTACATCAATGCCAATGCCAGCGGCGGTAATGGCGGTTCCAGTTCTGCTGGCACGGGTGCCGCAGGTGGCACCGCCAAGGCGACCGCCACGGGCAAGACCAATGGCGGAACCGATAACGCGAATATCAATGCCACTGCCACCGGTGGTAATGGCAGCTCTGGCAGCGGCGTGGGTCAAAGCGGCGGTAAGGGTGGCGTTGCCTCGGCCAGTTCTGCCTCAGCGACTGCCTTGGCGGGCACGGCCACCGCCAGCGTTTCGCAAGCGGGCGGCTCCGGCGGATACGGCTACAGTGGAGCCACTGGCGGCGCGGGGGGCGGCAGCAGCCTGACCAATGGGGCGACTGGTTCGACGGTCGGCGGCACGCTGAACCTGACCCAGAATGCCTACGGCGGCAGTGGCGGAGGCAGCAGCGGCGGGGTTGCCGGTGCGGCGGGCGCGGCGATCTCAAACCTCACCCTAGCAGACACTGCGAGCAAAACCGTCTCTTCATCCCTCACAGCAAATGGGGGCAGTGGTGGGGCTGGCACCGCAGGAACGAACGGTGCGACAGGTGGTAGCGGCATCGCCGCTGGCAGCTTGAGCGTTACTCACGGCGTTAATCTAAACACGCAAGCCAATGGTGGCAGCGGCGGATCTGGCAGTGGCATAGGCGGCGACGGCGGGACAGCAAAAGCCACGGGTTCGGCCAGCACCACGGGCCTAACCGAGTCAGCCACAGTCTCCAGCAATGCCAGTGCTGGCAGCGGTGGCTCGGGCAGCGGCACAGGTCAAAGTGGCGGCAAAGGTGGTGCAGCCACCGCCAGCACCGCCTCGGCGACGGCACAGGCCGGCACGGCCACTGCCAACCTTTATCAGTACGGCGGCGCCGGCGGTTACGGCTATGGCGGGGCCAATGGCGGTGCGGGCGGCAGTAGCAGCCTGATCAACGGGGCGACCGGTTCGACGGTCGGCGGCACGTTGAACCTGACCCAGAATGCCTACGGCGGCAGTGGCGGAGGCAGCAGCGGCGGGGTTGCCGGTGCGGCGGGCGCGGCGACCTCAAGCCTTGCCACCACAGAGACCACCAGTCAATCCATTAATTCGAGTAGTTCAGCACGAGGAGGGAACGGGGGAACGAGCAGTGCGGGGGCCAATGGCGCGGCAGGGGGCAGCGGCATTGCGACTAGCAGCTTGAGCGGTGGTCATAGCACTAGCCTAAACACGCAAGCCAGCGGCGGAAGCGGCGGCAGTGGCAGCGGCACGGGCGGCGACGGCGGAGCGGCCAAGGCCACTGGCTCGACGAGCACCACGGGTTTGACGGAAAACGTCAGCGCCTATGTCAATGCCAGCGGTGGCAGCGGCGGCTCTGGCAGCGGCGTGGGTCAAAGCGGCGGTAAGGGTGGCGTTGCCTCGGCCAGTTCTGCCTCAGCGACTGCCTTGGCGGGCACGGCCACCGCCAGCGTTTCGCAAGCGGGCGGCTCCGGCGGATACGGCTACAGTGGAGCCACTGGCGGCGCGGGGGGCGGCAGCAGCCTGACCAATGGGGCGACTGGTTCGACGGTCGGCGGCACGCTGAACCTGACCCAGAATGCCTACGGCGGCAGTGGCGGAGGCAGCAGCGGCGGGGTTGCCGGTGCGGCGGGCGCGGCGATCTCAAACCTCACCCTAGCAGACACTGCGAGCAAAACCGTCTCTTCATCCCTCACAGCAAATGGGGGCAGTGGTGGGGCTGGCACCGCAGGAACGAACGGTGCGACAGGTGGTAGCGGCATCGCCGCTGGCAGCTTGAGCGTTACTCACGGCGTTAATCTAAACACGCAAGCCAATGGTGGCAGCGGCGGATCTGGCAGTGGCATAGGCGGCGACGGCGGGACAGCAAAAGCCACGGGTTCGGCCAGCACCACGGGCCTAACCGAGTCAGCCACAGTCTCCAGCAATGCCAGTGCTGGCAGCGGTGGCTCGGGCAGCGGCACAGGTCAAAGTGGCGGCAAAGGTGGTGCAGCCACCGCCAGCACCGCCTCGGCGACGGCACAGGCCGGCACGGCCACTGCCAACCTTTATCAGTACGGCGGCGCCGGCGGTTACGGCTATGGCGGGGCCAATGGCGGTGCGGGCGGCAGTAGCAGCCTGATCAACGGGGCGACCGGTTCGACGGTCGGCGGCACGTTGAACCTGACCCAGAATGCCTACGGCGGCAGTGGCGGAGGCAGCAGCGGCGGGGTTGCCGGTGCGGCGGGCGCGGCGACCTCAAGCCTTGCCACCACAGAGACCACCAGTCAATCCATTAATTCGAGTAGTTCAGCACGAGGAGGGAACGGGGGAACGAGCAGTGCGGGGGCCAATGGCGCGGCAGGGGGCAGCGGCATTGCGACTAGCAGCTTGAGCGGTGGTCATAGCACTAGCCTAAACACGCAAGCCAGCGGCGGAAGCGGCGGCAGTGGCAGCGGCACGGGCGGCGACGGCGGAGCGGCCAAGGCCACTGGCTCGACGAGCACCACGGGTTTGACGGAAAACGTCAGCGCCTATGTCAATGCCAGCGGTGGCAGCGGCGGCTCTGGCAGCGGCGTGGGTCAAAGCGGCGGTAAGGGTGGCGTTGCCTCGGCCAGTTCTGCCTCAGCGACTGCCTTGGCGGGCACGGCCACCGCCAGCGTTTCGCAATCGGGCGGCTCCGGCGGATACGGCTACAGTGGAGCCACTGGCGGCGCGGGGGGCGGCAGCAGCCTGACCAATGGGGCGACTGGTTCGACGGTCGGCGGCACGCTGAACCTGACCCAGAATGCCTACGGCGGCAGTGGCGGAGGCAGCAGCGGCGGGACTGCGGGACTTGGCGGCGCGGCCACTTCAAGCCTCGCGACCACCGATACCGGCAGCAAATCCGTTTCTATGTCCGTTACCGCCAATGGCGGAAATGGCGGGTCTGGCGACACGGGAGCTGGCGGCGCGTTGGGAGGCAGCGGGGTTGCCACTGGCAACGTGAGCGGCATCCATGCGATTTATCTCAATGCACAGGCCAGCGGCGGTAGTGGCGGGAGTGGGGCCACTGGCGGTGGCGGTGGCTCGGCCAAGGCCATTGGGTCGGCCAGCACCACTGGCTTGACTGAGTCTGCCTACGCCTCGGTCAACGCTTACGGCGGTAGCGGCAGTACCGGGAGTGGCGCAGGGCAAAGCGGCGGAAAGGGCGGCGTTGCGTCGGCCAGCACCGCCTCGGCCTCGGCACAGGCCGGCACGGCCACGGCCAACCTTTATCAGTACGGCGGCGCTGGCGGTTACGGCTATGGCGGGGCCAATGGCGGTGCGGGCGGCATTAGCAGCCTGACCAATGCGGCGACCGGTTCGACGATGGGCGGTACGCTGAACCTGACCCAGAACGCCTACGGCGGCAGTGGCGGCTACAGCAGCGGCGGGACTGCGGGTCTTGGCGGCGCGGCCACTTCAAGCCTCGCGACCACCGATACCGGCAGCAAATCCGTTTCTATGTCCGTTACCGCCAATGGCGGAAGTGGCGGGTCTGGCGACACGGGGACTGGCGGCGCGTTGGGCGGCAGCGGGGTTGCCACTGGCAGCGTGAGTGGCATCCATGCAACTAGCCTCAATGCGCAGGCCAGCGGCGGTAGTGGCGGGAGTGGGGCCACTGGCGGTGGCGGCGGCTCGGCCAAGGCCACTGGGTCGGCCAGCACCACTGGCTTGACTGAGTCTGTCAACGCCTATGTCACTGCCAGCAGCGGCAGCGGCGGTTCTGGTAGTGGTGTGGGCCAAAGTGGTGGCAAGGGCGGCAGCGCCTCGGCCAGCACTGCCTCGGCCACGGCACAGGCCGGCACGGCCACAGCCAGCACTTATCAGTACGGCGGCGCCGGCGGATACGGCTATAGCGGGGCGAATGGGGGGGCGGGGGGCGGTAGTAGCCTGACCAACGCGGCGACCGGTTCGACGGTGGGCGGGACGCTGAACCTGAATCAGAACGCCTATGGCGGCAGTGGTGGTTACAGTTATGGCGGAAATGGTGGAAATGGCGGGAATGGGCTGTCAGCCTTGACCATTGCCGATACGACCAGTGCTTCCATCCAAGGCACAGTCAATGCCAATGGTGGCTCGGGCGCTGGATCAAACGCTACAGGAACGGGTGGGAATGGTGGTAGTGGAACCGCCTCGGTCAATCTCAGTTCGTCCAGTGCGGCGGTCAACGCAACCGCCTATGCCACCGGTGCTAACGGCGGTGCTTCGAGTGGAGCCAAAGGGGGTAATGGCGGAGCCTCCAGCGCTACAGCCAATGCGGCTTCTGGTGGGGCCATGGGAAATGCCAACGCTTCAGCCACCGCAACCGGTAGCAATGGTGGCAGCGGCACGACGGCGGGCAGTGTCGGCTCCGCCACGGCTACGGCGATGGCCGATGCAAGGAACACCTCGGCAGGCACGGCGAATGCCAACGCGAGGGCGACCAGCAGTTATAACGGATCAGTCAGTGCCAGTTCCACAGCTTTGGCCGCCCATGACCAACAAGCCTATGCGGTTTCGACCGCCAGCGGCGGCAGCGGTCAGGCAAAATCTGTAGCGACCACCAGCGGCGAATTCATCAGCAGCCTGTCGGCCACGAGTCAAGCCCCCGTCAAAGGCACGAGTTCAACCGAGAGCCGGGTCAATATTGGCGGCTCGGTTGCTTCTGCACCGATTTATGGAAGTACCGCCGCTTATGCTTATGCGACTGGCTTGGGGAGCTTCTACACAGTCGGCTCCAATGTCAGCGACGGTTTTAACGATCCGGCGATGGTTACCTTTGGGGTGGGAACCTTAGGAGCAAAATACGCATCAGGTTCCACGGGTGCGCAGACGTATACCGGCAGCACGGAATGGGTCATTGATCCGGTATCGGCGGGCTTGTCTGCCGATGGGCATATTGCCTTGGGGCTGGTCGATGGCTTTTCCACTGGTGCGGGCTTTAGCAATCTGCTGTTTACCGTCATGGAAAACGGCTACACCCTGCTCTCACAGTCCTTCATCGACCTAACGGCAGCAAGCGCGTATTTCAATGACACATTCCTCGACTTGGGTCCGTGGGGACCGCTGCCTGCGGGCAGCAGCTTGATTGATTTGACGTTGAGCCTCTCGGTGACGCTGAACAATGCTGGCGACGGCTTTGGCATCGACTTCATGCTGGGCGACCCGCCAAGCGTTCCCGAACCCGGCACCTTGGGCTTGTTTTGCGTCGGCGGCTTGGGTTTATGGTTTAGCAATCGGCGTAACCGAAAAAACCAAAAGAATTAAGCTAAGGTGATTTTCAAAAAAGTTATTACCCGTCAAGCAGGCCGAATGAGAATGTCCCGCTTGGGTAGGGCGGGATTCCGTTCCAGCTTGGCCTCGACTTCCCGCTTGGCGGCCTTGGACAGGGAAACGCCTTTTTCGTAGGTTTTGCGGCAAAGCGTGACGACGGGCTTGATGCCTTTCCACGTCATGCTCTTCGCCCACCCCAGCATCAGAGTTACTGATCCCTTGGATTTTACAAATATCCCACTTTGAGAATCAGCCGCAGGTTGGTCCTGGGGAACAGGGTTTCCGTTTCGTTCAACTCGTCGCATAGTTTCTGGATTGCCGCGTCGGTGCTCGCATTCGCCGAGTGGTGCAGGCGGACGGTGAGGGTGCCTGCCTCATGGTCGGGCAGGATGTCGGCCTCGGTTTTGTAAAGTGCCTGCAACAGGCTGCGCGCCTCGTCGGGGCGGGCGAGGTGTTCGCGCAGGCTGTTCGCCATGGCGGTCTCGGCCCGGTAGGCGATCATTTTGAGGGTGTCGACGAGGTGCTTGCTCTGCGTGCCGAGTTGCTTGAACCGCTCGGCCTCCGGCAGTTCGCCCATCGTGACGTGCCTGGGCGTGTCCTTGCGCGCCGCCTTGGCGGTTTGGACTTCGTTGCGCAGCAGGTCGATCTGCTCCTGGAGGGCGGCCTTCTTTTGCATGAACGGCTCGACCTTCTCCGGTTCGATGGTGTCGCCGAGGTTGGTCGCGCCGAACCGGGCGAGCAGGCGGTTGAGCTTGCCGGTGGCCGGGCGCACCTGCCCGTCGAGGCAGCGGTGGGCGGGGTTGACGACCTTCTGGGTGTCAGGAATGTCCTCTACGGAATAGTCCGCCAGACGATCCAGGCCGAAGTGCTGGCGGGCGTACTTGAAGAAGTTCTCCTGAGACCACCGGGCGAACAGGGCCGCCGCCAGCGGGGCGGTAGTCGGTGGCGAGGATGGCGGTCTGGTGGCCGCGTTCGGTGAGCTTGCGGAACTCCCGCACCCACAGCCGGTTGCTCAAGCAAATGCCTCGCCCGGCCAGCCTCATGTCGGCCGTCTGGCCGTTGGCGAGCTTGACCTGCCGGGTTTGGAACTCGTCCCGAGTATCCGCGGCACGCTGTGATACGACACCACCGCCTGCACCACCAGCGAAACGCACAACGCCCGGACTTCGGCGGGCTGGCCCGCCCTGGCAATGTCCCCGGCCGCCGGCGCCCGATCTTCTTTGTTGCCCCCCGCTGCTTGCTTGAGTTCCTCAACCTGACGCTTCAGTTCCGAGATTTTCCCCAGGTGCCGCTTTTCGGTTTTCCTGCGCTCCCGGATTTCATCGGCGCGGGACACCGCCTTGTCCTTCCAGTCGTCGCGGTTTCGTATGAGTTTTGATAGTTGATGCATGGCTATGGGTGATCCCTGTGGCTGATCGATTGCTTGCGATGCCCCTTTTTAACCGCTTCCTGCGAATTATTCAAGCATCCCCGGCCAATCCATAAAGCGGGTCATCAAAATGCCCCCAGAATTGGAGGATTTCGACAGCCTACCACAGCCCTCTTGGACCGCATCACCCACCACTGCGACATCCTGGAAACCGGCAACGACTCCTACCGACTCAAGCAAAGTAAAAAGACCAATCAAATCCCTGATTGGCCCCCGCAACTGGAAAAAATTGGATGTTGACAGGTGGAAACTTTTGGATGGTGATTGACAGGCCATTTTTGAACCATGCCGACGAGGCGGCGATGGCGATCCAACGGGATTGATTGACCAGCGATTCTAGCTTTTCCCTAGCCAGACGGGCATTGTCGCGCTCGGCATTGATCGGCATCAATCAGCGGCTGGAAGGTGCCGTCGATCTCCTGTTCCGAAAAGGCCGACAAGGTTTGCACGGCCCGCCCGTGTTTGCCCTGCTGGCGCAAGCGCTCGATTTCGTAGAAGCGGTATTCGCTAGTTTCAAGAACACAGTAAGATATTGACAAGCGGTTCCATTATTGACACCATTTATCAAATGACAACGACGCAAAAGATTCTTGACCTAATGCGGCATGAGCCGGCCAATGTCCGTTTCTCGGATTTGCGGAAAGTCTGCGAGTCATTTTTCGGCGAACCACGGCATCACGGTTCCAGCCATATGATTTTCAAGACCCCTTGGCCGGGTGATCCTCGCGTCAACATCCAAGACGCCAACGGCAAAGCCAAGCCTTATCAAGTCAAACAAGTGCTGCGGGCAATCGACAAATTGGAGGGCAAGCGATGAACCCTAATCATTACACCTATCGAGTCACCTGGTCGCCGGAGGATAACGAACATCTTGGGCTATGCGTGGAATTTCCATCTTTAAGCTGGTTGGCGGAAACTCCCGAACTGGCGTTGGCCGGCATCCGCCAAGTGGTTGCCGACGTGGTTGACGACCTTCAAGCTAATGGCGAACCCATTCCACAACCGCTGGCGGAAAAGCACTACAGCGGCGAGTTCCGGGTGCGCATCCCTCCCGAACTTCATCGCCTGCTCGCGTTGCAGGCTGCGGAACAAAGGATTAGCCTGAACCGGCTGGCAAGCGCGAAACTGGCAGGCTGAATCATTTCATAGTTTGATGGTAGTAAAACTCAACCTTGGGAATGAGCAAAAGCCAAATTACTGGCTTCCCACTTAAGCCGGGACACTGATGTTGAAATAGGGTCTCCAGATGAAGGGGGATGGAAACTGGTTGCCGTATCCCTGTATCCTTTCCGGCCATGATAAAAAAAGGCTACTTTACCGGGTTGCCGTCAAAATGAGAATTGCTGCAGACTCTTGGTTCTTCCCCCCGATCCCGGCAAAAGTGTTACCTTGATTTGAACCACGCCCGATCAAGGCTTAACCGTTCGCCCCGAGCTTGTCGAAGGGTGAGCGATTAAGCCGTACATGGTTCGACAAGCTCACCACGAACGGCTTAAACTGCCCCGCCTTAAGCCGGCAGCCTAACACACCACTCTCCTGAACTAGACAGGCACTTCATGCTCGCGGCATATTTTGTCAATGTCCACATTTTCCAAAAATTCCCCGGTCAGTGCGCAACGATGCTGGCCGTCCGTTTCAATCCGATGATGGCGACAGGTCTTGCAAACCCCAAACGTCCTCAACTGATTAGCCGCCTGCATGGCCCTAAGCAACTTGTCCAAAACGCCGAGAATGGAATCTTGTTCGGTTTCGGGCATTTGATCCAAGGCCAATTGCAATGATTTTGGCGGGATGGTCTCGGCAATCACCTTCCTTCCACGCGCTGTCAATTGCAGATGCACCACCCGCCGGTCTTTGTAATCGGGCAGCTTTTCGATCATGCCGATGTTTTCCATCAATCCCAAGGTTTGCGATACCGTGCCTTTGGTCAGGCCAAGATAGTCAGCCACCCCCGCCGGCGTATCGCTATAGCGGTTGCAATGGCTCAAGTAATGCAGCGCCTCCAGTTGCACAGGCTGCAAACCCTTCTCCACCATCGACCTACGGGTGTCGGTCCGCAGCAGGTTGGCAATGCGTTCTAGATATTGGTAAATCTCATCGGTCTTCATTTCAAGCATAGCATAGTATCGAATCAAAACAACGTTGACAAATAAATAGGGAACGATGGACACCGAACTTGCGTCAAAAGCGGCGTTGCCTTATAACCAAGTTTTCCGACAACCACGATAACAAACCCAAACACTTAGACCAAGGATAATTTACTATGCATCTCAAAATCACTGGATTCACCCTGCTGGCAATGCTATTGGGCTGCAATGCCGCCTACGCTGCCAACCTCGAGGCGGGCAAAGCCGCTTCGGCACAATGCGTCGGTTGCCACGGGCCCAAAGGAATCAGCATGGCGGGGACGTTTCCCAATTTGGCCGGTCAGAAGGTGGAATATTTAACCGCGCAGTTGAAAGCCTTCCGGGGCAAGACTCGCGTTGCCCCCGTCATGAACGGCATGGCGGCCGCTTTAAAGGACGAAGACATCGACAATCTTGCCGCCTATTTCGCCAGCCTCAAAGCCTGCGAGTGAATATTCGGTGGGGGTCGAAGCGTTGCCGGGCAAATACCCCCACTCATTGACCGGCCGGCTCGCGGCCATGGCGGAGAAGCGCGGCCTCTGCTAGTGGCGGACACCACCCTGCACCGTTCGCAGAACGCGCCAACCCGTGGTGTTCGGGTGGCTTCAAAAAGAAGGTCTCACGCAACGACGCAAAAGCGCAACGTAAAGTAAATCCTCGTTGCGGCTTCGCGTCAGCAATTCTCATTATGGCTCCATTGCCGTCATTCCGGCATGGATGCCGGAATCCAGTGCCACGGACGGTGACATGTCGGTTGCGTAAGTGTTTGAAAAAGGCTTGATGGCGACCCCTAGACTCACATCCTTGTGACTGGATTCCGGCATCCTAAGCCGGAATGACGAGTTGTCTATCAGCACTTTGGCTCATAATGAGAATTGCTGCCTGGGCACCGTCCAGCTTGCGGTACTGGCGGCCGGTGGGCTTGCGCCGGTACAGGGCGGGCTTCACAGGGTTGGGTTAGCAGAAATCGACATGCAATTCTATACCGTGCATCACTTTTAATCACACCCCACACGCATTGATTTCTTTCGCGTTGCGTCGTTACGTGAGACCTTCTTTTTGAAGCCATCCGAACACCATAAGTTGGCACGCATGGGGGACCGCCTTCCTCCTCGGCGAACTGATACGCTTTGGTTCGCCGGTCACCCTAGTGACGGGGGCTGGGCGGCACTTACGGCGTTGCGCTACCAATGTCGCCAGGCGGGGTTCGCCGCAGAGTCGGCCTGTCCTCGTTCTTCAGCCTGCCGATCATCACCGTCTCGTTCCTGCCAGTGCTCACCTTGGAAGCGCAGGAGGGCAAGCCTTGCCAGTCATAGCAAGCCCTGACGCTCCTTGCCAAGGTCAGCGATATGCCGAACGTAAACAGTTCGGTGTGTAACATCAGTGAATGAGCCCAATTACAACCCATGGGTGGAATTACCCATTGACTTAAATGTGCCGAGCAGATTTATTTGCATTAAACCGGGCCACACAAGCCACCCGCTTAGCCCAGACCTAAGGAAACCCATTGAAAATAAAGGAACCGGCAACGATCTGCTTTGTTCACTATTCATTGCGAGATTGGCAACCATGAGTTAACAGTGAGTTTTTTGTGCGAAAAAACAACTGCCTGTTGACATTAAGCCACAATCGCTATTAAATGCGCCATCAATTACAAAAATAGCATTTGCGGGGAACTTTATGAAACTTACACAAACACCAATCACTTACGCTTGTATTGCCGCCGCCCTGTTCGCGCTGGTTTTATCGGCAGATGCCTATGCGGTCGATGCCGAAGCCGCGCAAGCCCTGGCCAAACAAAACAACTGCTTCCGCTGCCATGGCATAGACAAAGACAAGGACGGCCCCGCCTGGAAAAAAATTGCCGCCAAATATAAGGCAATGCCGAATGCCGAAGAAAAATTGACAAAACATTTGACCTCGGGGGAAAAAGCCAAGTTTCCCGACGGTCACGAAGAGGATCACAAGGTATTGAAATCGGACGACCCGGCCGAAACCAAAAACCTAGTGGATTGGATTCTTTCCCTCTGATTTGACACCCTATCAGGAATCCTTAACCGTTGCCATTCACGGTGTAGGTTGCCTAAAATGCGGCGTCAAAATGACTATCCAAACCCTAAAATTCCGGGCTTTTTCTCATGTCGCTCCCGTTAGCACTATAGATCCTGAAAAGCGAAAACTATGAAAATTTTAATTAAAATAATCCTTATCTGCGGAATGTTGTTTGCAACGGCCCACGCAGAGACCGCATCCACCCAAGTGGTTGGTGCCACGGGAAAAACCGCTGCCAAACCCGCCGAAGACCGGGATGCGGTGTGTACACGCTGTCACGACGAGACGGAAACCAAACCCCTCCTCTCCATTTACCAGTCAGCGCACGGAAACCGGGCCGATGCCCGCACCCCATCGTGCCAACAGTGCCACGGTCAAAGTGATGCCCACTTGAAAGGCGACCCTAACCAGAAGGGACGGGCGGCCCCGGACATCGTTTATGGCACAAAAAACAAAACCTATGAAGCGACACCTGCCGTTACCCAGAATGATAAATGCATAGGCTGCCACGAAAGCGGTTTGCGCACACACTGGAGTGGAAGCCAGCATGAAATGCAAGGCGTGACCTGCAGCAACTGTCACACCTCCCATGCGCCCAAGGATAAGGTGCTGGAAAAAATCAGCCAACCCGACGTTTGCTTCACTTGCCACAAGACCCAGCGGGCGGAAATCCATCTGTTCTCCGTCCACCCCATCTTGGTCGGCAAGACCGCCTGTTCCGAATGCCACAATGCCCACGGTTCCACCGGACCGAAGATGTTGATAAAGCAGTCGACTAACGAGACTTGCTACACCTGCCATGCCGAGAAGCGCGGACCCTTCTTATGGGAACACTCGCCCGTGGTTGATGACTGCACCAACTGCCACACGTCGCACGGTTCCAACAA
>Ga0268283_1000735_pt1 | contig 18680 bp, 12 predicted proteins | sample saktaG_13_FD_190140 | JGI IMG/M metagenome (GOLD analysis project Ga0268283, IMG submission 190140) | Saline water microbial communities from Sakinaw Lake, British Columbia, Canada - sak_2013_06_06_36m | ecosystem: Environmental > Aquatic > Non-marine Saline and Alkaline > Saline ... | reverse complement strand
TACCGCTTAAACAAAATCAAACCTGATAGTAGTAAATATACCTATACAATCTAAAACAGCCACTGTTTGTTTTTTAATTTTTCTTGTATTCTTGTTTCAGATTTTGTACCTTCGGTGAGCCAACTTATAGCTTATGAAGGGATTACTTCTTTTTATATTCTATTTTTCTCTTTCATTTACAACCTTAGCGGGGAATGACTCAATTCGCAAAGTTCATCCTTACATTAATTTAAGGGACAGTTCGGAAATAATGCATCGCAGAACCACTACTATAGAAATTGCCGGAGGAGCCGTTTATCTGGGCACATTACTTGCGCTATACAACATTAAATACAAGGACAATCTACAATCACGATTTAAAATTAATACTGTTAAGGATGATTGGAGAATGGGTATGGATGCGAATCATCATACCATTGGATCTTATTACATAGGAAGGATGAGTTATAAATTGCTACGATGGGCTGGAACTAGTGAACAACGAGCAGCCTGGATAGGTGGCCTGTCAGGATTTTTCATGCTCACCTCACAGGAGGTTTTTGATGGTTTTGACTCCAAATGGTGTGCGTCAACCAGTGACGTGGCATCTAATGCATTGGGCTCCGCACTCTTTATCAGTCAGCAACTTATATGGCACAATCAAAAGATAGTACTCAAGTGGTCTTACCATCCTACTTCGTTTCCCAATCAAAACCCTGATTTGCTGGGGAGCACTTCTGTTCAGAAGATGATTAAAGACTATAATGGTCAAACATTTTGGTTATCAGCCAATCTGAAAAGTTTCAGCCAAAAGGATTTGCATATTCCCTGCTGGCTAAATATTGCTATGGGCCTTGGTGTAACCGGGATGACCGGCCCTGTTAATAATACTCCCCTCTACAGAAGCTATCCTATTGATGGATTCAAAACACAACGTTTATTTTACATTGCTCCCGACATTGATTTAACGCGCCTCCGCATTCGTTCTGCTACGCTAAAGTGGATATTTGAAGCCATTGGGGTTCTTAAGTTTCCTATGCCGGCCCTTCAGATTAGCGGACAAAAAGTAAAATTCAAACCTTTGTATTTTTAAGTCTGATAATTGAGGACATTTGTTGTCATATAATTATATCAGATGAATAGAATTCTTTGGATAATTTGCTTATCAATTGTGGCATTAACATCATGCAAATCCAGCCGCCAGCGAGCCCTGGAATTTGTAAAGCAGGGGAGCGTAAAAGAATACCAGCAGGATAGTAAAGCTGCTTATGAATTATTTACCAAAGCTATAGCTACTGATCCCTCATTAGCCCCGGCATGGTTCTTCAGGGGAAATAACCGTTTAAATCATAAAGACATTGAAGGTGCAATTGCTGACTATTCGAAAGCTATTGAACTGAAGCCTGATTATGCTGATGCATATGCTAACCGTGGCGATGCATATTTTGCAGAGGGACTTCATGACAAGTCATGCCCTGATTACCTTAAAGCTGAACAATTGGGGAAAGAAAATATGTACGAGAAAACCAAGTGGTGCAGGTAACCTGATTTTTTCTGCTATAGTCATTAAGAATCCGTTGAATTAACAGCTCAAGGTTTGCTTTCATTCATGGCCGGCCTTCATAATCTCTTACTCATTTCAATTAAAGAATCAGTCCCATCAAGTCCTCCATCTTATATATTGAATCATCTTATCAATTTTTATGGTATTCATGCAATTAGCTGATAACATATTTTGCTTATTTATAAACTTTCTTAATTACAGTTTGTTTAGATATAGTATTTACTAATTAACTGATTTATTAATCAACCCTTAAATCATGAAAAAGAGTATCACAATTGCATTTGTTGCAGTGTTGTTTATCAGCAACGCTTTTGCACAAACGAGTGAAGACAAACCAACAACAGTTGTAGAAACGATGTACATCCTTCCAAAACGTGGAATGGACGACAAGTTTGAAGCAGCCGTAAAAGCACACGATCTGAAGTACCATCCTGAAGGCCCTTACAAAGCCGGCCTGAGGAAAGTTGAGTATGGCGAAAAAGCCGGTTGGTATGTATGGGTTTTCGGCCCGACTACCTATTCGGCAATTGACACACGTCCTGCAAAGGAAGCTGGTCACGACGATGATTGGACAAAAACAGTTGATCCTTTGGTAGAAGAATATGGCGCAACAAAGTTGTCTGATTATAATCCCGATCTATCCTATGGATTCGACAAGCTTTCTAAATCAAAGTATTATGAAGTCTGGAGTGTAGAACTGAAGCGCGGCCAGTATTACAGGTTTAAAGCGATTGCGGAAAAGTTAAAGAAAACATATGAAACTATGGGCACTTCATCCTTCGTCATTTTTAACAGCCCGTTACATTCTAAAGATGGTGGTGATATTGGAATGCTCTGGAGTTTTAATTCCTATGATGAGTGGTCCAAAGATATGGGTGCAAAAAAGGCATATGAGAAACTTTATGGTGAAGGTAGCTGGCAGAATATGCTGGATGAGTGGCTTGATGTAAGCGTAGATTACAATTCAGAAATCAGGTCATTTGTAAAATAATCCTTTCTTGTCTTAAAAAGAATCAGCCGGAAAGAGCTTCTCTTTCCGGCTGATTCTTTTTTGTTGGTTTCAGGGCTGATATCCCCGAAGGTGGGGGGTTATTGTAAGGTCATCTGATCATACCATCAAACATTAAACCTGATATGAAGAATATCCCCGTCACCAACAACAAAATTCTTTCCTTCCACAAATAATTTCCCGGCTTCGCGGCAGGCATGTTCAGTTTTGTACTTGATAAAATCGTCGTAATGCATTACTTCGGCACGGATAAAACCTCTTTCGAGGTCGCTATGGATAACTCCTGCAGCTTTAGGAGCAGTCATTCCTTTGTGGATTGTCCAGGCGCGGACTTCCATTGGCCCGGCAGTAAAAAATGATTGCAGGTTCAACAAACGATAAGCGGAGCTTACAACCTTATTAACTCCTGGTTCTGCCAACCCGGAATCAGCCAGGAAAACTGCCCTATCCTCCGGATCTTCAAGTTCAGCTATTTCGGCTTCCATTTCAGCAGCAATAATCAGTACTTCAGTATTCTCATCTTTCACTGCATCACGAAGCTTATCTGAGTATTTGTTGCCTGTAACAGCGGAACCATCATCAACATTACAAACATAAATCACCGGTTTATCGGTAATAAGGTACATGTCAGCGATCTGTTTCCTATCCTCTTCGTGCACAGGAGCAGTGCGTGCAGGTTTAAAATCCTCGAGATGCGTTTTATAAACATGAAGAATTTCCATCGTTTTCTTTGCATCTTTATCACCTACTTTTACGAGTTTATCTGTCCTCTGGATCTTGCGCTCAACCATGCCCAGATCGCGTATGCAAAGTTCAAGGTCAACTATTTCTTTGTCCCTCACCGGATTTACATTACCTTCAATATGAGGTACGGTATCGCTATCGAAACAACGGATAACATGAATTAGGGCGTCCGTTTGCTGAATATCAGCCAGAAAACGGCTGGAACCGCTATCGGCCTGCCCTGAACCTTTGGACATTCCCGGAATATCCACCAGATCCACAGATGCTGTAACAACGCGTGCAGAATGAACAAGTTTGTCAATTTCATAAAGCCGCTGATCGGGAACACTGATCTGGCCGATATTAGCCTTTTGCATCCCCGGCTGATTATGTACTTTGGTGTTGGCAACACAATTGAACAATGTAGTTTTGCCTGTATTGGAAAGTCCAATAATACCGCATTTAAGTCCCATTTATACTGGTTTTGAGAAGGTGGATAATGAGGCAAATATACAAATAAACCCCACAGAACCCAGCGGTCGAATTGACTTTCAGATGTAGCTGACGATGATCCTGATATCTGAATTCCGACCTTTATCGTCGGAACAGGAGATTTTAACACTTCCTGCAACAGGGATAAAAAATATCTTTTCGGAAGGACCAGCCGACTTGTAAAACCGGTTGTCAATATACCAGAACACTTTCTTAACACCATTTTCGGCTGCACAGCAAAGCATGAGTTTTTGCTTTGCTGTTTTTACCAGCACATATTCCATTCCATCGGTGAGCGAAGTAATTGCCGGGCCGTTACTAACATATATCCTTGAACAGAGCGGGTTGTGAAGCGGGATCTTCTGGTATGGGATATGCTGTTCGTCATAATAGGCGAGTTCATCAGAGAGAACTAATGTAACCGTTTGCAGGCAAACAGGCGGTACAATATGAGATTGTTGCACCGGGATCAGTAAAGACCTTTTTCAGATGCTTGCATTTTTGATTAGTTGAAACTCCGGGAATGTAATAATCTACAACATGATTCTTACAGAATGTATCGGGTAGCATGCCTGATTCTGAGCAAACCATCCTGAAGTCAATTCCTTTGGGCTGAGTGAACCATCGTTGGCTTCCTCCAATTGCATTGAATATTTTAAACAGCAGGGGTGCCGCAAAGTCCGATCCGTTAAGTTCGGCCACTCCCTGCCCGTTAAAATTACCCATCCACACCCCGATTGTATATTCCGGATTATATCCGACACTCCAGGCATCGTGACGGCCATAGGAAGTACCGGTTTTCCAGGCAATATGAGGCATATGTACCGAATTGTCAAATAGGTTTGGCAAATCGGGGCGATGGAGTTGAGTGAGTATTTCTGTAATCATATACACCGCGGCAGGACTGAAGAGATTAATTGGTTGTGATGCAGGCTGATCCTTTGCCCAACGCACAGGATGGTAAACCCCTTGATTTGCAAATGCGGTGTAAAGGGTTGTAAGTTCTATCAGTTTTACTCCACACCCTCCTAAAACTACTGATAATCCAAGTTGCCGCCGATGTTTATTAATCCAGTTGAATCCGGCATTAGCAAGGCTTTCCTTAAAATAATCAATTCCGAGCTGATCGGCCAATTTGACTGCAGGGATATTTAACGATTGCTCTAATGCCAGTTCCATGCTCACAGGCCCCCGGAACGTCTGGTCGTAATTTTCAGGCCGGTAGCCATTGAAATTTGCAGGAATATCATTCAATTTCATCTTGGGAGTTATGAGCCCCTTATCGATGGCAAGAGCATAAAGAAAAGGTTTAAGCGTGCTTCCCGGCGAACGCAACGCAACCACTCCATCAACCTGCCCCTGACTGCCTGAATCAGTAAAATCGGCTGAACCTGCGTAAGCCTTTATAGTTCCTGATTTATTATCGATTACAACCGCTGCTGCATTTGTGATATTCATATTGCTGGTATGCCTGACTTCAGCATACAAGATATTTTCTAACATCTCCTGAATTCTCCTGTCTATAAATGTTTCCACACATAATTTTCCGGGAAAACGTACCGAAACCTGCCGCGAAAAATGCGGCACACAGGAAGGTGCTTCATGACGTGCCATTTCCAATGGTTCGATAAGAGCAATAGTTATCATTGACTTTTCGAACAAATTCTTTCTTCCAAAATAAGAAAGCCATCGGTTCCGCTCCTTTAGAATTGCGGGATTGTTTATTCCTGGCCTTAGTAATCGTGGATTATTAGGTATTATTGACAATGTGGCAACCTGTGCCAGGCTAAGTGCCTGCGGAGTTTGCCCAAAATATAGCAATGCTGCAGCTTTTACCCCCTCGATATTACTACCAAATGGTGCCAGGCTAAGGTACATTTGAAGGATCTCCTGCTTGGAATAATGTAATTCCAACTGCAAAGCCCGGAACATTTCCAGGATTTTATTTGAATACGTTCGTTGTTTGGGTTGAAGAAGCCGGACAACCTGCATCGTTATGGTTGAAGCACCTGAGGTTCTCTCGCCCCTTATAATATTTATATATATTGCTCTTACAACAGCTACGGGATTTATGCCAAAATGGAAATAAAAATACTTGTCTTCTTTGTAAACAATTGTCTTTTTGAGTACCGGTGATATATCTGGAAGTTCAGCCTGCATTCTCCACTTTTGATCTGGAGTAAGATAAGCATGTAAAACACTTCCATCGGCAGCCAGAACAACCTGTGAATATGTAACGGAAGGTCGGAAAGGAAAAATGATATCAGTAAAGATGAATGCGAACAGCAATGAGGGGAGAAAAAAGGCCATAAACCTAAGGATAGCAGGCCATTGCTGCCATCTAATCTTCATCTTAATAAAGAAAGTGACAATCCCTTTAAAAAAATATTTCAACATTGTATTACCTTTCCTTCAATCAGGTATAAACTAATGGTGTTTCTTATCTCACACCTACTCGTTAACCTCGTATCCTTGTCATACTTTGAAGCGATCTGATTGTCAGAATGCATTGTTAGCTTAACAACACGCGAACCATGCTAACAAGTTCAACGGCATTCAGATCGCTTTTTCTTTGATCGTAATCAATCCTTTTCCTTCCGAAACTATTTCGCCAATACAAGCCGCCTCCGCTATTCCAGCAATGTGTAGTTCTTCCTGCAAACGGCCAGCTTCTGATTTATGTAATGCAATGAGCAAGCCCCCTGATGTTTGAGCATCAAATAACAAGGTTTTTACAGCATCGGGAACTGGAAAGGTAAATATTACGTTTGATCCAAAGTAATCCTGATTGTTTAAAGTACCTCCGGGAACAGCCCCTGCCCTTGCCAATTCAATCGCTCCTTTGATAAAAGGAATTGAATCAGCCCAAAGTGTCACTTCAACTCCACTGGCTTTGGTCATTTCAGAAAGATGCCCGAGCAAACCAAAGCCGGTAACATCCGTGCAGGAATTAACTGGAAAGCCAGCCATAACCCGCGCAGCTGTTAAATTTAGCTGGCTCATGATATGAATAGCCTCTGCCTCAGTTTCAGGATTTGCCAGTCCACGTTTTACCGCTGTTGCGATTACTCCAAGTCCTATTGGTTTGGTAAGAATCAGGAAATCGCCAGGCTTTGCTCCGGCATTGGTCAATACTCTTTCAGGATGCACTATCCCTGTTACTGCCATTCCGAATTTAGGCTCGGTATCTTCAATGGAATGTCCGCCAAGGATAAGGACTCCAGCTTCTTTTGCCTTATCTGCTGCACCTTGCAAGATGCGAAGCAACACTTCTCCCGGTAATCTTCCGGTTGGGAAACCCACAATGTTTAATGCAAATAATGGCTTTGCTCCCATCGCATATATATCGCTTATTGCATTAGCGGCGGCAATAGCACCAAAATGATAAGGATCGTCAACCACCGGCGTAAAAAAGTCAACAGTCTGGACAATAGCCATTTCGTCATTAAGTTTATAAACCGCAGCATCATCACTCTCCGAAGGTCCTACCAGCACATTTGGATCATTGACAACAGGTAGTTGGCGGAGAATTTCTTCCAGATCGTGTGGACGAAGTTTGCATGCACAGCCCAGTCCATGGGTGAAATGTGTCAGTTTTACTTCTGATAATTCTGCACTAAATGTTCCCCGGTCTTCAGGTTTCAAACTCTTCACAACACCCACAATCATCTCTACTGCCTTGTCAATTTCCGCTACGGTTGAACTTCGTCCCACGGAAAACCTGATAGTCCCCCTGGCAAATTCAACAGGAACTTTCATAGCAGCCAAAACACCGGAAGTTGTTTCTCCGGGAGCATGGCAGGCAGCACCAGCCGAAGCTGCAATGGCTGTTAGTTCAGCAAGTATCGATTCGGCTTCAAGTCCGCCGAAAGAAATACTTGAAGTATTCGGTAAACGTAACTTTGGATGACCATTCAAACGGCAATCAACCAATTGCTGAAGAAGACCGACCTCTAACCTATCGCGGCATTCAACAAAATGAAGGTTATTCTTCTCCAAATCACGTAAAGCAATTTCACAGGCTTTCCCCAGACCAACAATTCCTGTTACATTCTCGGTACCTGCCCGTAAGTTATGCTCATGGGTAGCACCATGTATCAGTTTGTCAATTGTTGTTCCCTGTTTGATAAACAAGGCTCCTATCCCTTTTGGAGCGTATAATTTATGGCCAGCCAGCGAAAGCATATCCACACCCAGGTCAATAACATTTGTGCTGATTTTCCCAACTGACTGGGCGGCATCCGTATGGAACAGAATTCCTTTTTCATGCGCAATGGAAGCTAATTCGCGAACAGGCTGTCTTGTTCCCACTTCATTGTTGGCATGCATGATTGAAATAAGGATTGTATCATTTCCTATAGATGCTTCCAGATCGGAAGGCGAAATGAGTCCATATTCATCCACCGGAAGATAAGTTATTCTGAATCCGGATTTTTCCAGATAGTGGCATACTTCCAGTACTGCAGGATGTTCAACCATGCTGGTAATAATATGATTTCCCTTTCCCTGGCGAGCTGATGCTGCACCTTTAAGAGCCATATTATTTGATTCGGTACCTCCACTTGTGAATATTATCTCGTCGGGGGAAGAACCTAATAATGCTGCAACCTGCTCACGTGCCCTTTCAACCGCTTTTCGCGCCTGAATCCCATAATAATGCATACTCGAAGGATTGCCAAATTCCATTTCAATAAACGGGCGCATAGCAGCAACAACCTCAGTGTCTATTGGCGTTGTGGCGTTATAATCGAGATAAATTGTTTCTTTTATCATTCCAGACTATTTTTAGAGTACTTGATAAGAGCTTCGGCTGCACTGGCAGGATCATCCACATCAGTCTGGAACCTGAAAGCAACAGACCCATTTCTCCGTGAAAGGCTTTTTGAATAAGCCTTGTCGTAATGAACAAGAGCCAAAGCTGCTGTGGTTTCAAAATCACCTGTTTCCAAAGCTTCCAGGGCTTGTTTTGTTGCTGCCCCACCGAGGCTGTCTTTGATCTTAATTACAGATGCAGCAAGCCCTTCGACGGGCATACCGGCGTATTCATTTACCAATCGTTTAACCCTCAATTTTACAGGCAATTCAACTACGGCAACAGGGCTTTGCATCATCGCGTGAAAAAGGTCTTCCGGGATATTAACGCTCCCTATGGCACGGCTTTCATCTTCCACCCAGACTACTTTATTCAAATCAAGTGAATTCCATATTGGATAGATATTATTTTCAAATTGCTCGGTAGTTGGTTGATCCGGCTGGCCAAGGCCACCAAAAACAGAACCCTTATGTCGGGCTAAAGTTTCGAGGTCAAGCACTTGTTCTCCATCTAGCGCCAGATGTTTTAGGATAGCCGATTTCCCACTTCCGGTAAGCCCTCCGACCAATATCAACTTTGCCGGAGAAGCTATTTGTGAGCGTATGTATTGCCGATATGCTTTGTAACCTCCATCAAGGACATGTATTTCATATCCTACCATATGAAGCAGCCACGCAATACTTTCGCTTCGCATGCCTCCCCGCCAGCAATGCACCAGAGCTTTGCGCCCTGGAGCCAAACGAAGTGCTTCGTCAGCATACAATGTTAATTTTGGCCCGGCTATCTGCAACCCCAGTTTAACGGCAAATTCGCGGCCGGAATTTTTGTAGCGTATTCCTACCTGTGCCCTTTCATCATCTGTAAATAAAGGAAGGTTTTTTGCTCCGGGAATATGCCCCTGTATATATTCATCAGGCGAACGCACATCCAGTAACGGTATATTACCAAGAAGTTCCAGGAATGCCTTTGCTTGAATTTTTGTTACCATAGCTCGTTTATCTGTGTTCTTTCTTCCTTCAAAAAAATGATGTTCTCATTTAAGCAGCACTATTCCTAACATTCTTCGACAAGTATTTCATCATCGAGGTAAACCAATAATTTCTTTACCGGGTCATAGCCCATTTGCTGAAGAACATCAGCATACGCTTCTACTTGTTGCCTGTGTTGTGGCTTAGGCTTACCCGTTTTATATTCAAGCACCACCGCTTGCCTGGATAAAATCACCACACGATCGGGCCGAAAGATTGTTCCATCAGGCAAAAGCAATTCAGATTCAGAACGAATATCAACATCAGGTGAAAAGAACGGAGATAGGATGGCGTGATTTAAGACAGCTTTAACCTTCTGCATCAATTCTTCTTCCTGCTCCGGTAAGATCAACCCTTGGAACTTCATCTTCTCAAATACATTTTCAACCTGGTCGATCGTACTTATGCGCGCGAGAATAGTATGAACAAGGTTTCCCCATTGCCTGTTACGCGATGGATCGTCAGTATCCCACAATTCCGGTGCTTTAACAGCGAGCCTGAGTTTAGTGCGCCAATCCACTGAAATAAACTCATTGAGCTGTGAAGCCTTGCTTTCCGGTATCACTTTTACCGTGGCCAATGGTTTCTCATTCCCAAATGTATAAACAAATTTTTCATCATTCCACATGCCCCTTGCCTGAAGAAAATTCTTAAAGATAACAGGCATTGCAATAGATTCAGAAGTTTTTGGCGGTTGCGTAGTTAGAATATACAGCCGTTCAACAGGACGTGTCATTGCAACATACATTATGTTCAGTAAATCGAGGTTGGACTTTCCTGCTTCCGTTTTCAATACATCGTCATAACCGGCATCTGACAGTTCTTTTGTAGCTTTAACGAGAGCAATCGGTAAATTCTCCAACATTGGCTCATCCATATCAATCCAGAGATAATTACGATTGGTACGGGCATCGCTGCTGGCAAAGGGAAAAATAACGACCGGGAATTCTAACCCCTTGGCTTTATGGATAGTCATAACACGCACAGCATCCAACTGCTCGGGAACAACAACAGATAGATCGTTTTGATTTTCGTTCCAAAATTCCAGGAATGCCGAAAGCCCCATCCCACGTGAGGCAAACTGCTTATGAACTGCATCCATAAAAAACTGGAGGTAAGGATTGGGATTCTTGTTTAGCCTGAATATGCGAATCAATTGTTCACAAAGATCGTACAACGGCATACGTAAAAATGCGCCAGGGTCAAAATCTATGCCATACTGACTTAGAATATCAATCAACCCCGTGTATGCGTTATAGATTCCTGCATCTTCCTTTGCGCAGCGCATAGCCACTGAAAATGATTCATCCAGTGTTCCTGTTCCCACTATCTGCCATTCCCACAGCAAATGCGCAACCTCAACAAGGGAAACCTTATCAGAAGGATCGGACAGTATTCGCAACAAAGCAATCATCATCTTCACTTCAGGTGATGAATTCAACAGTAAAGCTTCAGAGGACACAACGGGAATCCCAGCTTTTACAAGGCAGTTTGCAACCAGGCTGCCATCAGCTTTGGATCGGGTAAGAATAACAATTTCTCCCAGGCTGTATTTCCCGTCGTCCTGCAGTAAACGGATCAGATCAAGCGTACGTGAAGTCATACGGGTTGCATTGTCGTCACCCGAATCGTCTTTAGCAATAAATTCGAGATGCACAAAGCCGGCATCTTCTTTGTTATTAGATATTTGCCCGGAATGATCATACACCCGTAGCATATCTCCATGAAGGAATCCTGCTGCCTGCGTAAAAAAATCATTGTTGAAATTCACAATACCTTGCTGCGACCGGAAATTGGTATCCAAAAGTTTTTCGCTATAGTTTGCAACCAATATTTCTTCGCGCTGCCTGATAAATTCATCATCTGATTGTTCCGCGACCAGAGGCAGATTGACAAACTGCTCCACACAGCCATTGCGCCACCGGTAAATGGCTTGCTTGCCATCGCCAACTACCAGGTTAAGATAACCAGAAGCAAGTGAGTTTTCGAGCAGTGGCAACAGGTTCATCCATTGAAGGCGCGATGTGTCCTGAAATTCATCGATAAGGTAATGTTGGAATCTCTCGCCTAGGCGTTCATAAATGAATGGCACCGGCTCATTCATAACAATCATGGCAATGCGGCGGTTGAATTCTGAAATATGGATAATGTTTTTCTCCTGCTGTATAAGACTAAGCTCCTTTTCCATCTCACTTAGTAATGCAAGGGGATAAAGTTTGAATGCCAACAGTCTGAAGAGCTTATAACGGATTAGGTTTGTTCCGCTTGCAAAATCCTGGATTTGCTGGTAATAAACACCGAGTTGCTTACTTATTGCAAATATAGCCTGCTGCTGGTCAGTATCTACCTTTTTGGAACACCAGATATCATTGCTTATGGTTTGAAGTACATAACTATTTGGAACGAGTTTATCCATCCGGCCATTGGCCAGATGCGTAAAATAACCACCTATTCCAGACTTTCCTCTTGAAAATGATTCGTTGTCAATTCCATTCACTCGGATAAGCGATTCGGCTGCTTTTGCAATGTCGCCAACATGTTTTTCGAACTGCAGCATGAAAGCTATCATCACCTTTTCTGACTTTGAGAAAATGTCCAGTGAAAGCTCCCGCAGTTTTTCTGCCTGTAACATGCCGTTTTCATCAAATAACAATTTTCCAAATACAGCGAGATCCTTTTCAATATTCCAGCCCTTTTCGCTATCGGTCATGCTTTCGGTATATTCAACCAATACTTCGGTGAGTTGCTTGTCGCTTCCAACACGTGCTATCAACTTATCAATAGCCTGGTCGAGAAGGCGGCTGCTGCTGAGTTCCACTTCAAAATTGAGCGGGAGATGAAGATCACGGGCGAATGTCCGTATAATGCGATTTACAAAACTATCGATAGTGGTGATAGCAAAATCGGAATAGTTGTGCAATATGCGGCTTAGGATAGCACCGGCGTTTGCGCTTATTGATTCCTGTGATTGGCCTGTTATCCTGCTTAGTTCCGGAAGCATTGAATTAACAGTGGATGTGTGGTTGTAAAAAAGCGGATCGGATAAGTGCCGCAAGTTAGTAAGGATGCGCTGCTTCATCTCGTTGGCAGCTTTGTTCGTAAACGTTACGGCCAGTATATGGCTATATTTATCCGGCGCCTGCAATGCCAGAGTTATATACTCTTTAACCAACGAATATGTTTTACCCGACCCTGCCGACGATTTGTAAACGATAAAGTTCATAAAGTTTATTAAGTCATAAAGTTATAAAGTTTATAAAGCAGAAAGTTGAAAAAATAGAAAAAGCAGTAAATGAAAAGCTATGCTATTGAATTTCAGGACAAATTAAAAGGGATTGGGAATATTATAATGAACATTTGGGTGTTATCTTTCAGTAAGCCATTGTGTGTTACGAAAGCAAAAGCCGCTTATATTAAGCATATGATTAGATTTTCATAAAGAAACATCTGGCGGGAAATTGCCAAGATTAGAAATGATAATGTTTCTAACAATTTCGGTTATGACGTCTGGGTTCTTTTCAGTCAATTGATCTAAAATTAGTGGTGGCGAAACAATCACTTCAACATTTGCGGACTTTATAAAAGATGTGCCTTTGGGCATTATATTCATCGAGCCTATAATAGTTAAAGGGACAATAGGAACTTTTGCTTTCATTGCAATTTTAAGGCTGCCTGATTTAAACTGCCCGACAATTCCATCAGAACTGCGTGTCCCTTCCGGGAAAATCACCAGCGAATGTCCTTCTTTTAATCTTTCAGCTGCCTGATTGATTGCTTTTAATGATTGCCGTGCATCCCGCCTGTCAATAAAAACGCAGCCAATATACTTCATCCAGTTACTAAAAAAGGGAATCTTCAACAATTCCAACTTTGCGATAAAGCCTTTATCCCGGGGAACAAATCCAATTAATATTGGAATATCGAAATTGCTCTGATGATTTGCAATAAATAGCATACCACCGGCCTTCGGCACATTTTCGACACCAGTCACTTTTATTGTAGAACCATTTGCTGCAATGGCTGATTGTGCCCATTTTCGTGCAATGGCATGTGCGCAGGCGTCCCTTTCATGGATTTTATGCTGCCATTTCAGACGCATTAAATTAAACCTTGGCATCAATAAATTCAGCCATAAATATCCAAACCAACTCAGAGTTTTTATCATGCTTAAGCTTTTTTTTAAGCTAATTTACCGGCTACCAATTATCTGGCTTTGAATTTAAACGAACCTGGAAGCAAATTTAATTTATTTCAAACAGATGCATATTCAGTTGACAACGATACAAGGTTGGCTAATTTAAGAATTCTAAACGAACTACCCGCCGCAGAGCAGTGGCGTATCAGAATCCAGAAAAATTTTAAAATTCTGACTCCTGTATTCTGTATTCTTCTAAAGAAATAAAGTAATAATACGCACCAAGTTGCGAGGAATTAAACCCGAAGAAAGAAAAGAATAAAGCCAGATAGTCTGCGTGTTGAGGCCTGGAAGTGCTACCTGTTAATTACTAGCTTGACTGTTTTAATGCTTTTGTCATATATAATTGAAGCAGTATAAATTCCGTTATCTAATTCAGATACATTGATATTTCTGCCTGGCTCAACTTTCTGCGAAAAGACATTTCTGCCAGTCATATCAAAAACTGAGATGTATGCGGACGATCCTGAATAACCGGAAAGTTGTATAAAATCTGATGTCGGATTGGGATAGATCTTTATAAATCCGGTTTCTATATCCGGAACCTGATCATCAACGCCCAGTATCAGGTCGTTTTTGATAATCGAGAAATCAGAAAAAGTCCGGTAATCAGTACCAAAACCAGATAAATTATTTGCGAGATAAATAAGGTTCCCGGAAACGGCTATTCCACCTGCATTATTATATGATACAGGTGGAGGGTCATAAAACCCTGATACCTTAAAATTTAACGGATCAGAGATATCAAGAATACGCAAGCCATTATTCATTGTCGAGATATACGCATAGCTTCCGCTGATCGTTACTCCGGTAAAACTGTCCCATAAATAATAAAGACCTGCTTCCTGAGGACTTAATGGATTACTGATATCAATAATGCACAATTGCGATACACCATCTGCGATATATGCATAATTATCTTTTACCGCAATTCCAAATGACTCACCAGGTGTATCGTAAAAGCCGGCTTTAACCGGATTTGCAGGGTTGCTGATATCAATAATCCGCAAACCGTCGGTATCATCGGCAACGTAAGCGTAATTACCAACTATTGCTGCTCCATATGCAGTGGCCTGGGTATCATAAAAACCAATTTCGTGCGGACTTGCAGGATTGCTGATATCGATTATCCGCAAACCTTTGGTTCCATCAGAAACATAAGCAAAGTTTCCCTCAATTGTCAATGAAAATGCAGTTCCCGGAGTATCTATATAACCTAACTCAATTGGATTACCATGATTACTGATATCAATTATTCGTAAACCGGAATCTCCGTCGGCAACATAAGCCAGGTTTCCTTTCACAACTATCCTATATGCAATTCCAGGTGTATTAAAAGATCCGGCTACCTGCGGATTCGCAGGATTGCTAATATTTATAATTCGCAATCCTGCAAGCCCGTCAGCGATATAAGCAAAATCAGCATTGACTGCTATTCCACTTATGTTAGTGTTTTGTATAAAATAGGAACTATAGGCCTGAGGATTTCCAGAATTGCTAATATCAAAAATCCGTAGATCATATTTCATATATGGAACTGTAGCTTCCTGTTTACTTGCAACATACGCATAGTTTCCGCTTACAGTTATTCCATGAGATGATGGACCGCAATAAGAAGACCCTGCACCAACAGGGTTTGAAGGATTGCTGATATTTATTTTGATAAGATTTTTCTGTGTGGATGATGTGACATATAAAAATTTTCCGCTCACTGAAAGGCCACTACAATCCTCAGGCTCCCTTCCTTCATCCCCAAATACAAGATAGAGTGAAACAATTATTGGATTATTCACATCAGAAATATCAATGATATTAACTCCAAAATCACATCCCACATAAGCATAATCTCCATTTATTGCAATTCTTTCAAAATAAGGATAACCAGCGGAGCCGGTTTCAACAGGACTGGCCGGATTACTGATATCAATAATACGCATACCCCCATTATGATCTGCAACATAGGCAAAGTTCCCGCTAACAGCCACATCATAAGCATATCCTGGTGTGTCATAAATCCCAACCTGTTGTGGGTTGGCCGGATTGCTGATGTCAATAATACGAAGGCCGGCATTATTATCTGCCAGGTAAGCATAATTTCCATTTACCGCTACAGCACGGGCTGTGCCTATCCGTGTATCATCAAAAAATCCAGCTTCATGGGGGGCGCTATGATTGCTAATGTCAATAACACGTAAACCAGCAGCGCCATCAGCAATATAAGCATAGTTGCCCTGGATTTGTATTTCTAAAATGGCTTCTGGCAAGGAGAGTTCTCCTACCTTTTCCGGGTTTGTAAGATCTGTTTTATCAATTACCAGAAACATATAGCCCTTACTAATGAATACGTAGTTACCACTATCGGCAACAGCATTGCAAGTGCCATAGCCCCAATGCCCTACAGATGTGGTGTTCAGCGAAGACTGAGCTGCCAATTGAAAACTGAAACTCAGCAAAATAATAAAGAATGAAGCAAGTTTTTTCATAGGATTTGGATATTGATAAAAACAGAATAGCAAGTTTTATCTATTAATAATTAACTCCTGATTGACTATATCATTATCGCCAGACTGAATTTTTATTAAATAGATCCCATTTTCTAATTCTGACATGTTGATATTTCTTCCAGGTTCTCCTTTTTGTGAGAAGACATTTCTGCCAGCTATATCAAAAACTGAAATGTTAAAGGAAGCTCCTGAATATCCTGAAAGCTGTATAATACCTGATGTTGGATTGGGATAAACCCGCATGGGTTCATCAATAATGCTGCCTTCATCGATGCCGGTAGCCAAAGAGTCAAAAACACAGCGAACTGAGAAACCGCAGGTTTTATACCAATTACTACGTTCAATCTGAGCGGTGTAATAATGAAGGTAACGCTTTAATGCGGTGGTATCATCATACGCCGTAGATGACCACCAGTCTTCAGTTTCTCCTAAACCGCCGAATAATCCGTTGAAGCCACGGCCGCCGGCTGGCAGGGCGCTGAAACCGCTGGTGTTAGTAGCGCCAATATTAGGAAAGTTCCAATGTAGTGTTCCTGCTTCTTTCAGTTTACCTCCTATATCAGTTCCTGACCAATCCATAGCTGTTGTATCAACAGTATGGTCCAGATATATTACTAAGATATTCAATTCCGCATCACTTGGCACATGCCAACCTGCAGGGCAAAGCTTACGGTTGTCATTTACTGCAAACCAATTGTATAAAGCACCATAAACCGGAGCATATGTGACTGAATCATTGTATAAATAACATCTGGCTCCGGTCGTAAGATTAGCCCATGCATCCCCGTCTGAAATGTTAGTTACGTTGTCACCATTGGTATAATGCGTTACTTTTAGATTTTCTTTCATCCAAACCTGTGTACCAATTGAAACGGTATTATATACATTCCCGTCATAATCCGTAACTGATTGAGCCTGAATTTTATGTGTTAAAAGTACAAGCCCTGCCAAGATAAAAATTGCTTTTTTCATACCTTCGTGTTTTGTTGGTTTTTAAATAAATGTTTCTCCTGGAATAATTATTTATTGCTGTTATCTGTCAATTATAAACTTACCTGTTTCTGTTTTTTCGTCAGACCTGACGGATGCAAGATAAATTCCTATTTCTAATTTTGACACATCAATCCAGCTCCCCTGTTCTACTTTTTGCGACAAGACAACTCTGCCTGCAACATCGCTAATTGTAAGGTAGAAGAACGATCCTGAATAGCCGGAAAGTTGTATAAAATCAGAGGCAGGATTGGGAAAGATCTGAATACATCCGGTTCTTGTATCCGGGACCTGATCATCAATGCCCAAAATTAAATCGTTTTTGATAATCACCATGCCCGATGTTCTATAAGGAACATATATAAGATTCCCCGCAACGGCTATTCCAGGACCATTACCTGAATATTGAGTAAATCCAACTTCCAGTGGATTTACCGGGTCAGTAATATCCAGAATGCGTAAACCATTAAAACCAGCTTCAACATAAGCGAAGTTCCCCTGTATGGTCACTCCCCAAATTGTACCCCATAAATAATAAGATCCCACTTGCTGTGGATTCTGTTGATTACTTATGTCAATAACCAGCATCTGGGATTCCATATCGGCTATATAGGCATAGTTGCCCTTTATAGCTATTCCATACGACAAACCAGGTGTATCATAAAATCCGGTTTCAACGGGATTGGCCGGGTTGCTGATATCGATAATCCTCAAACCGTCAGAATAATCTGCAACATAAGCATAATTACCAACAATTGCTGTTTCAATGGCTTTGGACTGAGTATCAAAAAAACCAACTTCCTGCGGGCTTGTTGGATTACTGATATCAATTATCCGTAAACCTGAAGTTCCATCAGAAATGTAGGCATTGTTGCCATTAATTGTTATTGCCTGTGCAATGCCAGGAGTATCCAGAAACCCCACTTCCTGTGGGTTTGACAGATTGCTGATATCAATAACTCTTAATCCTGATTCTCCATCTGCAACATAAGCATAGTTGCCCACAATATTTACTCTGTATGCATACCCCGGAGTATCAATATACCCGACTTCCTGTGGATTAGATGGATTAATGATGTTGACAATGTATAATCCTGATAATCCATAAGCGATATAGGCCAGGTTTCCATTGAGCGCTATTCCATTTGCATCTGCATTTGGCATCTGCCAGGATCCAACAAGCTGGGGATTGGCCGGTTCGTTAATATTGAGGATTAGCAGGCCATATTCCTGGCTTGCAATAAAAGCATTAGTAGCATTAACACTAATTCCAACCGAATATCCGACATTGATAGATCCTGCTTTAATAGGACTTGAAGGGTTGCTGATGTTGAGAATGAGCAAATTTCGCTGCGTTGAGGACGTAAGAAATGCAAAGTTTCC
>Ga0268283_1000733_pt1 | contig 18700 bp, 14 predicted proteins | sample saktaG_13_FD_190140 | JGI IMG/M metagenome (GOLD analysis project Ga0268283, IMG submission 190140) | Saline water microbial communities from Sakinaw Lake, British Columbia, Canada - sak_2013_06_06_36m | ecosystem: Environmental > Aquatic > Non-marine Saline and Alkaline > Saline ... | reverse complement strand
TCTTATGAGTCGGATGCCAGGAGCCCGCAAGGTGACCCTTGACTTCATCATTAAAGAATTTCTTATATTCTTCTGAACCGTCTGGTTTGTCTTTCATTTTTTCTTTAAGTTCATCTCTTGTCATCAAGTATTTCTTTTCAGCTTCTTCTTTGCTGCAATTCTTGGCTTTACAAACTTCTCTGATGAAAGCATCATAGGTGATAAATATTTGTTCTCATTTTGCGTCACCCTCTAAATATTCCACAACGTCTCCTGTAGCATTTACTTTGACTTTCATCTTTCCTTTGCCATATACATCTCTTTTTTCTTCTTTCCATCCTTTACTATCAATCTTGAACGTATCTTTTTCAAATTCGAGTGATTTAGTGAGAGTTTCTTTTGACTCTTTTTTCTCTGTTTTTTCTCCATATTCTTCTGTCATTTTATTGAGTTCATCTTCTTTGTCTGTAAGAAGTTTCTTTTGTTCGGCGACTATATCTTCCTGTTTTTTCACTTCTTTCTTTTTACCTCTCAATGCATGTTTTTTGCTTTTAGCTCTTTGATATTCTTCAGTCGCTCTTGTATCATCAAGTTCTTTGTAGAGATTGTCTTTTACAATCTTAATCGCCTCTTCCTTGTGAGCTTCCAAAAAATCAGGATTTTCCTGTATCCTTTTGATCTTTTCGTTGGCAACATTTCTTTTTGCTCAGAGGTCTTTTGATAGGTCGTCTCTGTAAGCTTTTGGTGTTTTGTTCATGATGATGAAGTTACGAATAAATAAGTTATATAGTAATTATAGTTAGAAATGAAAATAATGCAAATTTTTTGATAGGAAATTTACCCATCATTCAATCAAAATTACTGAACCGTATTTTGAAGGATGATGTGCAAATTTTTGAGGGGAGAATTTTACTAGTAAAATCAGTAAGTTTTAGTTAGATTTTAACACTTGAGTGTTTTCAGAAAAATCTCTTGAATAATCACAAAAAATGATTACATTACACACAAATAGCATTTATTGTGTAATACAAATCCACATGAAAGAGATAATTAAGAAAATCCTCATAGAATGGCAGGAATCCAAATTTCCCGAGATAGTAGAGAGAGACTATTCTTTTGACAAAGATTTTTCTCAGATTCTGGCCATTATCTGACCGAGAAGAGCAGGAAAAACGTTTTTTATGTATCAGATTATTTCTTGATTACTTAAAAAAGTCGACAAAAACGACGTTCTCTTCGTTAATTTTGAAGATTACAGACTTATAGATCTTCAAACCAAGGATTTATGACTATTGATCGATGCTCATTACGAACTATATGGTAAAAAGCCAACTTACTTATTTTTTGATGAAATACAGAATCTCAAAAATTATGGTAAAATCTTAAGAACATTTAAAGATGGTGGATACAAAATAGTCGTTTCTGGAAGTAGCTCAAAACTCCTATTGGAAGAAGTCTCGACAGAATTGAGATGAAGATATCATCATCTACTTATATTACCGTTTTCTTTTGAAGAAATTATCAAATATCACCATATTGAAACAAAAAATATTGAATATTCTATCAAAAAAGGAGACATCATGAATATCTTGCAAGACTACGTCGAATACTGATGATTTGGAGAACTATTAGAAAAAGAAAAAAACGATAAAACCAAAACCATAGAAAATTATTACAAAACAATCTTTTACAAAGACATCTTAGAAAGATATTCCATCAAATCAAAATTCCTTTTTGAATATTTTATGAAATATATAGTAAATTCCTATGCTACCATATTTTCGCTTGGTAAATTTTACGAATATCTTCAAAGCCAGAAAATAGAATGATCTAAGAAAACATTGGGAAACTATCTGAATTACCTACAAGATGCATTCTTCGTAATAGGAGTAAGCAAATTTTCTTTTTCTCCCAAGAAATCTATTTTGAGTCCGAAAAAAATATATCTATCAGATAACTCATTTATCAATCTAGCGACAAATTACTCCGAAAATCGTGGTAAAAAACTGGAAAATCTAGTAGCGATACATTTGTATAGACAGGAAAAGGAATTCTATTATTTCCAGAAAGGGAAAGAGTGCGATTTCATAGTAAAAACCTGAACTAAAATTACTCAAGCCATACAAGTATGTCGAGAATTGAATTTTGAGAACAAAGAAAGAGAAACAAAATGACTTTTGGAAGCTATGAAAGCATTTAATCTTACGACATGATATATCATTACATATGATCAACAAGAAGAAATAGTAATCGATGATTGTAAAATACAAGTACTACCAATTTGGAAAGCTTTGATAGAAAAAATAATATAAACTTAATTTTAATTTTTCTTAATTCATATGCTCCTTCAAAAATGTAATTCATATTTTTGATTGAAGCATATGTAGTTACTATCACAATAATCCCTCATTACATTTCAGGCTTATTTGGATAGTAACTATAATTTAAAAGAGCCCTTCCTTATAGTTATTGTGGTTTTAATTACGGACTACGAACCTATAACAGCTGCTATCCGATATCTCTGGCTTAATAATTATCAACGGAACGCCAGAGCATCGGACTAGCAGCAAACGTTGTAGGTCATAGTCCTATCTATAAGAAAACAAAAAGAAGGAAGGGCTCTTTTTTTTATTTTAATTTAATTTTTTTTAGAAGAAGCTGATTTTTCTCGTCAGACTAACTGTTTGCTGATAGACTCAATCATCTGATTAATGACAACAAAATCTTTCAAATCAATTTCTCTCAAATCTTTACATAATCTAATCAATAATCTCACCACTTCGATATGTCCTCTTGCCTGTTCAAGATAATTTTGCTTTTCTGTATGAGAATTGGCACGATAAATAGAGATAATCAAGTCGATGACTTCTTTTTTGATTGTCTCTCAAAGCGTATATTTGTAGTCTCTTTTGAAATTACCTACCACTAAAAACAACTTTTGAAGCAAATCGTAGGAAACTTTATAGACAGGTAAATTATCGTATGTTGCCATTATAAAATCATTGAGGATAAAGATTTCTTACTTCAGAAGCTTTGAGTTTTCTGGTATTGGGGATTGTTTTTGTATAAGATTTTGTAAAGTGAAATTGCGACCGGAATCTATTTGAAAAATTACCAATCACTTTTTTTCTGATTTTATATGTTTTGTAATGAGCGAGAATTCATAGGTAGGAATTAATGATTGACTGCATAAGCTCTTTATCAAAAACTTGATTTGTATTCACTTCTTGCACTTTTTTGTAGAAATTTCCTATCGTTCTTTTGCGGATATAGGTGCGATATGGTTTTATATATGCTCATAAAAACTGTACTCACTTGGCGTAATTCTGAAAATAGATTTTTTTGGGATGTAAAGTTAAGTGTAGTCTTTCAGTCAGAAAATTTTTAATTTTAGAAATAGAGGAAAGTAATTTTTGTTTATCGGTATCGATAATAACGAAATCATCAACATATCTGCCGTAATAGCGAAATCATAATTCATACTTGATATTTTTATCCAAACTATCCAAGTAAATATTGGCGAATAGTTGACTCGTGAGATTTCAAATTGCGAGACCAGTGTCTTTCGGCGAATGAAACAAACTTTTGTCATCAGGCAATCAATTTCGATCAGATTTAGATCATTTGATAATGCAATTTTGAGTTGAGTCATGGAAAATGACTTGATGAATAAGCAGGATGAGAAAATCGTAATCAATAGTCAGTTGCTCTTTCTTCTTGGAGAGAAATTTCTCAATTTTTTCAAACAAAATATATTTGTCGATGTGCATAAAAAATCATTTGATATCAAGTTTGAGAATATAAGCATCACAACTATAATTTTGCGTACACGAACGGATGAAATATCCTACTCTCTTGATACCAAAATGCGTTCATTTTTCTAGTCTGCAACTATAACTGTCATAGATAAAATGACAATCAAATAATTCGTAAATGTAATTGTAGATGAGATGATGAATTATTCTATCGCGGAAATCAGCAGCGAAAACCTCTCTTTGAACTGGATCTTTGATGATAAAACAAATGCTTGGACTAACGATGTAAGTTCAATTCACTAAATCATCTCGTAGTTCAAGAATTGTTGATTCATAATTCATTTCAAAATTCACAGCGCTGCTTGTATTTCTCTTGTGCTGGCGAGTATCGTAATATGCTTGGAATAAGTCATAAAGTAGTTTATCTGCATCCAACATGTTGAAAATTGTTTTGATAAAAGCTGACCACGAGGATCAACTCTCAAAGGAGTGCTTAATGAGCGACAAACACGGACGAGCATTATTTCTATTGTAATTATTATTGAGTTTACCTTTATTCTTATTGAATTTGAAAGCCCGTGTATTATTCTTGTCTACTGGGGAAGCTGAACTCAGATATCCATATTCATCTTTGTTTCACAATTTACCGTCTGAATTCACATACCCTATTAAGTTGTAACTCTGTTTGTCATACTATCGTAACCAATAACATGATCTTTCACTACCATGCAATAGTGCGTGGTGTACAACTGAACTCCTGTATGCACGCTCCATTATCCCTTAAGATAATGAACTCTGGCAAGAAAGTTTATAAAGAAAAAAGGACAAATTGCTTTGCAATTTGTCCACGTATATTTTTTACACTTCTGATCTGAAAATAGTCAAATTGACAAATAGTCGAATGAAAATAACAGGAGTTACTTAATGAGCGACAAACACGGACGAGCATTATCCCTACTGTAATTATTATAGAGTATACCTTTATTCTCATTGACCTTGAAAGCCCGTGGATTATTCTTGTCTACTGGGGAAGCTGAACTCAGATATCCATATTCATCTTTGTTCCACAATTTACCGTCTGAATTCACATACCCAGACATTGACAAATCTAATATATTTCACAAAATATTACTTCAAACATACCACTCATTGTCTTTAAAATCTCATGGCAATGCCCTCAATGCTTGTCTGAGATGACTATCTTCTATTGCGGTCATTCACTGTTTCTTTGTTTGATCTATATATTGGTCTGTAGTAAGATGATATTCATCTTTGCCATTATAGATAGTTTTGTAGATACCCTTTTCTTTGCACTCAAAGACACCATGTTTATTTGGTTTGTCATTGAATTTTACTTGTGGAACAACCTTTTCTCTAGAGAATTTTAATCCAGCAATTTCTCTATAATTAGATCCATATTTCACTGCTTCAAGTTTCTTGATATTCTCTGATGTATCTTTTTGATTGTCTACAAGAAATTTAATGGATTTTTCCATATTTGCATTATCTTCAGGTGTCATGCCTGGCTTATTGAGAAGGTGTTCGTAATTGTGTTCTTTCTTTTCTGTAGATTCAGATTTTCCATAAAATTGCTCTTTTGCCCATTGAAATTCTTGTTTCGTAAGTTTATCTCATTTATATTTTCCTTCTACATATTCTCGAACATCTCCTTCTGGATTTTCCTTTACTTTTACGCCATTGGGATCAGTTATTTCTTTCCAATTTGTGCTGTCTATTCTAAAATTCTCCTTATCTAGTTCTGGAGTCTTTTCTATGGTTTCTTTTGACTCTTTCTTCTCTTCTTTAGTTCACATTTTCTTGTTTAAAGCATCAAGAAGTTTTTTTCTTTCTTGTTCATCAAGAGCGTCGACAATACTGTCGGCTTGTTTCTCTGTCTTAATTTCGACCTCGAAAGATCATTTGATTGGTGGTACCATGGTAGTAATAGTTAGTAGTTAAATGGTTATATAGTATATATAATCAAAATTCGGAATAATGCAAAATTTCCGAAAAGGAAATTTATCCATTCTTCACTCAAAACTACTGAATCGTATTTTTGAAGGAGAATATACAAATTCCGACAATGTGTTTTTTTTTAGGAAACCAATATATGATTTTGTCATAACTATTAGTTGACTTATTTCAATAGTATTTGTAATATATAGTTGAAAATGAAGCAAAAAGAAGTATACTTGAGCTGTATATTTACCTTACGCTTCGCACCAATGATAAGCTACAAAGTTACCAATTTGATGATAAGCAAAATTGAGTATGACAATGGTTTTATATAAAAAAATACTATGCACAACAAGATTTCTATCAGATTCTATGATGATAAAGAAGTCAGAGCTATTTGGGATGAAGAAAATTCCAAATGGCGGTTTTCTATTGTTGATATAGTTTGAGCTATCACCGAGAGTCCAAGGCCAAGAATTTATTGGTGAACACTCAAAAATCGTTTAAAAAAACAAAATATTGAGTTGTATTCAAAATGTATACAACTGAAATTAGTTTCTCCTGATGGAAAAAAATATGCAACAGATTGTTTTTCACAAGATGATATTATCGAAGTTATTAAAATCATACCAAGTAAAAAATCTATAAAATTTCTTGATTGGTTTACCTATAGCGATAACAGTATCGATGGACAGAGCAAAAAAAAGGCCTATACGCTGTTTGAAAGCAATTTAATAAGTAAACTTGAAATAGGTACAGCAAAAGGTTTGAAACAAATACATGCGTATCTTTTTGGTGGCTTATATGATTTTGCTTGAAAAATCAGACAAAAAAATATTTCAAAATGATGATTTAAATTTGCAAATGCAGAATTTTTGGAAAAAACATTGATTGATATTGAAAAGATGCCTGAACAAACTTTTGATGAAATCATAAGCAAATATGTAGAGACTAACATCGCTCATCCGTTTATGGAAGGAAATGGAAGAACTACAAGAATCTGGCTCGATCTCATTTTAAGAAAAAGACTTAAAAAATGTGTAGATTGGAGTCAAATAAGCAAAGCTGACTATTTGAATGCAATGATAGAGAGTGTAAGAAATGATGCAAAAATAAAACATTTGATAAAAGGTGCATTGACTAACAAAATACATGATAGAGATATGTTCATGAAAGGGATTGATTACAGCTATTATTATGAAGAAGAATAATTTTAACTTAACTTTTTCTCATATGCTCCTTCAAAAATCCAATTTAATTTTTGATTGAAGCATATGTAGTTACCAACACAATAATTCTTCATTATATTTCCCCACTTTCGTGGACAAGAGACTTATTTGGTTAGTAACTATAATTTAGAGGGCTCCTGCGATTAAGCGGTTGAGTCAATCCAAATTGGGGATACATACCCTCGAATTGACTCGGTCATCTAACAGCTGCCATACAATATCCGCTTATTGCGGACATCGTACTAGCAGCAAACGTTGTCGGAAATAGATTTTATATCTCGCAACACATATGGAACTTATCAAAGAATTTATTCTACCAAATGATCTATATTGAGGAAAAACGCAGACGAGAGAAGCATGTAGAGCAATTATTTTTGATGAAAACAATATGATACCACTTCTATTCGTAGCAACAGAAAACTATCACAAACTTCCTGGATGAGGAATAGAAACAGGTGAAGATAAAATTATGGCACTTACGAGAGAGCTTCAAGAAGAGACATGATGTGAAGCAATAATAACTAAAGAAATAGGAATAGTTATCGAATCAAATTCTACATGGAAACAAATATCATATTGTTATATAGGAACTATCACAAAAAAATCCGAGCATAATTTTACTGCTGAAGAAAAAGAAAAATGATATGAACTACAACGAGTATCAATAGACAAAGCAATAGAACTCATAAAATTAGATATATCTGGAAGTGAAACAAGCAAAAGAATATTACCAAGAGATCTAGCTATCTTAGAAAAAGCAAAAGAAATGATATAATTTTATTTTATGAATATTTGTTATGAAATACCTTACCTGAGATGAAGAGCAAGAAGCGCTCACATATATCAACCAAGCAGCTGAAATAGCATTACAAGCAACCTGTGAACGTGCTCACTGTGGATGTGTAATTGTAGAAAACGATGAAATAATCGGGACAGGATTCAATAGTCCTCCAGGAGAAAAAGAAAATCAAAGAAGATGTGGCAATGATAAAAATGAATACAACAAAAAAGTAACAGATAAAACATGTTGTGTCCACGCAGAACAAAGAGCGATTATGAATGCATTGATAGACGCACCTGACAAAATCATAGGTTCGAAATTATATTTTGTCCGTATCGACAAAAACGGAAAACCAACCCACGCAGGTAAACCGTATTGCACAATATGTAGCAAAATGGCCTTAGATGCGGGGATATATGAATTTATATTACGAGATGAAAAATGAGTTTGTGTCTATGATACTGATGAGTATAATACATTATCATTTGAATATAAAGATATGATATAAACAAATATTCAAAATAAATTTTTTATTTATAAATATATAGTATGCAATACTTGATGTGAATAATTGATTTTATTGTACATATTGATGTCCACCTCCAAACATTATTGACTGAATATTGAATATGGATATATGGCATATTATTTGCCATCATATTTATAGAAACAGGACTTGTCGTGATGCCATTATTACCAGGAGATAGTCTACTTTTTGTGGCAGGATCATTAGCGGGAGGTGGATATTTAAATATAGTTCGATTATTGTGTATTTTGTTTGGAGCTGCTGTTTTGTGAGATACGGTCAATTATCATATAGGAAAATATTTTGGACATCGGCTTACCAAAAGAAAAATTTGGGGAAGATATATTATCAAACCAGAACATGTCGAAAAGACAAAAACATTTTTTAATAAATATGGTAAGAAAACCATTATTTTAGCTCGTTTTGTGCCTATTGTAAGAACATTAGCTCCTTTTATAGCGGGCATAGGAAACATGAATTATCGCACATTTTTATCTTACAATATCATTGGCTGATTTATCCGAGTTTTTAGTATTACCTTAGCATGATTCTTTTTCTGACAAATTCCATTAGTTAAAAACAACTTTGAAAAAGTAGTAATAGCGATCATATTGATTTCTTTGTTGCCCTTGTTTATAGAGTACATAAAGCATACATGGGGTAAAAAAAAGATAAAACATACATAATGTTTTACAATTTTTTAAACAACATGATCAAAAAAAGTTTCAAAGTAATCAAAAAGAAATTAATTTCTGAATGACCATTTTTATTAACCGTTGTGGGAGTAATTATGATCCGAAGAGGAATATGGAACCTCTTGGATAAATATTTTTTTGTACATAATTTCTTTATCTCAAACATTGGGTGTATTGTTATTGGTATTCTTATCATCATAATTCTTCTGCCACGTCACAACAAAGATATCGAAGATATTTTCTAAAAAAATATTTAATTTATAATGTATAACAATGATAAATAAGATTTTTTCCATACATTTTCGTCGAAGACTAGCGATAAAAACACTTCCCTTTGTTGTTGTGATAATACTCATAAAACTATGAACACACTATGCTTGATATGAATTTTTGACACTAAATGCGCTTTTTACAGCGATCATTTCAGCTAATATATTTTTAATAGGATTTTTGATTTCAGGGGTGCTTGTAGATTACAAAGAAAGCGAAAAAATACCGGGAGATATGGCTTCAAGTATAGCGACCATGACAGATGAGGGACTGATAATAATGAAAAACAAAAATAGTATAGAATCAAAAAATTACCTACTCCACCTAAAGAAATTTAGTACATCACTAATTAATCGATTTTATAAAAAAGAAAGAACGGGCCATCTCATGGATCAACTTACAGACTTTAATGAATATTTTTTGGCATTTGAAAATCAGACTCAAGCAAACTTTATCGTCAGATTAAAACAAGAACAAAATCAGATGAGAAGAATGATAAACCGCGTACATACGATTAGAGAGACATCATTTTTAGGGTCAGGATATGCTATTGTAGAGATAATAACATCCATTTTGGTAATTGGTATGATATGTATTAAATTCGAGCCATTTTATGAAAGCATGTTCTTTGTTTCTTTTGTAAGTTTCATTTTAATTTATATGATTTTATTTATCAAAGATCTCGATAATCCTTTCGGATATACACAAGAAGATAGTTTAGTAGAGGAAGTATCTTTAAAACCTATTTTAGATAATCAAAAAAAACTTGAAGAAGTATGCTATCAAATAAAGTAATTTGATACTAATATTATGTCTACATCACTACTACTTTATATAGTAAACCCTCCAGTATGAAAACAGCGATAGGCCAACAAATTGAATTTTCCAGTGTACTTTTCGATACTTTGTTTGGACTTATACTTTTCTTTAGTATAGACTCATTTTTGGATATCAAAGACCCACTACATTTCATATTTTATCTTTTCAGTCTAATCGTATTGATTCATCGGCGATTAATATTCAAATCCTGCGATGATGCGTTTGATAAAGAAGTTACTGATTCAGGATTGGATATCATCATAGGGATTATAGAACTGATATTGATAGAATACGTTGTGCTTATGGCACGCGGATTTGATACAGTATCGACAGCATATTTCCTATTAGCATTATTGGGCGTAGATCTTATATGGACGATTATCTGGCTGTATGTAGGCAAACGAAGACATGAAGATAAAGAAAGAATCAAAAGCATGGAAAGAGAACTACAAAACAATCTGAAACTCGTGATAGCAGGAATAATAATGTTCACCATATTGATAGCATTTGCGCAATTTTTATCGCCATTGCTATTTATCATAGGATTTATAGTCCTCTATTCAGTTTTTATTGTACTTTCCTTTAGAAATAAAATTGTCGATATAAAGATATTTTAATTTCACAAGAAAGTTTTTATTATCATAATTATCATGAAAATATACAAATATACATTAGAGATATCAGTATTTGTCTGTGGTGCTATTGTTATGATATTTGAAATTGTCTGATCAAGAATATTATGACCATATTTTTGAACATGAATATTTGTCTGGACTAGTTTAATAGGCATAATTTTATGAAGTCTAAGTATAGGATATTATACAGGGTGAAAAATCGCAGATAGAAATCCTAATTTGGAAAACTTATCATTAATTATTTTACTGTCATCTATCCTTATTTGATGTACACTACTTATCAAAGATACTTTACTTGTTGCATTACAAACAAATGTAACCAACATCAAGATATCATCCATAGTAGCATCGGTAATCATATTTTCACCAGCTAGTATATTGCTTGGTATGGTTTCTCCTTATGCCGCAAAACTAAAAATAAATAATTTAAAAAACTCATGATCAACCATAGGAAACCTTTATTCATTATCTACAGCGGGCAGCATAATTTGAACATTCTTAGCGGGTTTCTATTTGATTCCCCAATTTGGAACAAACAAACTATTGGTTATTTTATCAATAACATTGGTAAGTATTTCAATATTTATATCATCAAAAAAACTTACAAAATTTAAAGTATGAACCCTAATACTAGCTATTTGTGGTTTGCTATTTTTTAGTTATAAAAACATTTTTATACACAAAGGAAATGAATTTATTGATATTGATACGGCATATAACCGCATTTGGATCTACAATAGCATTGATATAAAAACAAAAAAAATGGTTAAAGTGATGTGAATAAACAATGAAAATCATTCATCAATGTTTTTGGATAGCAACGAATTGGTGAACGAATATACAAAATACTATCACCTGGCAAAACATTTTAATCCTGACTTTAAAAGGACATTAATGTTTGGATGAGCGGGGTATTCCTACCCAAAAGATTTTCTATTACAATATCCTGAAGCGAAAATTGATGTAATAGAGATTGACCCTAAGATAACGGAACTTGCAAAAAAATATTTTAATGTAAAAGACAATCCAAGATTAACCATCTATCATGAAGATGCTAGGGTGTACCTAAACAAAACAAAAGAAAAATACGATGTACTATTTTGAGATGCATTTACTTCACACTATTCTGTGCCCTATCAACTCACAACACAAGAAGCAATCAAAAAGGAGTATAATTTATTAAATGATAATTGAATTGTGATTTTAAATATAATTTCATCGATAGAATGAAAAAAATGAGAATTTCTAAGGGGAGAATATGCTACATACAAAAGCATATTTCCACAAGTATATATATTTCCAGTAACAGAAGAAAACAATTGAAATAAAGTCCAAAACATAATCTTGATTGCATTAAAATCCACAAAAAAACAGACGTTTAATAGCACAGATGAGACAGTAAACTCATATTTACAACACCTATGGAAAAAACCAATTGATACAGATATTCCAATATTAACTGATGATTACGCACCAGTAGATTATTATATAAACAAAACCATGTAAAAGATAATAATCATTATAAAAAAAACACCCCTTTGAATACAAGGAGTGCATATACAGGGACAAACCTTAAGAAGTTAAAGGGACGGTAAAATGAAATACTGAGCCTTTCCCAGGTTCGCTTTCCACCCAAATATGTCCATTATTTTTTTCTACAAGTTCTTTGCAGAGGATGAGTCCGAGACCCGTGCCTAGATTTCCAGCCACATCATGAGAAACAACATTTTCTCCGACCTTGAAAAGAGCATTCATAATTTTTGGAGACATGCCCTTTCCATTATCAGTGATAGTAATAATCACATGGTTATCCTGTTGATAAACATGTATTTTTACAAACCATCTGGCTGAGTAAACTTGATGGCATTAGACACAAGATTTCTCAAGGCCGTCTCTATCATATTTTCATCAGCTACAACAAGAAAGGTTTCTTTGACATCAACAACTAGATGAACTTTTTTTTGAATAGCAGAAGCGCGATGAAAAGAAACAATATTTTCAATCATTTTGTTGATTTCAAATGATTGAAAAACAGGATTCCATCTGCCCGTTTGAAGACGAGCCCACTCTGAAAGCCGCTCTAGAAGGCGATTAGAATTTTCTGAACACTTGATAATATTCTGTAAAAAACTCTTTCTCTCTTCTTCAGTATAGTGTTCGGATTCATCCAAGAGAAGATGGGTAAAACCCATGATACCATTTGCAGGTGTTCTCAAATCATGAGAAATGATATCAAAAAATTTGTCTTTTGTCGCAACCTGATGTTTCAAGTTTTGTGTTAATTCCAGCAATTCTTTGGTCTTATTGATATCATCTTGAACCAAAGCAGCAAGCACATTCCATTCATCATCAATACGCTTTGATCTAAGCCGTTGTAAAATAGTAATATCTCCCATTTTCAAAGACATTAATATCGTCGATATTGGCTTATTGACGTATCTTCTAATAATTATCCAAAGAGCGAATAACATAAGAAGAACAAAGAGAAGCGCTGCACCAAATACCATGTTGTGAGTACTTTTATCAAGGGAAGCAAAATCTTTTTCCGATGAATAAAGATCAGCATGTGCTATTCCATTGATTTTAATAAACTCATGATAATTAGCATGGCTTTTCTTGAGCATAGCAGCATCTCCCAATCCCTCCAAATAATACAGTACTGAGAGAATAGAGACGAAAATGATAACAACTACCAACACACCAAGCATCAATTTTGACTGTAATGTTAAGAATTTTTTTTTCATAGAATTTTGTATTTATTATGTATTTATATGTTTGACATTTTGTTTTATTGGTATGAGATATATTTATTTGTTCACGAATTTCAAGGACAGTATTTGTAATAGTAAGTTCTTGATAAAGAACTTAGATTATGTACTCTACATACAGCAAAAACTTTATAAAAATATTTTGAAAAAATGGAGATAAACGCAGTATTCGATGCAGAATCGTCAAAGATATCAGAAAAAATAATTTTTTCTTGTGAAGAATTTGAACTCACACAAGACAACATCACAGAACTCAAAAAGAAAAAACTCATCAGTTACGTAGTAGAAGAGACACTACCACGCATAATCCCCTGCCAAGTATTGATTTTTATAGAAAACTCTACCAAAGCGAGAGTCATGTTTTTTAATCCAAGGTTTGTAGTGCCATTGGAAGTATTTGATGAACCATTTTTGAACAAAAATCTGATCGATCGATGTAAAACAAATGGATGATTCTGGATGGAATTCACGATTCCTCTCCACGACAAAACGATAAAACTCAATTTCTCATTGAAGATATAATAGCATATAACATAAGCCAGATGCACGACCAGACATTTTAATCCCGCAAAGCGGGGCTCCCCATATTAGAAGGAATCAAGATAATCGAACAAAGTGAGATAAATAAGTATATTATTTTAAAACGACGGGTCGTTGAGTTTGCATCTGGCTAGAGTTTTTTGCATACTTTTTGCAGTTTTAATCCTGAAGTAATGAAGGACAATGGCAAAAAGTAAGGCCCAGCCGGCGAGGCGATAAAAAAAATAATTTTTTATCATAAAACAAACAATTACATTGTAAAAAACAAATATCTGACTATATATGGTAACATATTTTATATAGTATAAAGAAAAGCATGAAATTAACTTTCTGCTGAGCTGCAAAAATCGTTACCTGATCATGTTATCTTATCGAGGTGAAGCAGAGCGGAATCCCGCAAGGCGGGACGGATACAAGTAAATTTCTTATAGACTGCGGAATGTTCCAAGGACCCAAAGAAGTGATGAGATTAAATTATGAGCCATTCCTTTTTGACCCAAAGGAAATTGATTTCGTCTTACTTACCCACGGACATATCGATCACTGTGGATTGATTCCCAAGCTATACAAACAAGGATTCAAGGGAAAAATATATACAACAGCAGCGACACTTGATGTCTGCCAAATCATTTTGGAAGATAGTGCTATGATCCAAGAAAGAAATATTGAAGAAGAAAATAAAAGAAGAAAACAAAATCATCAAGAACCAAGAGTTCCTATGTATAGCGTAGATGATGCCAAAGCATGTATGAAATTATTCCAAGCTATAAAATATAGAGAAACAATTAAAATCACAGACACCATCGAAGCGAGATTTCAAGACGCCGGACATATCCTTTGATCAGCGAGCATTGAACTTTTCGTGACGGAATGAAACGTAAAGAAAAAACTCGTTTTTTCATGAGACATAGGACAACGAGATACACCGATAGTTCAGGATCCAACGCTCATTGCAGATGCAGATTATCTCTTTATGGAATCTACCTATGGAGACAGAAAACACGAAGACACCGCGGGTAAAAAAGAATTGTTGATAAAATATACCACAGAAACATTTAAGAAATGAGGAAAAGTGTTGATTCCATCATTTTCAGTAGAAAGGACGCAAGAACTCCTCTATTTTTTCAATATCATCATCAAGGAAGGAAACTTTCCCGCAGAAAAAATATTTTTGGATAGTCCACTATCTATCAAAGCGACAGAAGTTTTCAAAAAACATACAGAAGTATTTGACGAAGAAGCATTACATAAATATCCCCATGCATTTGAGTTTGCACAATTGGAATGTACACAAAGCATTGAAGATTCTCAAAAGCTAAATACCTATAGCAATCCATGTATAATCATCGCAGGAAATGGAATGTGTACAGCGGGGAGAATCACCCATCATCTCAAACATGGATTATGAAATAAAAACAACACCGTATTATTTGTAGGATATCAAGCAGATGGAACATTGGGAAGACATATTTTAAACGGAGAAAAAAAAGTACGAATGATGGGAGAGATGATAACAGTAAATGCAGAGATAGCAAAAATAAATGGATTTTCTGGCCACGCAGATGCTGATCAATTATTGAGACGAGCCAAAGGATTCACAAAAGCTCCAAGAAAAACATTTATTATCCATGGGGAATGAACAGCTCAGACGACACTTAAAGGAAAACTCGAAGAAATAGGTTTTACCTGTGAAATTCCAAGCCTAAAAGATAAAATAGAACTATAATTGAGTATCAAGTATCAAAATATAACCACAAACTAAAAATACATCCGCCGACTCATACTTGTTTGAGGTATCATTTTTCGTAGATGAAACAATCAATATATAAGCGAGGGTCTGATCCCGAGCGATTATGGACTATCTAGTATTAGAAAGTTAATCATTTCGAAGTAATGAATTATTATCTCCGAGGATTTGAGTTGGCTTGATCTTTTTGCATACTTTTTCTATCAAGAGAAAAAGTATGTCTAGCGAAGCGTTTATAAATCCCAGCCAGCGAGGCGATAAAAAAAAGTAAATCTAGCGAAGCATTAAAACATTTATAAAGTTAGTTTCAACCTAAGTTACCGTTGATTTTGTAATAAAAAAACATACTTATCTTGTAATATATACACAACAAAATCTTTATTTTTTCACCATGCAGTATGAAAAAGATTTTTATTATCACAGCAGTAATAACGACACTTATGATTGGAGGATGTTGAAATAAAACAACACCAACTACAGAAAACACCAGCACATTTTCTCTGATAAACAATCAAGTGACAAAATATCCATACACACGAAAGATGGAAAAACCGGAAATTAGCGGAATGAACAATCGAGATGCATTGCAGAATGGATTTCATGATACATGGAAAACAACATATCAAGTAACGGGGGTAGATCTTTCGGATCCAATATTCAAAGAAGAATGTTTTACATGATGATTCGATCTTATTAGCGCAGAAGATGGAAAAATAGTAAAAAACATTCCATTCAAAGATTTCAAAGACAACGCAATATTTGATGTAAATGGACAATATGATGGACAAGGATTATGATTGGATTTTTCTGCATCACAAAAGAATTTTCTCACGCAACATGGACGGATGATTATGAAAGCCAATAGCGGATTTATGGAAGATATGATAATGCAAACAAACTACGAATGACCAGGAGACCAAAAAGATGGTGGAGACGAACGAGATACAAATTACAATAAAATATGATGAGTAACAAGACCATATGAAAGATATCCCTACAATACCATTCTTGTGACAAGCGATCTTTTGTTGCACGTATATCATAGAGTTTTCGACAACTCATTGAAATATTATGAAGAATCGATAGCAAGACCGGTAGTCACAGAGCTTTCCAAATCATTATTCGAAAAATTCCTCACACTTTCACAATCAGCAAGCAACGAACAATTGAAAAAAAATTATGAATTTCTGGCTGCATATCGATCTATCCCTTACGCAATTCTTATGCCAAATAGTGAAATGATAGACAAAATAACGACCACAACAGACAACGGAGAATCAGCAGATCTCACTGATGAACAAATACAACAACTTATCACAGAAAGAATGAAAAAAATAACTGCAAAACTATCTCCCGCATACAAAACAGCCATAGAAGAAACTATGAACGAAATAATAAAAGCAGACAATGGTAATGGTAAAAATACACTTCTAGAAACATTCTCACCAGATCTAATGACAAGTTTTCAAGCATTTGATGCATTGAAATTTGATTATACACAATTTAAACCAAGAGCACATTACACGACAGATAGTTTACTCAAAACCTACTTCATGGCTATGAAATGGATGATGAGAGAAAAATTGTTTTTTGCAGACCAAACGGTTGCAGGAGCATCATTGATCATGGTAAACAATATTAAGAATCAAGATCTTACCCAATTTACCACATTCTATACCTTCATTCAGAAGTTAATCGGAGAGGATGATGATGTGAATATCACAGATATCCAAAAATTTATAACTGACCAAAAGTGGAGTTCAGATGAAATGATTCTTAAAGGAATAAATAAAGATATACAACAAAAACTTCTCACACTCAGACCACAAAGAATAATGTCAGTTTCTTATACCACACCAGCAGTAGGCAGTGTAACTGAGCAACAAGCAAAAGATATGACCGTAGGTTTTATTTTCTTTGGAGAAAAATTTACTATTGATAGTCGATTCTTTGATCAATTTACTGCAGGGACAGCAGAAAAAGAAAGCATTACTAAGCCATGAGTACAAAGCGCATTGATGGTCGCTGACAATCTCATAAATACGCCAATTACCCAAAAATTTGCCACATTACGATTAGAAAAAAACCAATCAGGATTTAACATAACACCCACAGATATAGCAGGATACAATAAAATAAAATGAGAGGTTTCGAAAAACAATATTCTGACTAAATTCAATTTTGGGACTACTGTTTACCATACACGACTCAATATGATCTCCACCCTCTTCATCAGCGGAGGAAATAATGTTCCTTACTTCATAAATGATCCCCTATATCAAAATAAATTGCTCACTACATATTTAGGTAGCTATACTGAACTCAAACACGATACCTTATTATACGTCAAACAAGCATACGCAGAATTGGGTGGTGGTGGTGATGGTCCTTGTGGACGAGCAATTGAACCACCAGCATTACCTATTCCCAAATGATATGTAGAAGCAAATGTCGATCTTATTGATAATATCATAGCGATTACCCAAGAGACTAACAAATTTTTCACAGGAGAACAATATACTCAGTTTGAAACCTATCTTCAGTTTGTAAAAAAGATAGCCGTAGCACAAACACAAAACAAAAAAACAGACGATGCAGATTTTGAACAACTAAGACTTTCTGCACAGACATTGCACGATATCACATCGCCAACTAAATTATTCGGATATGCACTACAAAAAGAAAAAAGATGATCAATCATCGCCGATATATTTACCTCAGGAAAATATGGACCACTCTATGAAGCCGTAGGTAGACCATATCTTATGACAATGATGATAAACGATATAAATGGTCCAAGAATTGTGATATGACCAGTATTTAGTCATTACGAATTCTATACGCAACAGGCACCATTTCAAGCTGAAGATGGTGGTAGATTTACCGATGGAGATCGACAAAAAAATTATGATGGACTCACATGAGATACAGAAACAAATCTCCTATCATTACCATTACAAGAAATCATTCAAAGTATAAAATAATATGTATATGCATAAA
>Ga0268283_1000731_pt1 | contig 18701 bp, 8 predicted proteins | sample saktaG_13_FD_190140 | JGI IMG/M metagenome (GOLD analysis project Ga0268283, IMG submission 190140) | Saline water microbial communities from Sakinaw Lake, British Columbia, Canada - sak_2013_06_06_36m | ecosystem: Environmental > Aquatic > Non-marine Saline and Alkaline > Saline ... | reverse complement strand
ACAATACGATCAGTTGCGTGAAGATTAAAGCAGCGGTGAATATTGTTCATATGATGGTTTTGGCATATGTGGTGCCAACAAGTTTTTTATGATCGATATTTGTTTGTTTATGAATAGGTTGCAAAATACAACTGTTGAAGATCAGTTAAGGGTCAACTAAATACCCAAATAGGCAGATGCAGGAGCATCCTGAACTGGCACCAAAGCAAACTCACCCAAGAGGAGTATTGTTTACAGAACAACCTTTCCTTTAGTACGTTTTATTATTGGGTCAAAAAACTGTGCAAGGCCGATCAAATATTATTCTTCCAAAACTACAACATACTGAATCCCATTTTGACCGGTATCATTGAAAACACTCATTTCATTGTCGAAATTAATTTCATCATAATTTCCACTTCCAGTGTATCTGTCATATTTCCATCCCTGGCCAAAACCTCCATCAGGTTGAATGATTAATACTCTGTCAGCACTTTCAACGACAAGTTGGCGATAGTGAGTTGCATGGTCGTTGTCATTCAGAAGGATACTGTTTTCATCTATATCAATTGTATTTTTGATAGCTTCGCGTAAAAAATCCGATCTTTCCCGGTTGCTATTCCAATTATCCCAAATTTTGAGAACCGGCTTATTTTGGTTTCTGATAGGCTCGAGATTAAGTTCAATTTGCTCAATTTCCATGTTAAGTATCTTCGTAACAGCTGAAATAAAATGCAAAAGCAAAATTGAATTAAATTTTGATAGTACATACCTGTCAGAATATGAAACAGTAACCTGCTTGCCCCTAAAGTCATTTTCAATTTGTTGCCAAAACTCCCGATCCATCTGACGAATATGGTTAGCAAACAGCTGAGCTATATGCTTTGAGCCAGACCTTCTTTCATTAAGATAAAACAAGATCGTGTTGGAGTTTTGTGGAAGTTGAGGATCGAGAATAATTAAGTCGAAATTGATATTTCTATTATCAGTATATACAGATTGTCCATTCCCCCAGTATTCATCAAATGAATTATTCCTTTCAAGGGAATAGAAATTCCTGATTTCGTAACCGTGGTCATTGGCAAGTTTTATAGTGGCCAGTGGTCTTATCAAAATATTTTGGTCATTGAGATAGAATACTTGCGCCCATGATTTCAGCCGGAAGATTTCCATGTAAGTGGTCCTGTCGACAATTGGAATTCCTAAGAGCACAAAAGAAACTTGCTTCCCATACACAAACTTTTGCTCCTTTAATACATTTAATAATTTCCATTGTTCTATCTGCCATGCACTAACATCTTCATCAATAAAAAACATCATTTCTTCAGCAGTTCGCCTTTCAATCCAATTGCTCAACTCTGAAGTGATGTCTCTTGTCACTCTTTTTGCTTCTGGAGAGTCATTAATTAAAGTTTCGGGGATTATTGTCCTCGAATTGAATTCGAGGTTGAGCCAATTCAAGCCTGCAAACCTATCAAGTTCTTCGAGATGCCATTGCGATAATCGATCTATAAGGCATCTAGTACATGCCTTTTGACAGTTACATGCCTCCAGGCGCCTTCTGGATGCATCAAGAATTGGCTGAGTGTATAGGATAAATTGATTTGAATAGCCGGCTCCCCCTTTGGCTGTATCGAAAAGATAGATAGTGATATATCCATGATATCGTTTGACCCCATAGGCTATTTCAGATTCATTTATTCCAAGAAGATGGGCCAGCTCCTGTGCAAAAACCACCCCAAGGCTCCGTGCCACATCAATTGTATTAATAAATCCATCCAGATCGGAAATCCTGATTTCAACAAAATCTGTTTGCAATCTCCCAATAAGCAACACGTTGCGTTTTATCCCATAATGGTTAATGTCATTCCCAGTGCAGTAATCGATTACTTGAGGATCTTCGTTTCTTCCCCCCCTCAGTCTTCTATGTGGATTCATCATTCCGTCATTCGGATTGCCAATATCGGTTTCTTTTTGGGCTCTGCCGCAGTGTATACATACTGCATATCCAAAACCTGAACCATTGTTATAATAAACAATCTCAGAGTTTTCAAAACTGACGCGGGTTTCTATATTGAAAGTATTTCCGTTACCATTCCAATCGGTGGTGTTTATTAATTCTGTATCAACTATTGAAAACTCATCATTATCAATAACACGCGTAGGTTCCTGGTTGAAATCGACACAGAAACCAGCAGGCTCGATTGCAACCGTGTAATTCTGATTTGTGCCTGAGTGCACAGGTCTCAGTAAAGCACCGCAATGACAACTTTGTTGATTGAATAATGAAAGTGTTGTATGACCCTGAGAGCACTTTGAGATTCGCAACATTGACTGCTCATTCCACCTTGATCGCAACTTTAATCCCCCAGATGTGTAACAATGTTGATTAATAATTACCTGACGACCTGGTGCATAATCTGATAATGCACGGGAAATGTGAAAGGAAGGGTTCTCAGATATCACTGAAAATGCTGAGTTGTCTTCCTGAGGTATGTCAGGTTCTTGATTATTTTCAGTGTGTCCCAGTCTTTCATGAATATTATTTTTATTCGTAATATCAAACTCAACGACTCCCGTAGGCATATTTGCATTAGGGAGGAATAGTGTTTCAGCCAGGTATCCCAGCAGATGTTTTCTAATTAAACTTCTTTTTCTGTAGGTTAGGGATTTAATGGCAGGTGAATTTTCAGTAAATCCTACTCCGAGCAGGTCTATGACATTCTGGTTTAGCTCGTTCAGGTTTTCAATGAAAGATTCATTTGTATAATTGATTGCCTCAAGGCAATTGGACACCAAGGCATAATAGCCTCTTCTCTCAAGCACTGTTTGCTGTATGATTTGAGTTATACCAGCATCAACAGCAGCATCAGGATTATTCCTGATCTCAATAAGATATGATCTAAAGTCAGCGAATGTAGAAGGATCGATAAAGTCAGGAACTATTTCGTCTGAAACGCCAAAGAAGTCACCAACCTTGCCCGTAATGGGGAGGCCTCCAATACCTGGAAAATTAATTACAAATTTTGAAATTAGATATGCGTTCACATGTCTCTGAATAATATTTGGGCTCTCAAACCTAACCGTCGGTAATACAATCCTGTGGTTCATTGCCCATAAAGGATTATCCATTACGTTTCGGCCAATAGGATTAGCTCCACAAAAGGTTATTGCTAATGCCTTTGGCTCATTTCTTCGTCCGGCGCGGCCAGCACGTTGAAGATAATTAGCAGGGCTTGGAGGAACATTATTCATGACTACCTCAGAAATACCACCAATATCAACACCCATTTCCATAGTGGTTGAGCAAGATAGGATATTGATTCTACCCTCCTCAAATTTACGTTCCAATATCTCTAAAACCTGGCTAGCTTGCTGGGCAGAGTGTTCTGCTGCAAGATAAATATCTGGTTTCAGGTAAATTCTTTCATGCATATTTGACCATAAACCCATGCCCTTGAGGTGGTCAAGATTTGCCTCAAGCCATGCTAGGATAGTATTTTTTGAAATTTCGTTCCCATCGTTAAGATTGTCCAAACGATTGGAGTAAGGAAAACAGGGATATTGAATTATTGTACAATTCTGCAAGCTAAATCTTCCCATAGTCATCTGTGATAAATCTCCTGTAATACGAGGATTTATTCCCATAAATGTAGTATCAAGCGGAACATTTGTCAGAGGACAAAGCAGAGCTTCACTGATTGTTTCAAATGCCATAGATTCGCTGAGTTTCATCGCATATCCATGGTTTGCATCTCCTTGAAGTATTCTTGATTGTATTAGTTGTCTCCATGCTATTTGAAGGATGGAATTAAGTGTATCTTCTTCCGTTGGGGTCACAATATCCCAATTATCCCAACCAGCAGCAGCGCAAAGCAATAACACTAATCTGCTAGGTCTGATTCGATTAACTTGGGGCCACCTATATACCCTCCAGCGGTGGTTTTCAGGAGTTTCATAGTTCCAAGGTTGAATACGTTTATCATAGAAGTAATTTGATGTCCGGAATTTTTTAATTTCCCTTGGTATTTCTACATACAAATTATCCCGCAAATAATAATCAATTATAATTTTCAGATATTCATGCCACGATCGATCAGTTAGCGTAGTATTCAAGTTTAAGAACTCCTCAGGTGCTGCCAGGTTCCCTAAATTTGGGTACACACATTTAACCAGACCGAGATTTTCTGGTGAATTCGCTTTCTTAGGCCTCCTGGCAAACTGGTCGATTAACAACCAATTAATATAGTTACGATGTTCTGCAGTAAATCCGTTAGTCGAATTAATACCTAATATTCCATCTGCAAGTAAGCAAATTTCTTTAGTGATAATATAATCATTGCAAAAGAAATCAACGAGTTCGGTCCATGTAACTCTTTGTATTGGTAGTGCATCTAAATTTTGGGTGGCATTTTGCCTTCCTTCCAGTATCATTATTTGTTCTGCAAAAACCCCAGGATGCTGACGATAAATTTCCAGTTGTTGTATTTCAACCAGATTTAGGGGGCGATAATTATCTGTTCTTTTTTTACTTAGATAATGGAATACTCTACTTTGGACCCAAATTCTTTCTATATCTATGTTCTGGGCAAGTGCACTTTTGGCTGTTCCCTGCCGGCTATCAGTAAAAGAAATATATTTTCTACCCTCCCAGGTCAATCCAGTCTTATTCCGTACAATTGGAGCCTGTTCTAAAAGGGTGTATGAGAGCATACGGTTAAAGAAATCTGAACTAAAGCGGAAGTGACGAAAGTATTTGGAATCAGCTTTACAGCATGGACAAATAGGGGCATTAGGAATACACCCAAAATGTTCACCTCCTCCAATTTCAATCAAATAATTATCACCATCATGTCTTACAGTGATTGAGGATGAATCTTGTTGATCAAGACGATCAGAATGCTTCGCTAATACTACTTGAGTCCAGTTATTAATTTGGTTATTTGCATCTACATCCACTCTATCAGTATCTTCATCCGGAAGTTCATTTTCAAAATCAAATGCTGATTCATTTGCACGTGTACTACAAGCGCGATATCTGTCATCGCTATTGTTTAATTCACCGATTGCCAAGAATTCTCCACATCTTGAACATCTCACCAATTCAAACATTGGAGCCCCACAAGCACATTCGGTAGACATATACGTCGATAAAGCACCCAGAACTCCATCAGGTTTATGTCCGACATGAATGTCACAATCTGGATTTATACAAACAGATACACCTCCTATACTCCTGGCAAAGAAATGACCTCTGGTTGGGAGAAGAACTGTTGTATCATTATTATCCATTAATCCAGGGATGAGACTTGGATTACCAAGCTCATCGATAAAATTCAAGCTAGAATCAAGGTTGGCGATATTTGTTATGTCGGTGACTTTCAATGCTGTAATTGCATTCATGTATGCCCTCAGTTCCTCAATTTGTTGTTGGGTCACAGGAATACCTGATATTTCCAGCGGAAGATTTTGCAGATTGATCATGGGGACTACTCTTCTTCCACTTATGATTTCAATATTATCCTCCTGTTGGCCGGTCAACCTTGACATGAATTGCTTTAGACCTGTGGTAGTCTCAAAATCATCAGGATTTCCTATTGTGGCCGAAGTTGCAGCGAAGCGAACCTGATCAGCTGTAACACCGAAAGCATCCAAGACCCTACGGATCAACAAGGCAATCTCTGCTGCTGCGGATCCTGAATATGTATGAGCTTCATCAAGTAGAATCCACCTTAATGCACCTTGAGATTGTTGTATAATTGTCTGGTCTCTATCTCTAACCATCATATACTCCAACATCGTCGGATTGGTAAACATAATTTGGGGAGGTTGTTCTCTAATTGCCTTTCTGGACTTGATTTCCGGGAAATATCTTAAAGCAGCATCACGATTTACATTTTCAGGTGTCTTTCCATTGTAAACCGCAAAACGCATTCCTCCAAGTGCAGTGCACCAAGCATTCATCCTTTTCTTTTGGCTGGCGATTAAAGCGTTCAACGGATATAGAAAGATAGCTTGTACTGCATTATTACGTTTATTTATCATCAAATCCTGGAGCACAGGCATCATAAAACACTCGGTTTTTCCTGAGCCAGTTCCACTTGTAACAACAATAGATTTATTTTCATTCAATAAAGAATTCCAACTGTGAAGTTGATGCAAATAGGGTTTTCGATCTGCCGGGAAGCGCAGTTCTTGGTTCTCTATGTGATCTAACCCATTAATGAATTCAGAAGAGAAAATGTCGTTTAATTCTCGGAAAATTCTATCTGAGCTCTCCCATTCGAATGTTGCCTGGAAGACAGGTTCTGCAAATAAATTTTCTTCATTTTCCAACAAGTGCTTAAAATATCCTTGGTATTCAGCATTACCAGCAGCCCACATGGATAAAATTGTTTCCAATGACCTGCGTTTAGCATCGGAATAAAACTCTTTGTAGTTCATATTACGGTATAAATTAAATGATTCGTTTTACCATTTTTTGGTAGACATCAAAGTACCATTCTGAATCAAGATCAATGTAGTAAAGTACTCTTTGCTTATTTATGTATTTGCTGTTTTGCTCGTTGAAAATCTCTTTCTTACCTGTAAATGCAAGAGCTGAAAATAGTGGAGACAACATTAATCCACCCCATAAATCCAAAATGTTACGATCTAGATTGAAGTATTTTTGAAATTGTAATGGAATTACAGGATATCTATTAGAAACATAGTTAGGTATAAACAGACCATTCCCATTGTTAAATTTTATTCTTTCATCCTGAATCTCTCCCGGAGATGGCTGCCCATTATATCCCAGAAACCGCTGCATGGCAAATATTTTTTTAAAGAAAACTTTTAATTTGCCTTTTTCAACAAGATCTATCGCTTTTAATGAAAGCAACTCAGTAACCTTGTTTATCATTTCTGCTATTATAAGTCCTTGAGTCGTTTCAGATTCGACATTAAAAGAGACAAGATATGAGTCTATCGCAGCGAGCCAATAATCTATGCCAATCCAGTGCCATGCATTTGCAAATTCACTTTCAAACTTACTCAGGTCATTATAGAGTTTGAACTGATTACTTGTTGAACAGCTAAGCATCAGAATTGCCATCCTTGTCATGAGCTTTTTTTCTCTGGATATTGCCGAAAAACAATTGAAAGTTTGAAATGGAAGGTTAAATTCCGAAACGATCTCGAAGTATTTCCCTACTAATACCCAGGAATCATGGTTGAAATCATTGTCCAACAATACTTCTTTAGTCCTAACGATTTGTTCGTTATGTAACTCCTTGATGGTTCCTTCAGGAATATCACCTGCATTTAAGGCATTATCCAAATTATGATAACGTGGACGTAGATGAATATAATCCATTGAAGATATTTTGGAGAAAACTATAAATTGCTTCAATGCATCTGGTTCAGTGATTGTCGAATAACCTCCATCAATATTTTTTTGTAGGTTGAAAACCTTTACCTGTTGCGGACTGCAATCTACAGGTACTGCAAAAACATCATATTGAAAATCATCAATTTTATTGCCCTCTGAATCTATAGTATAAATATGTCCATTTTCTTTTTCTGTATTTGCATTGAAAATATCAACTTTAATTGATAAAAAATTTCCAAAAGTTATCCGACAATAACCTTTGTCAAAGAACTCAAATATGGAATGCCTATGTAACTTGAATATAGTTTCAAGAGGTGATGCAAGCATCTGAAGACTATTATCAATCCCTTTGTAAAAACGAGTTACTTCTTCAGCACAAGGTTGTTCATCGACGGACAATTTAAAATATTGAATCTTTATTGGTATTTGATCAACACCCATCACAGAACATCGATACCCGAGTAAGGCATTCTTACTCACGCATATATCTGATGAAACAACATTCCCTCTAGGGTCCTTAAGAACAACTCCCCAAAAGGGTGTTGCAACGCTAAGAATCAACCTGGTACTTGTATCCTGTCTTGATCGAAATTCAAACTGGATAAGATTGGAATATTGCAATACGTCTTGATTCAAGCTAATCTTCCATCTGTTGGGATGATTTGCACTTTCAATAGTGAGACCATCATTCATGTTGATCGGGATAACCTCTCCCTGATTCCAGCTCCATTCGACAATACCTGTGTTAGTATCAGAATTAAGAATATTATAATTCATTGGACCTGTATTATAAATCTTTTTTCGAACAGGAATTTGGTTGTTAATTCTCACATTAAATTCAATTAATCCTATCGGTAAGACCTGATTAATATTATATTTAACCCAGTCGATATCTCCTTTGAGTCTGTAATTTATACTAACTTGATTAGCAGAAACCCTTTTATCGTCAAAATCATAGGCCTTAATTTCAGGATTTTTAGTTACTGTTAGGTAATTAGATTTTTGAAGCCACTCAAGTCTAGGAATCCCAAAATCTATATTATATTCAATTAGGTAATTTGTGTCAAATGACAATTCCTCGTGGCCCGATGTGATATTAATCGCCTGATTAAAGGTAAACCATCTGAGGGTTTCATTTTTGAAAGTTATAATTTCAAATTGTGAACTTGATGACCAGTTTGGTGAACAAATTATGGCATTCAAGTTTGCTGGAACAGGGTTGTTTACAATCAACCATCTTGATACATTTTTATCCGTTTTAACGTGTGTGACCAATGTTGGTTCATTCAGATCCGGAATGTCTGATCCTGGAATATTAATGTTAAATATTTTATTCGTATTTGTCGATAAAAGGATGGTGATGGTTGATCCGATATAGTTGTCAATCTGTCCAATAATTTGGAGGTCATTAATTTTTGTTATATAATCACCATTGTTTTTACGGACAAATCTTTGGGTTAATCGATCATGTATTATAATATCAATTGTTCTATATGGATCTTCAGGATTACCAAGGTTGGTTTGCACCCAATTTCTCGAAATAATGGTTTCATATTCAATTTCATAAATTAAGGTCAACTGATTATCAGCTTTTTCAATGAACCATTTTGTATGAAAAGGCACTTCACGAATCACTTTTGGGGATTCTTTTTTTGTTTCCCTAAGTTCTTTTACTAACAATTCGAACCCTTCATCTTCCATATTGAATGGAAAAAGCGTATTATCTTCATAATAGATGGCACGTGCGATTTGCAAAGTAAGACTATACATTACTGTATTATGATAACTTTGGGCAATGTACGGGTTGAACTTTTCGATAAAATCAACACTTTCCCAATTTAAATGGTGAGAGCAGATATATCTTATAATGGTGTTAAGATAATTTCTGTATCTATTGTTAACCCCCTCTGCAGTTATTAATGCATTGAGCGGAAGTCCACCCTGCATGAAAAGTGTGTCTAGTCTTCGGGTATTTTTTATTCTGATATAGACTATCCTTAGTCTCTTTGCTCCTTCTTTAGCAGATGAATATAATTCTTCCTCATGATCAGGTAATTGTAGCGACAATACTACATCTCTCTTGTTGTGAGCACCTCCATTATATTCTCTTTTCCACCATTCAGAAAAGAAAAGTGCTGCTTCTTGATTCCAGTAAAGGGTAGAAGTGTTTTCTATAATGTTTGTCTTAAGAAATGTTTTGAGTTCTTCATATTCTTGGTCAGTAATATTCAGTTTCCACAACGGATCTATACCCAGTTTCCAACTCGGGCGATTTAAAGTAATTCTAGCAAACATTTGATATACTGTTTCTGATTAAGGAATTATTTGCTTCTTGGCATTATTTTTTGAATGGCTTATCCTATTTCCACTAGACATATACAAAAAACCATCAAAGTTACCGTTTGATAAATAAAAAGGATCAAAATTAAGCCAATAGTGTTTCAAGTTTCGCCTTCCATTTTTCCCAATCCGGCATCATCTTTTCCTGCAATTGTATGAAGGAATTGGTATGATTCGAGTGGACAAGATGACATAATTCATGGACAATCACATATTCAATGCAGGGTTTAGGCGCTTTAATAAGTTCCGGATTCAGAATAATCTTCCCCTTTGGAGTACAACTGCCCCAACGAGTGGGCATCTCTTGTAAGTAAATGGATTCCGGTTTGACATCGTATTTTTCAAACCGTTTGATCCATGGTTCCGCAATTTCAGCAAATTTCATTTTCGCTCTTTCACGATACCATTGTCTTAAAAGGGATTTTGTACTTGATTTCTTTTTTGTTTGGACTTCAAAAAACCTTCCACTGAAATGGACAGAGTTTGATTTAGCTTCTGTTATTTTTAACCGGTATTGCCTGCCCATGTATAGATGAGTTTCGCCACTTACATACTTTTTTTCAGGTGTTCTCGGAAGAAACGACAAAAAAAACCCCTGCTGCTTAATGATCCAGGGAGCTTTCTTTTTTACTTTTTCTTTTATTCTTTCGATAGAAACATTCCGTTGTGCCTTGACCATGACTTCCATATTGGGAGTAATGGTTATACCAAGCGATTTCCGGTCTGAAAAAATCAACTGGAATGCTATGGTCTTTGAACCGAATTCAATGGAATCCATCATTTCTTGTACCTGATCTTTGCAACATCAACAATCTGTTCAGCAATACTGTCAATTTCCTCAAATGTCATTTGAAGATGGTATTTATCCCTGACTTCATCGATCAGATAATCACCAATTAAATGAAACATTCGCTTTGGAACGTCTATCTTTATCTGCCAGTCAACGACAATATGTTTCATAATGATTTCATCTGCTGCAAGTGCAATATCGGCGGAAATGTTTTTCAATATTGTTTCGTCCTGAAACTTATCTGTTAGACCCTCTTTAGCCAACCCGAAGAATGCTTTTGCCACATCCCTACCCTCTAAAGATTCCGGAATATCAGCATCGGTATGTGAAAGTACTGCATTCATGATTTCGGTGACCTTCTTTAATTTCTGGGCGTCATTGATGCGGCCTAACTCATGAAGTTCAATGGTTTCTTTTAACATTACCGAGAACTTTTTATAGAAAGCGGGATCTTCCTCCATTTTCTCTGAAATATGTTTCGCTGTCCTGGATGCAATTTTATCAGCCTTGGCAGCAATACCAACAGTTTTTTCGACCTCCTCTTCAAACCGTTCTTTCTCGAAAATGTTCACCAGTTCGGTAATTGGTTTTACATCGTCGGTTTGCACGTGAGTATCAATAAGTTTCTGTATCTGACCTTCATATTGCCTGTAATTCACATCATCAGAATAGCGTTGCAATACAGCGCTTCTTAATTTCAGGAAGAAAGCAAGGTCTTCTTTGTATCGGTCAATGGTCTTTTCATCCGTTTCCTTGTGGAATTGAATAGAAGAGAATGCCAGTTTTAATATCCTTGCAAATGCCAGCAGCTTATCATAAAACACAACCCGGATCGATTCATCTTTCAGAAATTGCTGATAGCCTTCTGCATCGCGCTTGTTGGTGATTGTTTTAAAAATATCCCAGAGTTCAGAGTGTATTTGCGGAAGTTTCTTTACTTCATCAATGATGTTGGTAAGAGTCTGGCCAAGATCAGCCAGGTCAAAATCTTCAAAAGAAGAGTACAACTGCAGTGCATCATCCAACTGTTCAATCACTCCATAATAATCAATGATGTAACCATAATCTTTATCGGTATATACACGATTTACCCTGGCTATTGCTTGTAAGAGCGAGTGCCCTTGTAGTTTCCGGGTCAGATACAAAACAATGTTCTTTGGCTCATCGAACCCGGTCAGAAGTTTATCAACCACGATAATTATTTCCGGGGTTGCCTGGTATTTGAAGCGACTGATTATATTCTTTTCATACCGTTTCGGACTGCCGTGTTCATCCATCATCTTTTTCCAGAAACGCTTAACCCTGTCCGATGTCTCTCCAAAGGAACTATCCTCGCCTTCACGATCGTCAGGAGGGGAGATTAAAACTTCGGATGTGACAATCCCGATATCATCAAGACAGGATTTGTACTTGATAGCGTTTTCCTTTCTGTCGCAAACCAATTGCCCTTTAAAGGGTGTACAATGCTGAAAATTATTCCTGAAATGAAGACTCAGGTCCCATGCTATTGCATAGATTTTTTGTTCTGCTGCATTCAAGTGATCAGCGCGGCTCATCTTTTTTTTCAGGTCGGCTTTCTGATATTCTGTCAACGGTTCAGAAATCAGGTTGAAATAATCATCAACTGCTTTTTCATGAACAACCTGCTTTGCATGACGACCTTCATACAACAACGGAACAACGGCATTATCTTTTACGGCCCGATCTACCGTATATTCATCAATGATACCACCAAACTTGATGGCAGTATTTTTATCTTTCTTAAACAAAGGTGTTCCGGTCATGGCGATAAAACATGCATTGGGCAGGGTTTTTTGCATATTGATATTAAACATGCCATGCTGAGTGCGGTGCCCTTCATCAACAAGGACAAAAATGTTCGGATTTTCAAGAGGTTTATTGATCTTCCTGACTGCTGCTTCAAATTTGTTGATGACGGTGGTAACAACCGCATCACTCTTACTTTCCAGAAGATCAACCAGGCGTTGTCCGGTAGTTGCATTGTCAACGAACATCCCGCATTTGCGGAACGTTCCAGTAATCTGTTCATCAAGGTCCACACGGTCTGTGACCAAAATTATCTTAGGATTTACAATGCTTTTCTCAAGCGCTATTGCCTGGGCCAGCATCACCATGGTAAGCGATTTCCCGCTACCCTGAGTATGCCAGATTACCCCTCCTTTTCTCTTCCCGCCTTCCATCGTGCGGATACGATCCATGGCCTTTTTAATGACAAAAAATTGTTGGTAACGGGCAATCTTCTTTTCACCGTTGTCGAATAGAATATAATTAAAAGCCAGGTCTAACATTCGTTTCGGACTGCACAATCCGAAAAGGTATTCATCCTGGATAACCGGCAGGATCTTCTCCGATTCCAATGCATCAAAGTAGGTTCGGACATATTTAAACCGATCGGCAAACAGTTGGTTTTTCTGGTCAAGCGATAAAGGCTGATTCTTAATATCCAAAAAATGATTCCGGTATTGTTCTTCTTCTTCTTTATTATTGAACTTCTCATGCCAGATTGACCAGAACTTTTCGGGCGTACCGTTTGTGGCAAAACTGGCTTCGTTTGTGCCTATACTTAAAAGGCATTGAGCATATATATACAAACTGCGGATTCCATCTTCATGCTGATTCCGGAGCTGTTGAGAAATCGCTTGCACAATAGGGTCTTTCATATCCGGTCGTTTGCATTCGATTATACATAGAGGGATTCCGTTGACAAAAAGAACAATGTCCGGCCGGTAATGCTCCTTGCTTGTGCTGCGCATCACACTGTATTCTTCCGTGACATGAAAAACATTGTTTGTAAAGAAAGTTTCCGGAGACCAATCAATATAATAAAGGGTGAAGCTCTTTTTATTTCCATCAATACTTTGCTCAAAGGCTTTACCAAGTGTTAGCAAGTTGTATGCTTGTTCACAGGCAGAAATATACCCCTCATTCATAGGCATATCTTTCAAAGCCTGGATGCCATTTTCAATATTGGCATCAGAGAAAATCATCTCCCGGGTCGAACTGACTTTCCTTACATTGATTTCTTTCAATTGTTTCCTGAGGATATCTTCAAGGATGACATTGGTGGTTTTATTCCCACGGAATTGCAATGCTTCTTCGGGGTTCAGGTAGGTGTATCCCATTTTAATCAGCATCTGTAATGCTGGTATCTGGCTTATGTGGTCTTCTTTGAAGGAGGGTGTTTCCATTAAAACCTAGCTTTTTTTTTCAATTCAATGATTTCATTTTCAACTTTTTTATCAATACCCTGAACGTATTCACTATGTTTCCTTACAAATCGTTTGTTATAGGGTAAATAAGGAATTAGGCCAAAAACGAACTCAACACTACATGAAACTACATATTGGATTAATGGATCGGATTTCAGACCATATTTAAGGGTTAGAAAAACGCATAACGAAAAAACTAAAGGAATACCAATCAGTAGACCACGATTAATTCGCAAGTTCCTATCGTATTTGTCCCTTAATTCTCCCTTTCGCGTTTCTCTTATTTCATTATATGCTAAATCTCTTTCCTTTTCGGCTTGTTCTCTGCCGGCTTTAGCAAAACCCTCGGATGCCTTGGCCATGCTAAGATCCTTAACTATATCTAATTTTTGACCTTCAATTTCACGTCTTAGGAACAAGGAAATTTCTTCATCTTCTACACCTGCAATTCTCATTCTTCTAACTTCATTTGCTATTTCGACTACCTTTTCGCTATCCAAATCATTAATTCTAAGGTTAGTACTAAGTATAAATGCAAGATCCCGAACATCAAAAATGTGTTCCTCTGGAATTAAGGAGTTTTTAATTAAACTCTTGAATAGTGGCGCAAAATCAGAAGAATCGACATCAACTCCACCACTATTGACCGCAAACATGCCGATTAAAGCATCTAATCCAATTGCAATTTCCGTTTCTGCCCTGATTACATTCTCAATTGCATAAACTTTCAATGTGCCATCTGAGGTCAGAATCCAGGTGGGATCAGTTTTACGGAGAAAATTTACTCCATGAATCATTCCGGCATCATGAGTTTTGGGGTTTTCTCGTTTATCTCTCTTTAATCTTTTAAAATAAATATCATTTATTATTTTTTTCAGATCTTCATTACCACAGCCATTTTGCACTTCTGCTTCTAATTCCGGATAATCAAGTATCTCAATTTTTGTTAGGTTGGAAATTGATTTCGGAATATCATAAAGGGTATCAAACATCCGTTCAACATCATCAATACTGATGCAGCCTCGCCTAAGGGCCGTTTGGACAAACGGGCATTTGGTTGCTTTTAACACTTCAATGTCGAATGATTCGAATACATGCATTGTATCTGCTTTCCTACCAGCAATCGCCCTTTTATATTCCTCTTTTGTAACATGTAAATATACTGTCTTGATATTTAAACGGTAGAGGATCTTATCAAGTGATGCAAATGACTGATTTAATTCGTGACCTTCTAAATCTAAAATCATTAGAATGTTTGTATCAAGAAGAAAATGACCATTTTTATAGGTTTCGATTGAAATTTTATCAGCATAATTTTGAGCAGTTATTAACCGTGATGAAAATAAAGACATACCGAAGTTCCAAAACATCATATTTTCATCAAAGTCTTCACTCTCGTAAAATTTGATGAACTGCGATTTCAACCAAGCATGGTCTTCGGGAACAAGTTTTCCGGTATAATTTATGAAAACCTCATCTATGGCTGAAGACACATTGTTATCCAACTTTTTTGGCGAAAATTTTCCATATTGCGTTAGATGATTAAACCATTCCATGCTATAATTTTCAAAAAACAGAATCAATGTATCTTGGAACCATGATTTTAGAAATTCAATTGATGTCTGCCCTCCAAGTAAATATTTGGAGAAAATTCTCTCCTGTAATGCTCTGTTCCTTTTAACGGATTCATCAAGCTTGGTAACAATATTGCGATGTATTCTAAATTTTCCTCTACGAGGCACTACTTTCTTCTCTCTTGTGAGGATTTGTAACGACTCATCTATCATCAAATCAGATACACTTCCTTTTATAACAGAAGAAAGCTCAGTTTTAATTTGATTTATTTTAGTTCCGCCTTTCTGAAATAGAATTATTTTGAGAATGACTTCGGATAAGGCTTTTTTTGACAATGTTCTAAAATCTGTATCATGCTTAATAAAAAGTGTATGTAATTCCCTTTTGCTACTCATAATTTGTTTTTTTAGATAGATTATTAATCTCTATTTCATTGGCAGCTAAATTGTTTCACCCTGATATTTGTTTTTTAGAAATGATTAACCTGACAATATCCATAAGTTATTATCTGTTTTGCTCGATAAATATATCCATTTCATTTTGAGATGTTTCGACAGGAGCTACATATGCTGGATTTACAGTCCCTCTCTGTCCTTCATATTCCTGGAAGTACCAGTTATCATCTTCATCAGAAAAATACATTCTGAATTTATAAGTTCTTTGACTAAGTGAAATATTGCTTTTATAGGGTCCGAAAATTGGCCATTCTTGTCCTTTCTCAATGAACCTTTTTGTACTGCAAGCACGATCTACAAATCCGTTAGAATCCTTTAAATGAAATGCACCTTGAACAAAGGCACGTGCCCCTTTGTTGGATAATTTTACAATAAATCTTTCTGGTTGCGAAGAGCCACCTGCATCATAGAAAAATTTTGGTTGAAGATCTCTTTTCCTTGTTTCTTGACTATGGGCAAGCAGGTCATATGAGGCAGAGTCCCTTTTAATCTGATATAGAAGCTTTATAAGATCATTCCCTTTAATTGGTTCTGATTTTCCTGAGTACCTAAAATATAGGCTTCCGTTTTTAATCTCATCTCTTTCTTTTATCGCAATGCAAGGTATTTCCTTGAAGGCGGTGGAATGGAGAATGAAATAATCAAATCCATCATTTTGGTATGTCCTTCCTGATATTTTAATTGACGGCGCAAAATATTTTTGATGCCAATCGGTAATTAGTTTAAGATCAATAGCTTTTTCTCCAATTAAACCGGTTGGCTGATATGTTTTGTCATCAATACCAAATATAAGATACCCACCACCTGCATTTGAAAGAGCAACAAGTTCCTTCAAATATTTCAACTTGGCATTATCATTAGTCCAATCGATGTTGGCTTTGTATTCATAGCGATTATCTTCTTTATATCTAACACAACCATATGTGTCGAGGGTTAGAATTTCATCCAATATAGTTTCTGATAATAGTTCCATTGTTATTTTATTAAATTTATTCTTTTCTTTCCTGTTAACAGTAAACGCATCAGCCCCATTTTCTCCTTCTTCAGCTCATCCAGTTTGATTCTTAGAAGTTCAATTTCTTTATCGGCTACTTGCAATACTTGGGCGATAGCGGTTTGTTCTTCAAGAGATGGTACATAAACTTTGATTTTTGAGAATGCTTCCCATCTTAATCCACCCCTTCTATCAATTGATCCTTCCATCCATGCCTGGTATTCATAGATGCACCTGTAAGATTTTAATAGTAAATAAAAAAAATAATTATTAATTGATGAATCTGTCCTAAAAACAGTGTACATTGGACTGATTAAAGCTTCATCAAAGTTTTCCTGATAACCTATCGATCCTTCTTCGATATGATTTGTCGCATATGCGAAATGGTTTCTCGGAACGACTTTATATGTCGTTAAATCATCAGCAAAAATCTTTCTTCCGAAATATTCTAACGAAGGAACAAGGCCATCATATTTTGTACATGATAGCACCGATAAATCTTTATCAGTTTTATTCCTAATACTTACCTCTTTTGAAACTTCAGATATATGGATTAGTTTCCATTCACCGTTGAAGCCAGAAATCCGCTTCTTACCATTAAGTAACTGTTGCATCAGCCATTTTTTGCGGAGTCCTTTTTGGGTAATAAGAGCGTTGGTCTTGGAAATGGCAGTATCCCAAGTGCCTAAAAGCGTAGCGATGGCGGTTTGCTCGGGGAGAGGAGGGAGGAGGAGTTTTATCGTTTCTAAATCTCTTGGATAAATATGAACAACTGAATGACCTTGACCAAGCTTTCTTTTTTGTTTTCTAACAATATCCGTTTCTAAAATATATGAAAGGCATATAGGATCAACACAGCCATTAGTTGAAAGGATGATTACATCACCTCCTGCAAATGCTTTATAATCACCCATAAATGCTACAGCTTTCCCAATTTCTTCTATTGTTTCACCAGAACCTGCAAAAAGAATATCTCCATTTTTAATTTCCTGACTTTCATTGGCAACATCTTCACTAATGAATGATTTAAATTCCTTTATGATAAAATCATACGTTGTATAAATTTCGCCATAGCGGACACATGGAAACCCAATCTCTTTGACCTGTTCTTTTAGAATTCCCTTCCCTTTGGAGAAGACACCCAGTTCTCTCATTTCTTTAACTTCCCAATCAGTAGGGATCAGTCCGAGGGGAGAGGATTTATAACCGGGAGGAGTCTGATAGAGATTATTCATTCATTGAAATGTTGAAACTTTTTAACAATTGCTGATAAACAACCACCATATTTGGTTGGTCAAAACCATTTTTTTCAAAAATTGCCGGATCTGGCAAATCATTTTTCACATCATCAGCGAAATGTTGGAGATCCTTTTTAATGGATTCCGGCACTTCGAAAGCCTCATCAGGTTTAAGCAGGAACACCAATCGAAATACATCATACTTATGTTTGATTATATCTCTGGTTTTGACATCCTGTCCTTCATCTTTACGTCGTTTATTATCAAGAAAAGCGAAAGCTTTCAGACAAATCAAGGCCTCTATATTGGCAAAATGAACATCGTCTTTATGCTTGCTGTGTAGCAACGTATATTGATAATAATCATCATTTAGCAAAATGGCTGAAAGGCCGGAAAGTCCTTCTCCTGCCGGGAGTGGTGTTAGATGAGCTTCAGGGTATAAATCAATTACTTCAGGACTTTTACAAAAAAGCTCTACCTGCTTTGGGAAATCAGGCCTTTGTGGCTTGCTAAACCTGAAACATTTTCTGTTTTCAAAATCTTTTTGTTTTGAATTATATTGACCTATATTAACGAAATCCCAAAATCTTCTGATAAAATCCTTAGTACATGACATTTTTTTAACTATCTGATTATCAACATATAATGTTAATAACTTTATCATAAAAACATCAACAATATGTAGTTAAGGCCTTGAATATCATTATCTTAGATTAAAGTCTCACCTA
>Ga0268283_1000728_pt1 | contig 18730 bp, 11 predicted proteins | sample saktaG_13_FD_190140 | JGI IMG/M metagenome (GOLD analysis project Ga0268283, IMG submission 190140) | Saline water microbial communities from Sakinaw Lake, British Columbia, Canada - sak_2013_06_06_36m | ecosystem: Environmental > Aquatic > Non-marine Saline and Alkaline > Saline ... | reverse complement strand
CAGGGGTATTGTCTTCCAGCCTCTCAGGCCCGGGATGTAACCGTCGGGCTGCGGGGAGACATTTCACGATAAGCGGCCTGGGCGCGCCGCTGATTTCTGAGGGCGGAGATCAGATCATCGCGTCCCAAGGTGTCCATTTTCAATGTCATGAAGGTGCGGATATCCTGTCCTTTGCCCGGGCCGGCCATCGTCGCACCGACAGCCCCCAGGAAAAAAGGCTGCGATATCGGCGGAATCTCTTCTTCAGCGGTATCCGGACTGTGCTTTGGGATGGCGATGCCCTCATCGTTTCGGTCCATCATCCAGAAATAGCCGTCAGCATCGGTTTTTGCACGCTCTCCGGTGGCGTAGGTTCCGGGGAACTTCGAAAAATGGATGCTTTTAAACCGGCCGGGGGCGCCGTAAAACCTTCTCATCAAACCGGGCCACGGTCTGTTGATGACCAGCCATCCGTCTGCATCAACAGCCGTTTGATCGGGATTGTCCCGGATGATTTCCGGTTCGATCCCAAAGAAGGGCAGGGCGGCTGATCCGGGCTTGCAGGGTGTGGCCCCGGGAAACGGGCTGATCACGATGCCTCCAGTTTCGGCCTGCCACCATGTCTCCACGATCGGGCATTTCCCCCGGCCGATCGTGTCACGGTACCATATCCAGAGTTTGGGATCCATGGGGGAGCCGGCCGATCCCAACAGCCTGAGCGTGCTCAAATCATGCCGTTCGGGCCGGTGATTTCCGGATTTCATCAGGGTGCGCAGGGTTTTGGCTGCGGTATAGAAAATGGTTACCCCACATTTCTCGACGATCTCCCCGAATCGATCGGGATAAGGATGGTCAGGTCCGCCTTCAAACAAGAGGCTTGTGGTACCGTTAACCAGCGAGCCATAAACAGTATAGCCATGCCCCGCGTCCCAGCCGATATCCGCCGTACACCAGAAGATGTCCTGCTCCCGGATATCAAAAATCCATTTAAACGTCTGCATGACATAGACCAGATAACCGGCCGTGGTGTGCAGTACCCCCATGGGTTTGTCGGCAGTAGCGCCGGTATAGTGGATAAAAAGAGGGGCCTCCGCGTCCATCATCACAGGGGAGCAGTCATTGGAAATATCCGGGTCACCGATCTCATCATCCCACCAGAAATCCCGTCCCTCGCACAGGGTTGATTCCATACCGGGTCTGCGAACGACGATCACATCGGTGATATCGGGACAGGACAGCAGCGCGATATCGGCCTGTTCCTTGTTTCTGGCAAGTTTGCCGCCGACGGAACAGCCGCTTGCGCATATCAAAAGCCGGGAATTGGAATCCAGTATCCTGTTTTTGAGCGCATCGGAGCCGATGCCTCCGAAAACGACGGCATGAACGGCGCCGATTCGGGCGCATGCCAACATGGCAATCGGCAGTTCCGCGATCATGGGCAAATAGAGGATCACCCGGTCACCCTTTTGAACGCCGTGCTTCTTCAGCACGTTGGCAAAACGGCAGACCTGTTGGTGAAGCTGCCGAAAGGTGAGGGTTTTCTCCTGGCCGGGTCTGTCCCCTTCCCAGATGAGGGCGGCTTTGTTCCGTCGTCCGGTTACCAGATGACGATCCAGACAATTCACCGTAAGGTTCAGCTTTCCCCCCACAAACCATTTATGGACGCCCTCGCGGAAATTCTCCTCCAGCACCGTGTCCCATTTTCTGAACCAGACCAGTTCGTTGGCCAGTTGAGACCAGAACGCCTCGGGATCATCGATCGAACTTTGATATATCTTCTGGTATGCATCGGCGCTCTTGAGCCTGGCTTTTTCCCGGAACGCTTCCGGAGGAGGGAAAACCCGGTCTTCGCGGGTGACCGAAGTGATGGTTTTTTTGTTGGGAATGTCCTCCATCACCAGGGTAACCCGGTTTTGGCCGTCCCTTCGTTCATAGGTGATGATATCCGCTACTTTCCGGACCATCCGAAGCCCCAGTTCCATGTCTTCAATATCTTCCAGGGAAATTCTTTCGGTGGGCCTGCCGGGGATGGTCGTGGGGTCGAATTCCTTTCCATCGTCCTCCAAGGTGATGGTCAGCGTCTTGCCCGTCAGGGAGAGTCCGATCCCGATGATGTGTTCCCGGCCGTCCGCGTAGGCATGGGAAACGATATTGACGAAGAGTTCTTCAATGGCGAGATTCGCTCCATAAATCAAGCTATTGCTCAACCCATGAAGTTTGCCGAAGGCATCCATCTTTTCACATAGCTGCTTGATTCCGGAAATCTGATTCCGCAATTGCAGGCTATAGTCGTTTGACACGGTCCACCTCCCAGGATATTTCTTTACGTCCCGATTCAATATCCTCAACCGTATCCTTCTGTCAAGCATGTATCGCAACAATTAATTACGAACGTTCGTTCTATTTAATTGACATTCATTCTTAATGGATATATTAATATTCCATGTTTAAGTCATAAACCAAATAAAACTGCTGGAACAAAATGCGATGAAGCTCCTGGTCTGTGTCAAACAGATTCCCGATCCCGATGCCCCGGTCCATGTCAACGCTCATGGCACACGGGTTGATGTTGACGGTGGCACGTTTGTGATGAACCGATTCGACGGTTTTGCCCTGGAAGAGGCGCTACATATCCGTGAAGAAATCCCGGATACCCGCATCGATGTCTTATCCGTGGGGCCGGAAAGAGTGGAGGCGGTACTCAGAAGATCGCTGGGCATGGGCGCGGATCACGGTATTCATATTCTTACCGGATCCGATGGCTATATAAGCCCGTTTGCAACCGCTACCTGGATTGCTTCGTATGCCCGGACCTGCAAGTATGACCTGATTCTTACCGGCATCATGTCCGGCGACGACATGAACGGGCAGGTAGGGCCCTTGGTGGCTGAAATGCTGCATCTACCCTGTGCCACTTCCGTCATTTTCCGGCGGATGATAAATGACTCGGACCGGATTTATGTTGAACGCGAGATGGAGGGGGGGCTTCGGGATGCCCTGGAAATAAGGCTTCCGGCGCTTCTGACAGTGCAAAGCGGAATCAACCAGCCCCGTTATCCGTCGCTTTCAAAAATGCTGCGGGCCAACAGACATCCCCTGGATGTGATTCCCTCCGACTCCCTTGAATCGCCGTCCATTCATCTATCCGTAATGCAGACCACGTTTCCGCAAAAAATACGCGCCGGCCTGATTCTGGAAGGGACGCCCCGGGAAAAAGCCGGCCGGCTTCTGGATATTCTTCAAAGCCGTTCAACGCCTATATAGGAGAGATACGCTTGTCCCAGTCCATCGTTGTCATCGCGGAACACGCCGAAGGCCGGGTTCGCCCGGTCAGCTATGAACTTGCGGCTTTTTCGCGCACCCTGCAACAGGAATTGCCGGCTGCTGAGGTAAAAATCGTTGTGATCGGGAATACAATCGACGAAGTGGCCGAAACCCTGGCCCGCAAAACAGGACTTGGCGTTTCTGCCGTTCAGGTTCCGGGCCTGGCCGGATACAACGCCGAAGTCTATAAAAACGTTCTGACCGATATCCTTTTGGATTGGCAACCTTCTTATGTGTGCACGGCTCACTCGACCCAGGGCCTGGACTTTGCTCCCGGGCTGGCTGTTCGGCTTGGCGCGGCATGCATCACAGGCGTCGAAGCCATTATGAAGCATGAGGAAAGGCTCTGCTTTCGCAGGGCGGTCTGCGGCGGCAAACTCATGGCCGATGTCCGTGCCGACAGCCCGATGGTCCTGGTTTCCGTTCAACCGGGATGTTTTGCTCCCGATCCGACCGATGCGGCCGTGCCCGGAACGATCGGCCAATTGAGGATGGAAAGTGCGCCCGAACAAAGTGTATCCTGTGGTATTATCCGCAAAAGCCTGGATGCCTCTGCCGTTACCGAAGCCGAAGTGATCGTTGCGGCCGGACGGGGAATCGGAGACAGGGACCATCTGGATCTGATTTATCGTCTGGCTGCGCTGTTTCCCAAATCCGCCGTTGCCGGCTCCCGGATCGTCTGTGACCAAGGCTGGCTGGATTATGCGCAGCAGATCGGCGTGACCGGCTGTACGGTCGCCCCCAGCCTCTATATTGCCTGCGGAATATCCGGAGCCGTTCAGCATGTTTCCGGCATGCGGGGGTCCGGTTTTATCGTTGCCATCAACGCGGATCCCAAAGCGGCGATTTTCAACGTGTCCGATGTGTGCATCGTCGAGGATCTCACCACCTTTATCCCGGTTCTCATCGAAACCCATGGGAAGCGGTATCTCAACCGCATCGTGTCCCACCCTTTTGAAGCATAATACCCCTTGACAAGCGATAATAGCTCCCCCTATATTTGCCATCTGCTGATTGCTCAGAGGTTTGCAACCGAAGAAGTAAGAAAAGAGGGAAAAATGAAAAAATATCATATCGTTGTTTATGGTCTTATGATTTCCTGTATTTTAGCTGTGGCAACCGAAAACGCAAGAGCATTTGAAGTGACGGACATGATATTCACGAGTGAATTAACGGATTGCCAGAAACCTGTTCCGAAGTTTACTTTTACAGACAGTGATTTGGGCGTTACGGCTTGGGTTTATTATCTTGATTATGAAGAAGGCAAAACATGGAAGTTGGATTGGTATGCCCCGAACAACTCGCTTGCCACTTCCATATCAAACAGCCGCAGCAGTACCACAGGTGGGTGCTCCTATCGTTGTGTTTCAAGAGAAACGCTTCGATTCTACGGATCCGGTCAATGGACTGTAAAGTTTTATTACGAGGGACAGTTGTACAAGACCGCCACTTTTGATTACAAGATGGATTGGCCGAATATTTGGAAAGCTGAAAAAATATACGCTATTCCCGATTATACCCAAACAGATCCTTCATACGGCGGTTTCCCCGAAGGAGGTGTAAATTACTGTGCTCCGGCGTCGGTTTCCAATTCCCTGATGTGGCTTGCCAACAACGGTTTCGACAAGCTGGCTCCGAATACTATCGACAGGAAAAAAGATCAGTTTGACGTCATCCTCAATTTGGGGACGAATTATATGAATACCGATCCTTTCGACGGGACAAATGTCTACAGCGTTCTGACCGGCGTCAGAAACTATATTTCGGATAAAGGCTACAAAGACTTCCTGTTAAAATATCAAGGATGGCGCGATCATACGGCTGAGTCGGACATGGGGATTTTTGTGCCTGACATGACATGGATTAAAAGCGGGATAGAGAATTTGGGTTCGGTGTGGTTGAATTTGGGATGGTATACTTATGACGGAAACAAAGATGAATATAACCGGATTGGCGGGCATTGGGTGACGCTTGCCGGGGCCGGATATAACGGAAATCCGGATTATCTTGTGGTCCATGATCCGAATACCTGTTATTCCAACCAATTTGTTTTGCCTGCCAGGATTGCAAGCGGCACCCTGACAGGCAGCAGCTCTGGTCTCCCGCGAAGTGCGGCTGGCTTCTATAAAATGAACAATGGCATGCGAATAAATTCCAGGGCCGACTTCGGTATTCTGGATGGAGCTGTTGTTCTTTCAACAAATCTGGTAAATTCTCTGAATGTTGGACATCTGGAAAAAGACCTCAAGATGAATATTTCCTGCACCCAGTATCAGGACAATCAATATCAGTTTGCGCTCAATTATTCTCCGGCGCCGACCGATCCGCTATTATGGAAACTTGACCCCAGTTCTTTTACGCAGCTTCAAAAGAGTTCCGTCGCTTGTCTGGTTCTGGGAAACGATCTGATGCTGAATCTTAACGGCGAATACGGCGGCATCGTGTACGCTTATTCGATGAATTACGCCCCGGCTCCGAATGATCCGTTGCTCTGGAAAATGGATGTCGGTACGCTGAAGACAAAATAGTTTTGCGGATTGTTTGGGGACGATACTACCGAATTTCATGAGTTTTTACTCATGAAATTCGGCCTGGATTTAACATGGCACACAACCCTTTACTTCCACCCTGCCTTGTCACTACACTCTTTTCGTTCCTTCGGATGGGTTTTTTCCCACTGAGTGATGGATTGCGATTCGCTTTCATCCATTTTATTGTTCATGCACTCACAGTATTTCACTACCACTTCAGCCGGTTGACCCAGATCCTTGTTATCCATCATGCACTGAGCTATCCATTTGGTATCATCCGCTTTATCGGCAAAGGATAGACTGCAGACTATAGTAGAAGCAACGATGAAAAATAGGGTAATAATTAACAGATTACTAATTTTTGCATTCATAATAAGACTCCTCATATGAGTTAAAAAGTTTAAAGATGTGTAACATGCGATTAGCACAGCCTGTATTAAACGGCAAACAAAGTTGTCTCCTTCTACTCTACCCCGTATCCGTATTAATGGGGCATTGCCTTAAGCGTATCTTCATCAACAACATGCACCGTAACTGAATCGTAATAAAATGGTGGGTCCAGCCTGCCATCCGGATTCTCATCCACGCCGAAGTAGAACGTGTAGTCACCTACAGGCAACTGACCATTAAATATGACCAATGACGAGATATCTGTCAATGGCTTCTGACCTGTCATGACGATTCCGGATGTCCATCCAGTCGGATCAACCCAGGAAAAATAACCCCAGGGGGTACTGACTACAATCCACCAGTCATCCAGTTTTCCTGACCCGTCACCTGCATTGAGACTGAGATTGATGGAAATGGGCGATGTGGATGATTCCGTAACCGATGAACTATCCTTTCCATTGGCTTTGATGACCGGTTCAGGAGTTTTATCAGGCTGGATGCCGATTGCAGCTCCTTGATAAGTCGTAGCCGTCCAGTTTGATGATCCGGTCACAAAACTGTCGGGAACATACCACCCGTCATAACTGCCACCCCACCCCATGTTGATGTGAACCATTTCCGAAGGAGCGTCCCGGTAGCCATCCACCACTACGGCATGTCCTCCAGAATTGGGATCTCTGAGACGCAGTTCTGAAGGTCGGCCATTTTGAACTTCGTTCATAAATACCTGCATCCAGGCGCTTGTGCTATCATAATTGGATCTGTTCACCCAGGTTGCCGTATTCTTATACCTGAAATAAGTTTTGAGTACATTCGGCGTATCGGAAGTCGCCGCCGAAGAACCATTGCACCCGTATTCCATCTGAAAAGCAATGCCAACGTCGGCGCAGAGTTTGGCCACGGCATCTTTTTGTGCGGCCGTGTTGGTGCTGTCCAGTGAATTGGACATATTGGTCCAATCGTATGTGCTGTTTGAGAAAACACGGCTCAATGTTACGGGGTTTGCGCCATCATTCCATAGGTAAGATATATTTCCCGTACCGGTTTTAGGATGTGACCAGAATTTCATGATTTGCGATGCCGCCGTGGCCACACACCCGACGATGGTCCTGCATCCGCTTGAATCCAGAGGACACTGCTGGTTGTAAGGATCTCCCTGGGCCCAGGTCGTGGTCATCAATGGCCCAAGAGAAAGCGATTCGGTTGCGGCTGCATACCGGAGATACTCGCGGTCAAACCGGGTGGCATTGCTGAAAAGCGTCCATGCTTTCACGTCAGGATTTTGTTGTAAAAGAGCCATGTTTGCCGCGGAATCGGCGCCGTGTGCATCAATGGCCTTTCCAATTTGAGATATCTCATCCGCGATCCATGTAACGATCTCCTGTGTGTTTTCCGCATGGACGCTTAAAGTACTCGTGTCCGAATACAGCTTTACAGGCGGAAGATCGTCGCGGGCCGCCACCAGAATATTGCCTTTTGGATCAATCAGGAAGTTGAATCCCACCACTTCATTTTCATGCATCAGCGTTTCCTCGCCCAAAATTGTCGGCGATTGAGTGCCACCCCATGAACCATAAGCGCTGATACAATGAGAAAGCCAGTTCTGGGCAACTATTCTGGCCTTTTCCCTACCGACATGATCTGCCGATCCGATACCCGGAAAATACAGCAATAAAGCAAATATCAATACGATGACCCTGTAAAACATGATAGTCCCTCCTTTTGGTTGATATTCTTCTGGATTCGTGGCATATATTTCCGATATACGTAACTATTCAATATCCTTGGGATGAAACATCAAGGCGCTTTCCCCGGACAGATTGAGTTTTAAACCCCTATGACAGGCACCCATCATGGGCATGTCGAAACCAGCCAGAATTCCCGTGACAAATACGGGAGAGTCCGGATTAAGTTTTTTTTGTCTGAATATCTTTTCAAATACCCCTGCACTGAATTCCGGACTTACCCACACCTCCATCGATTTATTGTGTTTATCGTTGGTGATTAAGAATTTCTGGTAAGGCAGGTTAGGGAAGTTCGTCTTGTCATAAACGTTGATATAATCGATATAACCCTTGATAAGTGCGGTTTTTCCCTCGCATTGAATCTTCCGGGTGCAATCGCCGGGAATCTTGCAGTAATCGTAAAGCGAATCGATGGTAAGGTATGTACCCGATTTACAGGGATCAATCCAGGAATCCATAGAATGCGACACACCTCCCCCATTCAAAAACAGCCCCAAAAATAGCATCACAAACAGCTTGTTACCCACCATTGGCTTAATACACTTGAATATTTTGAAGTTACAGGGATTGTTTTTTTGACAACTCACTGATTTAACATTTAATGAACTTCTTATTGTCATTTTCTTACCACAGTCGCCCAATCCAGTAAACCACAATCTGCCCGCTGTTTATTATGGAGCCGATGTGCTGGTTGAGCCCGCCAGGTGGGCTGCCGTGGCAAGAGTAGCCTTCACCTGAGCGGTGCAGTAGGACATATTCAGTGTATTTAGCCTGTCCTTTACTGTGTGCATATTGTCCTTGTTAAAGTTATCAAAGTCATCCTCGATAACCCAGGCGGCGGGGATCTTTTTGTCCCAGAAGGAGGATTGGTCCCCATTAACATCGCTGTCCTGCTTGATCACGACATTCAGGCTGCTGTCAAGTCCATACAGCGTCACGACACCCTTGTAGAGATTGGCAATGACCATATCCTTCAGATTGCCCAGATCCTTGTCATGCCGTGTTTTGATGTGCTGTGTCGGGGGCGTCAGTCCGCTGGTGCTGTACGCGATCATATCGAGGTTCAAAACTGCAACAATGTTCTGCCCCTTGACATCATTCACATAAGCCTCGCTGCCGAGGGTTCCCTGCTCTTCTCCGGTGGTGAAGATGAATCTGATGGTACTTTGAAACGCGTAATTACTCATGATTTCGGCGGCAGTCAAGAGCGCCGCACAGCCGCTGGCGTCATCGTCGGCGCCGGGCGCGTCTTTTCCTCCTTCGTAAGATTCATCAAGCTTGTTGATACTGTCCAGGTGGGCGATCATGATGACGATCTCGCCGGGTTTTTCCTTCCCTTTCAACTCTCCGATGATATTGCTCCCTTTATGCCCCTTTCTCGTCCAGTCATGGGTCGAGACAGTCATTTCCTTCATCCCTTTCAGGCGGTCACGGATGTACTGCGTGGCTTTTTGAATCGGGGCTCCATCGGTATGACGGTTTTTAATGGTATAAGGTTCGCCTTCGATCGTTACCTGAGATTCTCCACTCAATTGCGATATATATGCGGTGACTGTCTCCTGTTTGATCTTGCCGATCATTTCGCTGACTCCCGGAAGCTGAGCAAGCGCAGCCTCATTCCGCGCCGCGTCGGCATCCGTCGATTCCAGAATGATCGGCTCATTGCTCATCAGCTTCAGATCAAAACCGATGTCTGCGAGTATTTCGTCCACTGTGTCGATATCTCGCACGATGATCCAGTGGCCGTCATCATAGAGAACATTAACCGCTTTTGCCGCTTCCCCGTTGTCAGCGGGGTTCCCCGACGACGCGAGCAGATAGTCCGTATCAGGGGGACACTCGTCAATTACCCGATAGGTGACTCCGGCGGCGTTCAGTTGGGTCCGGGTTGTAATGACGAGGGCGTAGTAAACCCCGGACCCATCCACCAGTCCCGCATGCACCGGTAAATTCAGGTCCTGAAGCTTTTTCGGCACCTCGACCCGCGCCAGAACTTGCGGATCCGGTGCGACGTGTACCTGAACAACATCGTAATAAAGCACCGGTAAATCAAGATCATCATTGGGATTCATATCAACGCCGACGTAGAATGCGTAGTCTCCAACAGACAGAGAAGGGAAATAATAAATTTCCACAGGGGATATGATAGACAACGGATATTGACCAAACGATTTGATTCCTGTAGTCCATCCATTTGACGTGAATGAATACCAGCCGTCAGGTGATTGGTTAGCAACAAGCCACCAGTCAGCGAGGTTTCCGTTTTCGTTTCCAGGCGAAAGGCTGGCTTTTATGGAAACAGGGGTCCCTGATGTGACGGTAATCGGACCATCCTGTTCATTGGCTTTTATGTCGGGAGTCGGCAGGGTAGGTGATGCCACTGCGGCGAACGCATCAACCGAAAAAAACAGTAGGACAACGCACAAACTTATTCTTATCAGCTTTTTTCTTTTCACGACAGTCTCCTTTTCAATTCAGAAACGATACGTAACCAGATTCATCATTGACACGAAGAGATGATAGCAGAAATATCAGGATTGTGCATCCATTTGATGAAAAAAGGTTCAGATGGATGGGCTCATCTGTATCCTCCGGTCTTTTCCAAACTAATGGGTGCGATTATATGATTTTCTTGGTATTATAAGTAGACCGGTACATGCAATAATAAAGGTCTCTGATGGAGTAAAACGTCAGTGAATATTACTTTTGATACAGTCTTCCGAGGATGCGAATATGTACCAATCAGCGATTCAAATGAAAGCCCTGACGATTTACCTGATACCGCCGATTCTATCATTGTTTATCAGCCTGATATTGGCCGGAATCGCAATCCGCACAAAACCAAGGACGACAGAACTAAAACTGTTTTCAATCGTCTGCCTGTGGTGGGGACTCCTGTCACCAATTTTTATCAGCCACCACTTCCTGGACAGTATTCCCCAGATCCTGGCCATCGAACGATTCATCCATTTTTTTTATGTTTTCCTGCCGGCATTGAACATCTTATTCGTGCACCACCTCCTGGGCATCCGCAACAAAACGGTCGTCTTATGCGCTTTTCTCCTGAGCGGCCTGTTGGCGGCCACGACACCCACGAATTATTATATCTACGGGCTGTACAAATATGATTGGGGATATATCGCAAAGGGTGGCCCGGCTTTTCAACTCTTTGGCGTTTATTGCATGTTAACGCTTGTTTATGTTGTTTTCCGAACGGTACAACAAGTAAGAATGGAGAACAATCTCGTCCGGATCCGGAAACAAAAGTATATTATCTTCTCCTTGTGCTTGTCAGGTTTTTTGACGATTCTAAATATTCCTTCGATGAATGGATACGATTTGTATCCGGCAGGCAATTTTCTGTTCCTGCCCCTGTCCATACTTGCATACGGGGTGCTGAAATATCGTCTGATGGATATTCGCAGCATTTTGCTGCAAACCGCGTCATGGATCATCGTATCTTCAGTGATACTGGTACCCAATGTGTTTTTTCTGATGTGGATTTACAAAATCTCCCCTCAAACCGGCCGCGGACCGTTTATGGTGTTTCTGTCACTGTGGTTTATTTTTAATTATTTTTATTTTCATAAGCTGCAGCCCGCTATCAACAACCGGTTTAATCGTAACCGCAGCCATCTGAATCGTGCGGTGAAAGACTTTATTACCAGCGCCGTCTTTTTAAAGGATCTTGAAGAACTGGTGGCTGAATTTCAGGACTTCATAAGGCGCTGCCTGGCTATCCCGGATGCAACGTTTTTTCTTTTCCGTGAAAGTTCAGGCGAAATGGTCAATCCGATAACCGGGGAAACGCTTGCCATATCCGGCAACACATTGAAATTGCTTGAGTCACGGCCGTACAGCGTCGGCATTGATATGATAGAAACCCACCCCAAATATTCAGATGTAGCAACGGAACTACTTGAACTGATGACAGAAAACGGATTCAGATATATCGTTCCGCTCGTTCAATCAGGACGGTTGGTGGGTCTTGTCTTGTTGCCCCTGCCCGATCATGGTGCCGACCTGTCGCCAGATGAGTTCAAACTTTTGGACCAGTTATCCGTTACGGGGCTGGCCTTTTCCAATTCGGCCATCTACAAGAATATTGCCGATTTCAAAGAGAATCTCGAAAAGCGAACCCTTGAATTGACATTTGAAGTAGAAGAGCGGCAGCGAATCGAAGAAGCCCTTCGAAAAAGCGAAGGAAAATATCGAAACATCCTTGAGAGCATCGAAGAAGGATACTTTGAAGTTGATCTGGCCGGCAACTTCACGTTCTTCAATCCTTCGCTTTGCAATATTTTCGGTTACTCCGGAGAAGAATTATTGGGTATGAACAACAGGGCACTCACGGACCTCGAAAATGCAAAGAACGTCTTTAAGGCTTTTAACGATATCTATGTTACTGGAATTCCCAATAAGAGCTATGAATGGGACATTATTCAAAAAAACAGTGTCCGAAGGCATATCGAGGGATCTGCATCTCTTATTGTAAGCCCGGATGGGAAGCCAACCGGGTTCCGCGGCGTTGCTCGTGATGTCTCAGAGAGAAAGAATATAGAACTTGAGCTCCAAAAACACAGGGAACACCTGGAGGAAATGATAGCCGCGCGCACAAATGAGCTGGCGGAAGCCTTGCGGAAAGCCGAATTTGCAAACAAAGCCAAAAGCCAGTTTCTTGCCAACATGAGCCACGAGATCCGAACGCCTCTAAACGGCATCATGGGAATGGCGGAACTTTGCCTTAAAACAGAGCTGGATGCGGATCAAGCACACATCGTCACTACCATCAACAAGGAGGCCATTTCACTTCTTGGAATCATTAATCAAATTCTTGACTTCTCTAAAATAGAGGCTGGAAAACTTGAGATTGAGCAGATTCCATTTGATCTGAAAAACCTTTTTCAAGACCTGACGGAGAGCTTTTCGCACCGGACGATTAACAAGAGGCTTGAGTTGGTATTTTACATCTTGCCGGAAACTCCGACCCTTCTAGTGGGTGATCCGGGTCGCCTCAGGCAGGTACTGAAGAATCTGATAGGCAATGCCTTCAAGTTCACTCTTGAGGGCAGGATTTATGTTAAGGCAGAGCAGGCAAAAGATATGGGAGACAAAATCAAACTGCGATTTCTTGTTGAAGATACAGGTATAGGGATTCCTAAAGAAAAGCAGGCGATCGTTTTTGAAAGCTTCACGCAGGCGGATGGGTCGACCACAAGAAAATATGGTGGAACAGGGCTGGGTACCACCATTTCAAAGCAACTGGCTGAACTGATGGGAGGAGAAATCGGAGTTGATAGCGAGGAAGGAAAGGGTTCCACCTTCTGGTTTACCGTTGTTTTTTCAAAACAGCGCGAGACTGATTTACACATATGCAAAGAAGTGCCCCTGAGCAATGTAAGGGTGCTCGTTGTTGATGATAACAAAACAAGCTGCCGAATGATCGTCGAATACATAAGGTCATGGGGTTCGGTCCCTGTTGAAGCGGCAAGCGCGAAAGAAGCCCTCTCCATCCTCAATGGATCCATTGCCGATGGGGAACCAGTCAACCTTGTTTTGAGCGATCTCAACATGCCGGAGATCAATGGCTTTGATCTTGCGCGTGAAATCAGAAGCGCGGAATCCTTCAGCTCGATCCCGATCATTATCTATACGGCTTTTGGCAATCCCGGCGACGGAAAGACCTGTCGAGATCTCGGGATAGAGGGATACCTGACAAAACCCATAGGAGGAAAAGAGCTCCGCAGAACCATTGAAAGAGTTCTCGGGTCTTCGATGAGCGGTGAAAGTGGCAGGGAGCTTGACCTTGTAACCAGACACTCAATCGCGGAGGAGAACAAAATAAAGATTTGTGTTCTGCTTGCGGAAGATTATCCTACAAACCAGGTGATCGCAAAAAGACACCTTGAGCAAGCAGGCTATCAGGTGGATCTGGCTGAAAATGGCATGCAGGCTATTGAAGCATTCAAGCGTAAACATTATGAACTGATCTTTATGGACGTGCAAATGCCTGTCATGGATGGATACCAGGCAACAAAAGCCATCAGGGAATTAGAATCAGAACATACAGCAACGGAAAATAAGAACGTTAAAGAAACGATGCACAGAGTCCCAGTTATAGCGATGACAGCCCATGCCATGAGTGAGTATAAAGAGCTTTGTCTTGAGGTCGGAATGGATGATTTCCTATCCAAACCATTTACCAGAGAACAACTGCTCTCAATGGTGTCAAAATGGCTTAAAGTGCGCAAGAAATCAGCAATCCGGTCAGCGGCGGCACTGAATCTGAATGCAAATACGAGTCAGGACATCTTGCCGATAGAAGTCTGTGCTGATAATCCAATCGATATTGAAAAGGCCATTGAAGAATTTGAGGGAGATAAGCAATTTCTGTCTGAAGTCTTAAATGGCTTTATCTCGGAGGTCAGTGATCAGATAGGAACCATTCGCAAGGCCTTGTCTTGTGGAGACATTGAAACAGTGATAAAAGAGGCTCACTCCATCAAAGGAGGAGCTGCCAATATCACTGCAAAGGCGCTCTCAAAAGTCGCCTTTGAGCTTGAGAGTAAAGGAAAAAGCAAAAAACTCAATGGCGCTGATGAAATCATAGATGACCTTGAGAGGGAATTTGAGGTACTGAGGCACTTTGTTCAAGAGAACTTCCAAGAACTTGCTGATAAATTAAACATAGATAGCCATGAAGGATAAGCCATGAGAGTCCTTGTTGTTGACGATGAACTGGTTAGTAGAAAAAAGATGGAAATAATTATGCGTACTTTTGGCGAATGTGTTGCTGTTGACAGTGGGAAAGCGGCTATAGCTGCCTATGCGGACGCAATAGTGAAAGGAAAGTCATTTGATCTGATAACTCTGGATGTTTCGATGCCCGAGATGGACGGTACCGAAGTGTTATATGAGATTAGAAAAATCGAAAAGCGAAGAAACATCCCCAGGGGAAGTTGGCCTAAGGTAATCATGGTGACAGCCCAGTCAGATAAAGAGACAGTGACTTTATGTATTCAGGTCGGTTGTGATAGTTATATCACAAAGCCCTTTGACAGAGCCATCGTAGCAAAGAAACTCGTGGAACTTGGAATGAACACTCAGAAACCTGTTCGGAAAAGTATCCGCTAAATGGTCATTAAAAGAATCCACGGAATGTCTACGCGACGGATTGTATTATTGATTGTCATGTTATCGATGCTTTTTGGCGCACCGGTAATGGGGGGGAACGGGAATGTCAAATCACCCGCGGATGCGCAAACGCCATCGGTCGAGTTAATGGACAACATGGCGGTTTACATGAAGCAAGAAGCCGCCCAGGTAAAAAAAGATCTGAAGTATCAGGCCCAATCGCTTTTTGAACATACACCGCTGGGATGGAATGTGAAAACCCTTGAATACGCATTCCGCCAGGCGGTGATGCTGCCCACCCGGGGGCCCCAGTTGATTTCCCATATTTTGGAGCAGAGCCGACTCCTCGGTGTTGCCGGTTCCGCCATCATGTGTGTGTTTCTTTTGGCCGTCGGCTACAGTCTGATCTGGAGAAAACGTGTCCTGGTCAAATCCGAAGCATTGGCCAAACCCTTGATAGAGAGAATGCCCGAGGAAATCCGTCCCTATTTTTATCTGGTTCTCGTGTCCGTTACCGCGGCGCTGATTCCTCTGATTATTCTTGGGTTTTTTTCTCTGCTCAAAGAGTTGATCGCCTATGATGCGCCCTGGTTCATACTCATCGGCAAGTTGCTCGGACTCTGGTCGATAGGCGCATTGTTGATGAGTTTGGTCAGCGGGATCGTCGATCGGGGTATTCTGGAGATTCGGACCGAATATGGGGGGATTGTTGTTCGGCTCCTTCGGGCGGTTATTCTGTATATTCTTATCGGAATTGCCGTACTTTGGAGCACCGAAGCTTTGGGCCTTCCGGACGACTTTTTTGCGCTGCTTCAATTTATCATATTCCTGTCTATTGTCATCGTATTGTTTTTGTTTTTCCTTCGAAAAAGACTGGTTCTGTCGTTGCTGCCGCAACTGCCATATCTGAGTTATCAGGGATTTCTGAAAGGCCTTGACCGGTATTATTATTTGGCAATTTTGATGACTTTTTTATCCGGGATTCTCTGGTGTATCGGGTTTAAATATTTCAGCAAGACACTCTGGATCAAGACGTGGGCGATTGCCGGTGTGTATGTCGGCTTTTCAATAATATATCATATGCTGATGAAAAGATTCCAGAAATGGTCCGATGGCATCGAATTGTCGGATGAGAAAACGCATACGCTCATCCGGTCGCTGAAGATCCTGACGTTTTATATAACGATCATTATCGCGATCCTTGTAATGATGAATCTGCTGGGAGTCATGGAACCGATCCGTAAGATCATGTCTTTTCCCATCATGAGCGTTGGCGGCTCATCCCTTTCTCTATGGGTTTTGCTGGAGGCCGGGTTGATGGTGGCCGCATTCTATTATGCGTCACGGCCTATTTGCGCCTATCTGGATTATAAGGTTTATCCTACCATCGGGGTCGAACCCGGACTGGCATATGCCATTAATACGTTCCTGAAATATTTCCTTCTTTTCTTAGGTGCGATGATTGCTTTGGAAATAGTCGGGTTTGACCTCAGGTCACTCATGGTTTTTGCCGGCGCCGTCGGTATTGGTATTGGTTTGGCCATGCAAAACCTGGCTTCCAGCCTGATCAGCGGGTTTGTGATTATTTTCGGGGGAAAGATCCGCAAGGGGGATTGGCTGGATGTCAACGGAACCATCGGAGAGGTGACGGAAATTTATCTGCGGGAGACCAATGTCAGGACAAGAGACAATATCGAGTTCATCATACCCAACTCCGCGCTTATTTCCAAAACCATCATCAATTATTCCCTGTCATCCCCCATTATCCGCATCCGGATTCCTTTTGGCGTGTCTTATGCGGCGGACCCTCATGAAATATCGCGATTGTCCATATCGGTGGCCGAAAAAGAGCCGCTGGTGAAAGTGGTAAAAAAACCCGATGTTTGGTTTACCGGATATGGCGAGAATTCCATCAATTTTGATCTGTTGGTATGGATAGATATCCGTAAGGAGTCGGCGGATTACGTGCGGAGTTGTCTGTATTTCGCCTTGTTTGACACTTTCAGAGCTGCCGGAATTGAAATACCTTTTCCACAGCGGGATTTGCATATCCGTTCCGGTATTCCGTGGGAAAAGCGTGCCGAACCGACAGAATAATACGGCTTACTTTAATATCGACATTGCTTTTTGGTTCAAATGAGACAGTTGTTTTGTCTTGATAGGACCCCGCAGCCTGTTTGCTGAATCAGAACTTCGTGGGCCAGTTAGCCAGTTTGTGCTCGCTGATGCCGCCGGTGCGGGCATCCTGACAGATCGCAAGCGCCCGGGAAATGTAATCGCGGGTTCGGTGCGGTTCGATCACGTCGTGGATATAATGCTGTCCCGCGGCCCCGTAAGGAGAGGCGTCATCCATCAGATTTTGTTTCAGCTCCTGCCACTCCGGGGACTCCGGGTTGGCTTTGGCGCCATAGACCACGTTGGCTGCAATGGCGGGATCCACAAAACTCATTTCCGCCGTGGGCCAGGCAACCAGAAAGTCAGCTCCGCAACCCGATCCGCACATGTTCCAGAAGGCCATGCCGTAGGATTTTCGAATAATGACGGAAATGCGGGGAACGGTTAACAGCCCCAGGGCATTCATGTAATTCATGACCTTGGCTGCCACGCGGCTTCGCTCGGCTTCTTTTCCGACCAGAAAACCCGGAATGTCATGAAGAAAGAGTAGCGGAATATTGAACGAATCACAGAGGCAGAGAAAACTGATGACTTTGTCGATGGCGTCGGTGTCCATGGCGCCGGCGTTGTACATGGGCTGATTGGCCACGATGCCGACAACCCGGCCATCGATGCGCGCCAGGGCCGTGATGACTGCCTGGCCGAAAGTCGGCTTGATGGGAAATAGTGATCCACTATCGACGATGCACTGGATGATTTTAAGCATGTCGTAGGTCCGGTTACGCTTTTCGGGAAGAAGCTCCAGTATCCGCGGCATTTCCGCTCCCGATTCCGGCGGAACCGCTGCAACCGGCGGCAGCTCCATGCAATGGGAGGGCATGTAGGACAGGTACTGGCGAATGATGTCCAGACACTCGGGTTCATCTTCGGCCACGCGGTCAATTGTCCCCGTGATTTCGCTGTGAACCTGCCAGCCTCCCAGTTCCTCGTCGCTGACCGTTTCCCCCAGGGCCAGGGCCAATACCCGGGGACCGGAGACGCCCATGGCGCTTCCCTTGACCTGGACGACAAAATCGGACAGGCAGGCCATCCAGGTTGGCATGCCATAGCACTCGCCCAGAATGGCGGTGACCATCGGGCTCTGGCGGATGCGGCTCATGATCTGAAGATACGTGTCGTGTCCGCCGCCGCCAAAGGATGCCAGGCCTTTGGAGCCCATGATGTCTGGCATGCGCGCGCCTCCAGCCTCGCCGAGATAAACGACCGGAAAACCATACTGCGCTGCGGCCTTCTTGATTTCACCTTCTTTTCGTCCGGCCACGCGGCTGGAAGTTGCGGCCAGAACCGTGAAATCATTGGCAGTCACCACAATGCGACGGCCATCAATGGTGCCGTACCCGCAGATCTTGCTGTCGGCCGGGGTTTTTTCTTCCATTCCCGGGATATCGGAGTGGTTGAATCGCCCGACTTCCAGAAACGAATCCGGATCGAGAAGCCGCTCGATGCGTTCAC
>Ga0268283_1000726_pt1 | contig 18771 bp, 19 predicted proteins | sample saktaG_13_FD_190140 | JGI IMG/M metagenome (GOLD analysis project Ga0268283, IMG submission 190140) | Saline water microbial communities from Sakinaw Lake, British Columbia, Canada - sak_2013_06_06_36m | ecosystem: Environmental > Aquatic > Non-marine Saline and Alkaline > Saline ... | reverse complement strand
AAGCATCAAAACTGTTTAATCACATCCGTTGCCTGTCATATTTCTCTGGCAGGCAACGCACCTTTTTGTTATCCTGAAAAATCAGTAAATGCCATATCAATCTGGTCAAAAAATTTCGGCCTTAGCAAGTGAATATCAGAATTGCCAGACAATACATGAATGCAGATGGTTTCATTGATTCCACCGAGTTTATTGTTTTTATTGATTGCCACAAGGCAGCCGACCGGCCACTTTGAACAGCTCAAAATTTAAAAGATATACACACCATGAGTAAAGATAGCGTCTTTGCCCTGAAACGGCCAAAGACCATTATTTTTTGACTAAATCACTTTTTCTCGAAGTCTCCCTTGTCAGTACTGTACTCTAATGACCCAAAGGTGCCATCAGCAGTGAGGGCCTTTATTTCTCGACGCAGTACCACTAAACGTTCGTGGTATTTGGGTTCTCCAATGCTCAACAGCGTATTGAGAGGATTTGAACTCTGAAGGGCTGACACAATGGCTGGGCTTTTCGACCCTGATGTCGAATATCTGCTACGACCAAGCAGATAACCTCATCCGCTCCATTTAAGCTGTACTGTTTGGCATATTGTGCCATCTTTTCCTTGAAAAGTGCGACCCCGACCTCGATCTGTGCCTGTCTGTGTGCAGCATCGTTTTGCGCCCAATGCACAAATTTTGCTGCTTGAATCACTTCGGTATCTTCAATTTCTTTTACTGACGGATTCAGATAGTCGAGCAGCGGCGACGTTGACTCATCAGACTCCAATTCAACGACGCCGCTATCAGTGATGCGGTTCACCCTCCCATTGCTCAGGGTTAGATCAGGGAAATATTCCGAGGCAAGTGGGAGTTTCAATAAAGTACGCAGATAAACCACGAAGTCCCCATTTGGGACATGAGCGGCAAACTGTAGAAATGAGAAAGTGAAATGCGCCCGATCGTAGGTGTTTAACGTGTGATATAGTCCCCCTTCAGCCATTGCGGTTGGATGAATGAAATCCGCCCAGAAGCCAAATATGGATCTGAATGATTCTCGATCATATTTCTGCGCCGAAGTACCACTGACATTCATTAAGCCTTTCCCGCCGTCGTATGGGACGCGGCTGCCAATAAAAAAGCGCTGTCCGTCGATTTTCCCGTAGTACTTGTTGCCCTGCTCAAGCGAAAAGTTAACAATTTTCATGCCCCCTCCAGTTAAATTATAGTTTCATAGATTAACAATGCCAAATAAGCGCTTCTTATAGTCGACCACCTGCGGCGTGTCGTTGTTGAGCGCGACAGTGAGCAAATCATTATCATTTGGACGGTGGAGAACTGTCGGCCGGTGTTTGAGAAGACGAAGAGCTATTGTTGCTCTCTGATTGTTTAATGTTCTTCGTTGCTATATCCTCGATTATTTTCCGCAACTCCATATCCTTTCCCAAATCGGTTGCGGATTGCCCCGTGGCAATCATTTGACTATATGAAAAACTGCTATCGGCAATCGAGCCAACCTCTAATCGGGTATCGAACACAACCAGAAAAGAGGGCAGCCAAACACCGTACTTGCCTTTGTCTTTGCTGTCCGTAATTTCGCAGTCGGTCTGGTTTCTCCCGAATACCGGCGCCAATACAATTTCCTTCCGATTGTAGCCGACCAGCAAGCTGTCCGGGATCGTGGAAGTCGCACCTGACCAGGCGATCTTGACCCCAAAGGTGGTATCGGTGGAGAGAAAAATAGGCTTGAACTTGCCAGGACCGGGGATGGACGCATCTGCGAATCCAGACAGATTTTTTTTCTCGGGTGCTGTCGAGAGCCACAGTACGGAGTCCCTCTCTTTCGCGTTATCGGTCTGGCCAGTCGTTTTCTTATTGGACAGCGCTACCGCGGCATCACCGCCGGCAAACACGGATCTTCCTCCAAAAGGGATGCGAAGCAATCCCTCCGACCCCGTCGCGAAGCCTGCCAGGAGGGGTGGAGTCTTTCCTCCCTCAAACACGGGGGCGATCACGCCTTCCTGTCTGGAAATAGAGATTTCCGCAGTCGGGGGTGTGGACTCAATGTCGATTCCAACGTTCGATTTTGTTACGAACAGGGCCGAATTGTATCCAACCGCACATCCCTCCAAAAGCAACACTATCATCAGCAATGCCAGTTTAGTTACTATGGTCCTCATGGTTTTTCCTCCTTCGTTTCGGAGTCACTCGGGTGCTCCAGTTTAAATGGGTACTTGGACCCGATGCGGGCGTTGTAAAACGAGCCCCTCGGCCAAGCCAGACACAATGCGGTGTTCTCGTCCACGATTTCGATCCGCTGGCGTGCGCCCCACCCCAGTTCGAGATGAACGTCATTCTGCAGGCTGCCCACCGCAACACCCACCACGTCAGTGCGGCATGCCACGGCTTTCAGCCCTTCATGGGGTGCGCCGATCTTCATTGCCATGTGCCCCATACCCCAGATGTGTTCGGTGTTGTTATCAGCGTCGAAGTAATGCACCGCGCAACCGCCACAGGTGAAAACAGCAACTACCGCAGATAGAAAAATGATTCGGCAAACCAATCGACCCTCCTTTCCGGTCACCGGTGGTCATTAACATCCCCAATCCGGAGGCCTGTCTTTAAGATCCGCTGCTCGTGAGTCGCGCGAATTGCGCCCGCGAGAATCGTCCGACAGTCAATACTCACATCGAGCGGGGTCAGGCCACGCTTCCATTCGGCCTAACAGGATAAACTTCCCCCAAAATGCATGTTCTGAGAGCTTGAAGCCCTATTTCCATCTCCAGAATTGCCGCTGTAATGGAACTGTGTCTCCCTGAGCACGTACTCAACCACGGTTACGGATGTGCTACTGGAAACGGTGGAGACGATGCCGTACGAAAATCCGCAATCTTCTTAAACTCGGTACCCCTTTAGAGGCTGCCATATCAGTCGGTATAAGCCGAAAAGACACATGGAGACTGGCACGAACGCTTGCAACGCAAATCGGCATGACCAACCAATGGTTAGCAAAACGTCCCTAAAATGCTTTGCGTGTTGTTGCTACGGCGATAGCTTCATGAGCGCCTTAACTTTCTTGATATCAAGTGACTTCAGGAAAGTAGGGTTGTGAAACCATATGGCATTGAAGCGGAAATCGTACATCTCTACGATTGCGTCGTTCGGGGTCCAGCAGTCGAACACCATTCGATATGTCGCGATGCTATATCCGGTGCGGTCTTTGCCTGCTGCGCAATGAACGAACACCGGTGAACTGTCGGGATCTTGTAATGTTCTCTGCAGCACTTTCATAAGCAGGACGAGCTGAGCTTGGTCGGGATTCCAAGCGTGCATTGGTATGCGTAGGTATTTGAGGTGCGTTCCGTCCAGCATTGAGAAATCGTCGTAGTCATCGTGGTCCTCTCGAAGGTCAATGACGGTCTTGACACCAGCCCTCTCCAAATTCCGAAAACCATCTTCTGTCGGCTGTGAACCGCGCCAGAGCGTTGGAGACACCTTCGCGAAATTTTCAACGCCAGCGACGCATGTGTCGCAAGGCTGCGTCCAGCTCTGAGTGGGTGGTGTGGTCGGGCGCATTGCGCATCCGGCAAGTAAGATCGTACTGCAGACAAGAACGCGACAACTCATTGCAGATATGTTCATGTTTGACTCCTTAATGGAATAGTGAACGATGAAAGTCTTCTTTTAGGCCCAACGAAAACATCCTGCGGCTTGACCGCAGGATGTTTTCGTTGGGTTTTTATCTCATAAGTGCATCTTTTCGGGGTCAATAGTACTGGGTAAAGATCATTTTAAGCATCGATTCTCAGTGTTTCTCTCTTTATTTCTAAAATTTGTGGCGGTCCGACCCCATTCCTTGACCCGAATGGGCCGAATTTGTAGTTGTGGCCTATCCATATATCAGTTACGTATAAGAGTAACCAAGCGCAGTGATGCTCAGTAGCGTGGAGACCTTCACCCCAAAGGGAATACCAGCATCCATGTTGGCTGGTTTCAGAAGCTGGTTAGGTTTGGGGGGGTTCTTTCCATTTGGACTGGCTTGCCAATCAGCCCAGGTCTTGTCAATAAAAGCGTGATGCAGCCAAAACAATGGGTCGGTGGGTGAGGCCGTGCCCGCCATATTGCCCCCAACAGCATTGTGCGTCCCTGCATGCACTGCACCCTCAAGTAGTGTTTGAAATCCAGTGAAGGTACCTGGAAAGGTCTTAACGGCGGCCAAATCGGCAGCTGCCCCGAGCTGCGAAACGTCCCAGCTGCGTATCACTGACCAATGCGCGAGAAGGATAGGATCATCAAGCGCAGCCGGTATACTGCGGTCCGTAATGGAATCCCAATAGGGTATTGTGACAGTCGGATCGACAGCCTGAATGCGCTCTTCGAAAAGCTTAAGGAAACGTCTGTGCCAGGTAAGAAAGTTCTTTCCTGGCATCCATGCCCCGCCCATTCTCATAGTGTGAACACTCCAATCCATGTGCGTCATGCTCATCGCATCAACGTGGAGGGTTACGAATCGGCGATATGCAGGAGCCGATGCTCCTGTTCCATGCATAGCATCGATGGCGGAAATCAATGCCTTCCATTCCGCCTTGGTCAAGTTTTTCTGATTCTTTCGGATACCCATGACGTTCTCCTTTGCGGTAAGGGTTGTTTCAAAGTGACAAGGCGACTCAACGAGCCCAACGTTTAGGATCAGGCACGCGAATCACCGCGTCGCCTGGATCCGGTTGTGTACGCCCGGCACGGGTGTGAACTTATGGGGCGATAGGCCCCTGTATGTGAATCCTGTAAGCAATTTATATCACTGACACAAATGTACCAAAGGCAAGGGCGGAACCGTGAGAAACCGTCCGAAGGCGGAGCGTAGCGAAAGTCTCGCCGCAGGCGAGAGCGACCGCAGGGAGCGCCCAACCCGGAGTGTACGCTATGAGTCGACGAACAGAAACGGCATAAGGCCACAGGTCTTCGAGCAAGTTAGCACAACATAACGAAGTCCTGGATTCAAGAGATATGGTTAATGCTGCGGTTGTGTAGCAACGGTTCACGCTCTTATCCGGGGAGACCTGCCCGGCGTGCGGCTCTTTGCATAAGGGGCTGCTCCTGTATGGCAACATGCGGGATGATCGGACAGGAGTCAGCAGAGGCCATAGTAGGTGTTGGAAGTCGCCATCGGCGGAATGACGATTGGAAACGAGCCGTGACCCATAATGTGGAGGATATCACGGAGGTCTCATCCCGATGAAGGGCCAAACGCGAAGAACAGAGGCATACCCCCATGGGCTCTGAAGTGCAATGAACCCGAACGGGGGAACAACTAAACAGGCGCGTCATGGGGAATCGTGTTCCTGATGATCAAAAGCAGTTGCCGTCAGCTTTTCAAAGAACTGTTTTTGAATCATAGAGCCGGCTACGTACGGTCCGGTATCTTCGTGAACCGCCCGGTGCGGACCCGCATGCCGGGTGGTGTGTGGGCCGGGGGTTAAAACCCCCGGCTACCCGATTAGACGGTGATTGGCTCGTTACTCATTGCGTGCAAAAGCGCAAACGGTTCTCTCGGCAAATACTGTGATGTTTCTTCCAGCTTGGTATATGCAGCCTGCCGATTCTGCCGCTCCACGCTACCGATATTCTTGGTCACACAATAGCGGATAAAGGAACGACGCAGATCGGCAACGAGAGTCGCCCCTCCGCGAAACGGGACAGAACTGCCGGTAATCGGCAACTCCTGCATAATGGTAACAATGACCTGTGAATTTAAATCGCCTTCCGGGGATACCTTCTGGGCAATACGAAGACGTGCAATCGTGTAGTCGAGATCCGGCTTGAGGCCGATCGCTTTTGACAGGTCATAGACAGTTGCAGGATCTTTCAGGATTCGATCGAGTTCTTCATGGAGTTCTTTTTTGCATTTCTCCGTTTGGTGAAACAGATCTTCCCGTGTTGCAGCATAGCCATTTTGGGCTACGAACTGAGACAGGAAATCGAACACAGGTTTGAGCGCAGAGACAGCTCCTATTTCAGGAGGCCGCCAGAGCAAGGTCTCGATGGAGAGTGTATGCAAGCCCTGCGGATAGATACCCCATTTTCGGAAGGATTCCACGAAGGCGACACGATAATGCAAGTCGTCATTCGGGGCTGTATCGTAATCTGCAGTGATCACCGCACGCAGGAAGTCTCCGAAGGATATGTCGAAGGGAGGACAGTAATCAAGCGCCCGGATGCACATATGAAGCACGTGCTGAGCAGCCTTGCCGGCTTCTTCGCAAAGCCTGTTCACTAGATCGGGATGAAGAGCCCCCAAGGGCAGGACACCGCTTCCTGATGTCCCTATGCGCACCAAATCGACAGTTCGATTCTGATAGATTGCAAGAAAGGCACTGAAGACGGCAGCCAACAATATTGCGCCACGGCCATGCGGTTCCGTTGCCGTCTGGTATGCTGCCGGATCAGGCGTCAGCGTATCCGAGCCTTGTGGCGTGAACTTCAAGTATGCGCTACGCAAGGCTGCATGTCCGGTTGTGGCTTCACCGAACTGGCGGGCCAGGTTCCCCAGGAGAGTCTCCATTTTCAAGCTGCCTCGAGCCGCAGCCAGTTGACTCTTTACTATCCTCGGATTTGCAAACTGCTGAAATACTGCCATTATGTCAGCAAACGCCTCGTGGAAGGCCAGCACGTCGGGATTGGTTGGTTCACGAAAACCTCTATGCATGCCATCCAGTAGAGCGTGGGTGACCTCGTGAGCGATGATGTCGTGAGAAAGGCAGGTGTATACGAAGGCGCCCGGATACACGGTTGCAGGGTCCATGTTTGTAGCTTTGAAATATCCGAACAGAATTGCCTTTCGGTCAGGGCTATAGAAGGCGTTCTGATCCCGCATGGCATGGGGAAACAACTTGAGGCGCTGAACATAATTCCCGTTATCATCGGCCCACATCATCCGGCGGCCCAGTGCCGCTTCGAAATAGCCGATCGTGCCCATTGCTACCGTATAAACCATTTGCTGATGGAATTGCGCATTCCCCTCAGAAGGTGCCAGACCATCCTGAGCAAGGATGTCTCTTGCATTCAGATCCACTGGTGCATACGACAGGTTCTCGGAGTAGTCGAAATCTACTACTTCGATGTATTCCCCCTTGGGGCCCGGCTGAAGATCAGCCTCCCAAGGAATACGATATGTGGTCTGGCTAATGCCAACGTTCTGAAGCTCCGTGGAGAGACTGGGGTCGATAACGTAAGCTCGGAGCTTTCTGTACGGTGGAGCCGTGTGTACCGTGGTTAAGACCTCTACCTGGGCTGTCGCACGGATCGCTCCAGCCCCCGTCTGTCCCCCAATCGGAGCCGCCGGAGGGACTTGCACCGCCGGTTTTCCGAAGTGCCTGGATAGATTATTCTTCAACATGTTCGATGTATTGGGATGTGCAAGGATCGCTTCGAAAAACTGTTCACGTTGTTTTTCGGTGATTTGATTCTCCGGCACGTGCGGATCGGGAATTATTTTTTGAAGCTCCTGCGATTGCTGCGTGAGCTGGACGATCTCAAGTTGCAGCATTTCCGAAGAACCAGCCGCAATTCCCAATCCCGTAAGTATGCGGAGAAAAGGGAAACTCGCAGAATCCGGCTCCTGTTTCTGCAATTCGCTTTCCTGAGCGGGCTGAACGTTCAGCGCCGCACCAGCATTGAGGATGCCATTGCCAAAATAGGTTTGCCAATCATCGCGGGTTTTTTTTCCAGCTGAATCGAACAGGGCCTTCCTCACTGCTTCGACGCGCATCCAACCTTCGCTGTAACCGGTAATTGCGGTCAAGTTCCTCTGGATATAAATGGCAGCGGCGGCAGCAGCCTGGGGAGTCGCGGCAGATGTCCCTTCCCCATTCCAGCGGTATGCATTCGGGCAAGCCCACTTGGCCCAGGGGATATTCGGAGTAAATGCTGCCAGGGCTGTAGCCATTTTACTGTCCGGACCATAGTTCCCCGCCATGGTCAGTCCCAGGTTAGAGTATGGACGTCCATCCTCCATTATACCGCAGACAGCGGTGACGCGTTTGTAACGGGCTGGATATACGATGTGATGGGTAGGCTGACCGCCATAGTTGTTTCCACCGGCGGCAAAGATGCAGATGCCAAGCTCGTATGCGCGGTTGACAATTTCAGTCCAGGCACCCGAGGCGAGCCCCCCCATGCTGATTGTGACCACATCGCACCGGAAATTCTGGTTGCCCCTGGGTGCGGCAAGATAGTCAAGACCTTTGGCCAGGCCGCTTGTGTAAAAAAGGACCACGGATGTTGCGATCCGGACAGGGATGACGTCTGCAAAGTAAGCTCCCCCGAGATAATCCCCTGTATTCTCATCAGGAAAGGCGAGGTTTTGGAGCTTTGAGCCCGCAAGAATCCCCATGGTGCCGGTGCCATGGCCGGGGTTTTTCAATATGCCGGACACGAATGGATCAGCTGCACTATTAGGGTTTTCGTTATCCACAAAATTGCATTCGAGATCGTGGCGGAGATGTTCTGGCAGGAGTTTATGGTTGGCATCGTAACCTGTATCAAGGTGTCCGACGCGAACACGGCGATTATCGCCAATCACCACAGACGCTCGGGCAGACCTTAGCCCCGAGTATTTGTCATCCAGATGCCAATCGGGTTTATCGCCGTGAGGCACGTCGCTGTTATCCATCCACCCCTCTTCCGTTGCGCAGCTGTCAACGACTCCGAAGGGCGACACAAGTTCGGACCGATCAGCAGGCAGCCAGGTCTGCGGCCAATCCGGCTCGGCATACAGCGCCCCGCCGGCTGCTGCAAAGGCATGTTCCGATGTCAACCTATTGTGACACTCGTCCCAGGCCGTTGCAGGGTCCAACTCCTCACCTGTTTCTGCAACGAACCAATTCTGTCTCTGAGCCATGCCGAAGGTAGGCGTTGTGCCGGTATAAGGAAATAGTGGAGTGAATCGAAGGCCCAAGGCCCCGAAGGATGTCCGTGCAGCAGACAGTGCATAACCGAGTTTTGCATCAGTTTTTACAAGAAACCTGAATCCTGACATTATTGGCCTCCTTTGTGTGTTTGCCAAAACAAATGGCATTTGAACAGTTTTCTTTAGGCATCACGAAGCGAAACAGAGATGCGTTATAGACAGCATTATACAACGTCCCCACCTTTTTCCCTCGTATTTGACTCGCCTGCCCTGTCCCTGCCGGGTCGGACCAAAAAATCATAGGGTACCGATCCTGACCGAAATTATTAGTTTGGTCTCTTGATTTTTAGTCGCGTGCCAGTCACATCGTAGATTCCAATCAGAACACCATCATCATGTAGCGGATCGCCGTCCATCTCATAAATTCTCAGTTCGATGTGGCCACTCAGTTTGGCATTTTGCTCATCGACAATCAAATCATAATCATTTCGTGCAAGACCAGGAGTCGGCGTGAAGGTGAAATCGATTGTTTGGCCAACAACATGGTTGCCACGTCTCTTCCATGCACCCTGTTGTTCGCTGAATGTCAAATCCTGCCTGATTTGAGCGGAATCCACGACCGACATGGTCCGATCCGAATGGAAAGTCAATACGGATCGTGATGCGAATTTACCGTCCAGGGTAATGGTTGTAAGGTAAGTGCCATGGAATTCGCCGCCATCGGCCACCGCCGTGACAGGTGTTATCATCCACGCACATATCATCACGAACAACATTGTTTGCTTCAAAGTATTTTTCATGTTTCTCATTCTTGATGGTCTCCTGTGGTTTTTGATGTGATGACGACTATCGTCACGTACTCTTCAGTCTGTAAGTAATGTGCTAAACATGCCTCAGGATTTAATGTGGCTTTGCCTTCGCCATCAATGTTCCGCTTTGAAAGCGGCTACTCGCCTCGAAACCGGGGCAGACGTTTTTCATGAAAGGCCAGAATGCCCTCACAATAATCTTTGCTGTCATATACACAGCGTCGAATTGCTCCGATCTTCTCGAATGTCTCGGCATCAATGGGATGCCCTTTGGAAAGCAGGCGAAATTCCTGTTTGAGTGCGCGAATGGCGAGGGGCGAATTCTTTACAATTTTTCCGGCAAGCGCTCTCGTGAACGATTCCAACTCTTCGAGCGCCACAAGGTGATTCAAGATACCGAGGTTCAGCGCTTCAGAAGCCGTCATGGGCGCTGCCGTGAAAAACATTTCTTTGGCTTTGTTCAATCCGATGACATTAATGAAGTGAATCATGCCGGACGGATTGTAGGGAATGCCGATCTTGGCGGGTGTCATCGCAAAGGAAGCCGTTTCGCAGCCAACCAGCATGTCGCATGAAAGCGCCAGATCACAGCCGCCGCCCCACACACCGCCCTCAATCATGGCAATAATCGGGTCCGGGTAGTCCTGAACGCGACGTAGCAGTTGCTCAAAAGGACTGTTGTAAGGGAGAGGATCTCGACCGGGTTTAGGAAGTTCGCTCACATCATGACCTGCGCTCCAGACCTTAGTCCCAGCCGTAGCGCGCAGAATAACAACTCGGACTCCTGACTGCTCGAAATTGTCAAGTGCGGCGAAAAAATCTTGTATCAAGGCATGACTCAGGCAATTTCTTTTTTCCGGATTGTTCAGCGTGATGATGCCTATTTCCTGATCGAGTTCACTCAATACCAGAGACATGACGACCTCCATTTGTTAATATGGTTACCTGATGATAAATCAAAATCAATCGGAACGATTTGGGATACGGTTCCACCTTTCGTCGTTGAAATGACTTTTCTTTCATTTCAATATCCACTGGTGGACAATAGCCGCCCCCAGCCACACGCCGAAACTTGCGATAAGGACAATGGGAAGTGGAAGGTGCTTTTTAAAACAGACGAAAGCCACGAGAAAGAAGAGGACGCTCGGCAAAATCCCCCACAGCGCCCCCTTGGCAAAGTCCTGCATGGTTTGCGGATCACCCTTGTTCTCCAAATATACCCACACCAGAACAAGTGCCCCGGTAAGCGGCATAACGCCAATAAGGCCTGCGGCGGAGGGCAGTCTCTTCCCGATCGCCGTGGCAGCGACAATCACAATCAGGCTGATAACGATTTTGATCAGAATCTGCATCTTCTCTTTCTGCACAACGCGAAAATCACCAGTTTATTCGGTGCATTATTTGGGCCAAAATTAGATACGGTGTCCCCGGAATTTCCCTGTAAGGTTTTTTTAGGTTTCTATCAAATTGGAATTTTGCCCATCTGACTGTGTGATTTAAATGCGAAATCTTAAAACCTTACAGAGTCCCTGAGCCGCCAATTCGAACCACTGAGCCTTCTTTAATTCAGTATGAAAACACTGGCGTTTCCGCTTCATCACTCTTGATACCGTTATCACCAACCAATCTAAAAACCAGCTTGACGTCATCTCTTGATGATAGTGAACCTTTGGCGTAAAAACTTGCCAAACTACTCTTTCGATCAAACTTGACCGGACTTGAAAAACTATTCCCAACGCCACTGCGTCTGAAAGCACTGAGTCGGAGTACGAAACACTCAGCTTTTATTGGTATGACGCCTTCTGGACATGTCACTTTGGCTTCAAAATGAATTCTTCCTCTTTGCTGAGGAGTAACTTTGACGGCCAAAACTACAATTTTATCATCTGCCATCAAATTGCCGGCAGCCAACGCTATTGCCAAAACAAGTATGCAGATTTGTTTTTTCATTAATACCTCGTTTTAATAATTTCATAAAAGGTGACAAATCTATATGACAGATTTCCCGGCCGTCCTAGCCTTATCCGGGTTAGGGAAAAAGAAGACAGAATTGTATTGCAGTTTTTTCGTAATATAATTCTGTCTTCTTTTCGCAAACTGGCCCCGGTCGAAGCGCTCTATTCACGTCCGGCCCATCCCTATACGGAATAGTTCGGGGTCGGGCCAAGTTATCATCTTGGAATATCTGCAATAGCATTCCAGAAATAGACATTTTTAACGTCAATCCCGCTATTTTCAGGGGCGAAATTGACCAGATAGTCCGCCTCTGATTCTCGAAGCTCGCATATAATCTGGACGTCGATCACCTTCCGTCCCAATCCGAAGGGTGATTCACGACACCTGCCCGCACCATGTTCAAGTCGATGTAAACAATGCACCTCAGCAGATGATCACCACTTTCAATAGCTGTTGCGAATCCTTGGCAAACTTGAGTAAGAACTCCCTTTTGTGGCATCTGTGGGTAATGTGCCATATATGCCCTGGGATGTAATGTCGCTTTGCCCTCGCCATTGGTGTTCCGCAAAGCTCCTCTTTTTGCCACTGAAAAAGCTGTTATTGAGCCAAAAAGAACTCCAATTTTCGGTTAATTGCCTGCTATGTTAATGTGTTACCTTGGCCCGACCCCGAATCACGGAGAAGCACCGCGATCAGTGAGATCAAGAACAGGCAAAACGCCAGCCACAGGGCCTTCTCAGCAACGCTGACAATAATGCTCTTGGCTTTGCCACGCCCATAGCCTCGCGTTGTACGACTTGTCATATGTCCGCTCTCTATCAGTTCCTTCAACCGCTGAATGAAGTGTGACACAGGCGCGCCGTCAATCACGTCGTGGTTGAATAGAACCGTCGTGCTGAGATATCCCCGGATTTCAATTGCATCCCCAACGACACCAGGTTTTCTCGCAATGTTTCCAAGAGCAATAATCAGTGGATGGATGCCTATCGGAATCGCCCAGCCATGGCCGCTGCACTTCATTACCCATCCGGTAAAGGATATCGCTTCACCAGTTCTTGCCTTGAGCTCGTGCAGGTATTTGCGGTCGTTGGAATCGCCGCCAATGAAAAACGCTGTCCGGCATCCTATTCCAGTTTTGTCAGATACGCATCCCTTGTCAGCCAAAGCTCCTCCATTCGGTACATATGCCAGTAATCATGCATTAGAACATGCCGGGTCAGTATGTAGAGGGAGTATGCCTCATATTCCGGGTGTGTCGCGTCTTCTTCCAAGTGATATCGTTAGCGCTTTCGAGGAGCAGGAGTTGATTATCCCTGTAACCTGCGAACTGATCGAGGGCAGACGCCATGCTCATCCGATGAGGGGTGTCAGGCTCTTCCTTAGTTTCGCCGGGAATGTAGGGGACAAACTCCGGGTGATCCTCATTCATGAAGCGTTCAAAGCGATCCAACAGCATGGGCTGCACTTGAGCCAGGTGGCTGATGTGCTCTGCAACCGTCCAGAAACCTCCGCCTCTTCGTAAATCCAATTTTTCTTCCGGAATGGTCCGCACGAATTCAGATAATATCTTCGGTGTTCGTCTCAATCCTTCCAGAAGGTCTCGAATGTCCTGCACCTTTGTTCCTCCTTGCCATGTTTCAGTAAACTGCTTGCTCCCCACTTCGATATTTTCAGCCCATTTGCTGTCCCGTTCCCGGTTCCAGCGAACTCTCCGGGAGTGCTCAACCCATTGTCTATGAGGAGCCCAAAAAACTGTATCCCGCTTTTGACCGACATCAGCACATAATTATCTAATTGGAAATTGAACCCACGGCCCGGGATTGATGTTGTTTTCCCAGGTCCAGAAATTGAAACGTCCAGAGGGTATCCTGAAGACCACAATTGTCGGACAGTCAGGGGTCCCTGTGCCTATCTGTTTCAGCCAGGTGAATGTCTCGTAGAGTTTTTTACGGATGTTCATATCTTCAACGAGTTCGATTCTGCCCGCGATGCGAAGAACTGTACCGATATCCGGGGGGATGCCCGGTTGATGGAAAGCTATCTCAACGTTGGGATTCATCAGAAGCTGGGAAGCAAGAGGCTTTAACACGGAGGTATAGAAATAGATTCCGCTCTTATCTGCAAGCCACACTGTCATGGGGCGAACATGGGGCTTTTCTCCCTCCACCGTTGCAAGGAAACCATTGGGAGTTTTTTCCACATATTGAATGCAATCTCCAAAGTCCATATCGACTTCCTCCACATTATCGCTGAAAATTCAACGGAAATCCCCTGTAACGTGATTAATGTAATCCGTGCTCGGGACCATCATCTACGGATCGCTTGGCAACCCTGCTTCTATGACAATGCTGAGATCAATGAATTGTCTTCCCTTTTTCACTCAGGCCTCAATTTTACAGAAAACACTTAATTGGCCGGCTCGTCCATCCATGATTCATGTGAATGCAGAATTTTCCAGCCGTCTTGCTCTTTTTTCCATATCATCGTAAAAACATGTCTGGATTTGATATTGTCACCACTTTTAAGCCACATCTGCGTCTTTTCTTCACTGGTCATGAGGGCGATGTTCGAAGTTAGTGCGGTAACTCGTACTTCGAGAGGTTCGATATGTTGACGTTCCCTCGTCGAAAAATAATTTGTTATTGAATCCACCCATGCACTTCGCGTAGCATAATAATCCGTGCCGGCGATTGTTGATAAAAAATCATCCCTGCTATAAAAATCAGACCATGCACCCGCATTCAATCGGTTTATTGCAAAGACCAGTTGATTAAACTGATCTTGTACTTCTTTCTGTATCGCTTCTTTTTCCGGTTCAGTGAATGATTTCATCAATAAGCTCCTTTTATTTAAGATTTATTTGAAAATAGATTTTCATCCTTTCAATATCCACTGATGGACAATAGCCGCCACCAGCCACACTGCGAAACTTGCGATAAGGACCATAGGAAGCGGAAGGTGCTTTTTAAAACAGATCAAAGCCACGAGAAAGAAAAGGATGCTCGGCAAAATCCCCCACAGTGCCCCCTTGCCATCGAAAAAGCTGTAATTGTGCCAAAAAGCACACCAATTTTCGATTAATTGCCAGCTATGTTAATGTGATACCATGGCCCGACATCGAACCTCCACGAACCTGACCCGAACCTGCTCGAACCTGCTCGAACCAGCCGAAAGGTGCTCCCCACCCATACCGAAATCCTCCGTGTTGAGCATGATCAGTCAGATCCAACCAGTGCAACTATCTTGCCCATGAAATGATGCACATCCTCATGTATTTCTTCGGGAACCATACTCATGGCTACCTGATCGCGAATAAGTTTCACGGATGGTGAGCCATTTTGTAGTTGGTGGAAAAGCGCGTCGTCATTCTCGAACAGAATGCGCTTGCCATCCACTACACTGAAAATGTTTGCGGTGACATTTCGCCAATTCTTTCCGAGAGGCAATGTCAAATTTTGTCCGGAAAAAAACTCATCAATGATCCGTAAGACCCGTGGTACAAACAGATCATCCTTTCCACATCCCATCTGCCAACGGGCAGCACGTTTCCATGCATCCGGTACTATCAAGTAGTTTTCGATGTTCTTGCGCTTCCACTCAGCCAATGATGGGTTGTCCTGCGAAGGGTGGAACGCGCTATCACTGACGTCATAATCGAAAAGAATCAACCTCGAGACCTTGGGGATGATCTGCTTCAGGGCGGTGAAATGCTCGTCCGACCTGGTCTTCATATTTGTCTTGCCGCCTCCTCCCATTGATTTGAAACAGACTTTGTCCATCGCATCCTGAGCACCGCATTGATTTGCCCATGCACGAAGGATGCGCTCATCACTTTCCCCCTCCACATAGAGTATGTATGGTGATGATATCAACCGGGCGATTTCTTCGTTCGAAACTTCCGCCATTGCCCGCAGCACTTCGGGCGTAGACTGGATGCGTTTGGGCACTTGGCTCAACAAGGAAACGATTTGACTGGCATCGACACCGCGTGTGAATTCCTCGGCGTGGGTAGCAATGAGGAATTGCGTATTCATCTCGACTGACTTCCGTTTGAAATAATCGAGAATTTCGCGCTGCAAATTTACATGCAGATGGGCGTCCGGCTCATCCAGGAGAATAGTGGTCGGTTTATAGCCGTACAGGAAAGCAAGCAAGGTCAATATCTGATGGAAACCGCTGCCACCGGCGATGATATCGAAGTGCTTGTTATTCTGGTGATACTCGACCGTGATAAAGACATCCTTGGACGAATCGTATTTCGGTTCACGAATCCTTACCGAGAACCAACGATGAACAGTTTCAGCCAACTCTTGCCAGTCTGCAGGGGGTTTATAATCCTTGGGTATGCGGCCACCCTGCCCACGAACTGCCGAAGGACACACTCGCAATAGCAAATTGCGCAGCACGCTTCCCGGCTGACCTTTGCCGACCTGCTGGCGGATTGGGGAAACATCCAGCCACTTCTCTGAGGGCTCTAAGCCAGAGAACGGCGGCACATAAGCAATGATCGGCAGATCGCTCCCCTGTTCGCAGGTGCGGAATTTAGCCCATCCGTTGCTGGGGATTGCATAGATGGTCTGCGGTGAATGATAGCGCAGGTCTACGCCAAACGAATCGGTCTCCCCAGTTGCACGCTGCCATTCCACAAGAATATTAATCAGGATGTATTCCTGCTTCTTGCTGCCGTTGACAAGGGGCCAGTGGCGATCTGTTCTATCCTTCCACAGCAGGTTGAATTCCGGCACCGGCAACGCTGTAAAGTTAGGCAGCACTATTTGAATACCCTTGGAACCGCTTCGTTTAGATCGATGAAATTCATCCACACAAAACTGCCAGATTGCCAGCGCCTGAAGCACAGTACTTTTGCCGCTGTTATTGCGCCCAACCAACAGGTCGAAATTGGTGAAGTCGTAAATCTGTTTGCCCACGCTCTTGAAATTGTGCAGGGTCAATCGAGTAATCATTATGTTGCCCTCATTTTTGCGGATTGGGATATTGTAAACGCATCATTTCTTATTTTCGAAAAATGGTACAGTTAGCTTCAACTGCTTATAAAAACTGGGTGGGATCTGTGTTTCAATGGTCCCCTTTTGGCGATGGATGCGTAAAACTCTGATGTCAGTTACTGTGGTCCGACCCCATTTTCCCCTTGCGGCTTTGTCGCACCATCTTGGCCATGTAGCATCTTGCGTCCGCGATCAGCGATGGTATCGATCACTTCTTTAGCGAGAAGTCCGGACACAATGCCGACCAGACTAATCATGAATGGACTCAGCGAACTCTCGCTTCGAACCGACGATAGGAGAAGCAGCCCGCTCTTGGCAAGCACGTAGCCGCCGATTGCGACCACCGCGCCGATTAAGGGGATAATAAAATATTCCCCTGCCGTAGGGTTTTGGTGATCCGCCGCGCCATAGTCACGTAGCAGTCGGACCATGCCTCCGAGGGCGCCCATGAACATGACAAGCAACAGCACCAGCAAGTCATACGGTGCGACGACGAACGGCCTCTGATAGCACGATTTTTCCATCTCCTTGAACGCCAAGAAGTCCTGCTGCCCCTTGATCAAATCTGCGTACTGCTCGCTGTTGATAGCCAACGATTTTTTGAGATCATCGATTTTGGAGGTATTCTCATGGATCAGTCGCATATAATACTGAGAGCCTTTTTTTGCATACGAGTAACCTTTAACCACGCAGTTGACGTCCCCAAAAAGCTCATCCACCGGCGTGCGCTCTCGCTTGGCTTCCTCGATCTGCGCCACAGTTTCCTCGTCGAGCAACTGAAGATTCGGAAGACCACTCTGCTGGTCGAAAAACCGGAGACAGACTTCGAAACCGGTTAGCGTATCTTCGTCTTTACTGACCATTTCGCCAACCATCTTGAGATTCTCGACTATATTGGCATTGAAAACGCGATTGGCTTCGAAGTTCAGCCGCCAGGTATCGAATGTCGTGCCACCCGATGAACGAAGCTGCACTGCGGCAAGAAGCACTACCCCAAAAAACACGACGAGAAAGTAAAACACCACGGTCAATGCAATGCCTGCCCACTTCATTGAAACTCCTCCCACTCAATTCACCTTTATCCTTCCCCGACATCCGGGACCCGGAACCGGCTCGGGACAGAACATAGGGACCAACCCTTCGCCCTCATGCCGAGTCGACGTTTTGTGATTTCTGAATTTCATTGTATCCGCTGAACTCCCACTTCGAAGGGTGATTTACGGTACCCGCCCGCACCATGTTCAAGTCGATGTAAACGATACACCGCAACAGATGATCACCATTTTCTATAGCCATTGCGTGATAACGATCCTCCAAAAAAGCACCCTTCCGATTCTTCCGAACGTTGTATTCCTGCCCTGTGCGTCCAGTCACCAGTTGCATGGACTTTGGAATCACATCTCGATCGCCATCGTCTGCCACAAGCAGGTGAGCATGGTTTGAGGTAACCATGTAATTCAGGATAACCAGATGATAGCGCCTTTTTGCCGTGAAAAGCCAATACAGCCAAGACTGACGATCCTTGGCAAACCTGAGCAAGAACTCCCTTTTGTGACATCTGTGGGAAATGTACCATACATGCCCTGGGATGTAATGTCGCTTTGCCCTCGTCGCCATTGGTGTTCCGCAAAACTCCTCTTTTTGCCATCGAAAAAGCTGTTATTGTGCCAAAAACAACCCCAAATTTCGATTAATTACCAGCTATGTTAATGTGTTACCGTGGCCCGACCCCGACCCCGCCGGAATTCCCCTGTAAGGTTTTAGGTTCCTATCAAATTGGAATTTTGCCCATCTGACTGTGGGACGCACGTGCTTTTTGAGCGTCCCACAGCAGCAGATGTTATGTAAAAATTATTATTAAATATTTCTGGTCGGTTAAAACGATCTGTTAAATATTTCATACGAATGAACAGACATGATATCCCTTGGTAGAATACTAGTTGTAACGTAGCCCTCAAGCTCTTCGACGAAAAAATTTGGATTTTTAGTACGCGCAAAATGACTTACCAGCGTACGGCCAAATGCCCATTTGTAGGCCCCCAGTTTATTTGAGATAGAAAGGGTAGAAAATTTTCAGAATAGGTTGACAAGCAGGAATGAATTATCGGATTAAA
>Ga0268283_1000724_pt1 | contig 18850 bp, 16 predicted proteins | sample saktaG_13_FD_190140 | JGI IMG/M metagenome (GOLD analysis project Ga0268283, IMG submission 190140) | Saline water microbial communities from Sakinaw Lake, British Columbia, Canada - sak_2013_06_06_36m | ecosystem: Environmental > Aquatic > Non-marine Saline and Alkaline > Saline ... | reverse complement strand
AAGGAACATGTTTGAGGATAACATCGTAGTGCATCATTCCCCGTTTGACAGAATCGCATTTCAAAAAGCTTTTATTCGGCATAACCTGGATCCATTTGAGGTGAAATGGCTGGACTCTGTTAAAGTAGCCAGGCATACCTGGGAGGAATTTGCCGATGGGGGATACAATCTTGCTCATTTGGCCTATCAGCTTGACATTCAGTTTCAGCATCATGATGCCCTTGAGGATGCTGTAGCTGCGGGGAAAGTGGTACTTGCCGCTTGCCGTAAATCCCGGTTGACAGTTCGGGATTACCTGGACTTGTTTTCAAATCACTGACAATCATATTATTTCTTTTTCGACCACGACATATTTTGGCGTGCTGGTCTTGTATTTTTGGGCTAAATGAGATTAGTATGAAAAATAAGGCTGATGAAACAAAACAGGTACCGGATGTTTTTGAACTTCTTGAATACGCTTATAACCTTGGTATAGAACGGAAAGAAAAAACTATTACCACGGCTGAACTCCTCGATAAGTTCAACGAAATCATTTCAATTAATCACTTCTCTTTCGTTGAGAAGGTACTTGAAATTGGACTTGGCGCTGAGGATAATTATATGTTGTGTTACTTGTTCTGGAAATATCTTAATGGAGTATATAGTGTTGATCTTGAAACCGCTGTTAATGGAATATTTGACACTGTACACAAGCGATTTGCATACCGCAAAGAAATCCTTCAAAATTCACATCCATTGATTGACAAAGGTCTTGTGATGCTGGAATTGAAAAATCCTTTAAGTGATACAACGCTTAGGTTGGAAAACAAAACCTTGCAATTATTGAAAACACGGGATCTTGAACCTTTTATTATTATAAAGAAGAAGGATAACGTAATTCTTCCTTCTGATATCCATCAAAAGAAACTGGTTTTTAATCCACTGGAAACTGATCATTTGCGAAAATTGAATCATGCATTTCAGGATGAAAATCTTCATGCTATTCAAAAAAGGTTGGTACAAAAAGGTCTCCCTAACGGTTTCACCGTACTATTCTATGGTGACCCTGGCACCGGTAAAACAGAATCGGTTTACCAGTTGGCGCGGCAAACCAAGCGTGAAATCATGCAGGTTAACCTCAGCGAATCAAAAACCAAATGGTTTGGAGAAAGTGAACGGATGGCCGGAAAGATTTTCACTGATTACTATTCGTATTCTAAAGATTGCAGAATGCAGCCAATTCTTTTAGTCAACGAAGCCGACGGACTCTTTTCCAGGCGTAAGGAAGCGGGGGCCTCATCGGTTGACCAAACCGAAAATACGATACAGAATATCTTTCTGCAGGAACTTGAGACTTTTTCAGGCATATTAATAGCCACCACTAACATGGCCGGCAACTTTGACAATGCCTTTGAACGCCGGTTTTTGTATAAAATCAAATTCACAAAACCGGATTGTACATTAAGAGCCCAGATCTGGAAACATAAACTTCCCGGGTTTTCAAAGAAAGAATATTTAGGGCTGGCCGAAGAATATGATTTCACCGGCGCGCAGATCGATAACATAATCCGCAAACTTGAAATTGAATCAATCCTTGAAGGAGGTACTCCGGCATTCACACAGGTTCTTGCCTGCTGCAATGAAGAACTGATTGAAAAAGCGCATTACCGGAAAATCGGATTCCGTGCATGAATCTCATCTAAACTCAACAATGTGAAAGAAAACAAGCCACTTGCCGAGGATTTACAACAAATCCTGAATTCAGGAGAAGTACAGAATTTTTTAAAGGCAGTTGAACAGTTTAATGAATTGCTTAGAGATAAAGATATTGACATTAAGGACTTTATAAACCAATTGTGCTTTAGCGTGACCGAATTGTATTACAGAGGCAGGCTTTTACCTGAGATTTCCCCGAAATATTCAACTGTCGACGATTATCGTCCAAATTTATTAGGCTGGGGATATGCATATACTCTTAATAAATTGGAGGATCTGCAAACCTATTATGCAATCAACCCATATCCTGCTTATAAGACGAAAGAGGCTCCAACTGTCATGAAGAGATCGTTGACTGAGGAGTTATCGGATATTTTTTTTGATGTTAACATTTGTTTGGGTTTAATGGCAGAAGGCACTGATCAAGCTGTGGAACAAGCCTTAATCACTTTTAAAGTAAAGTTCGACTGTCTCTTAGGTATTTTATGCCTTGAGGTAATTCGCGTACTTCAATATATAAAATTTTGGGTATTGCCCGGTATAAAAGAAACTCCCGATGGCACGATTTCATCAGGCAAGTTTGACAATTTTTGTGTAGTTTAAATTAATTATCTGAAAATAAATCACTTACATCTTTTAAAATTATGGATAAATATGACAAACTGTTTTTAAAACAGGCCCGCTTAGGGTATTCGAAATTCTTAACTCATTACCATCGTAAAAGCCAGGAAGAGGATTTACGTGATCGTAAACATGCTCTCAATAAAGAATTTGTGTTTTCGGAAGAGAATGTCAAACGCCTCTCTCATATAAATACGCTGTTGGCCGACAAATCCAAAGCCGCATATGAAATGGCCGAAAAACTGGAGAGCTATATTTTACCAGTAATGAAAGATCCTGATACATTCATTTCCGACTATGAAATAGAGTTTGAAGTCTGTTTTTTTGCCGAAAAAAAATATTCTCACATCCCCGATTTACAAGGCAATCCGTTTTTTGAATGTCAACCCATATGGTTTTCAAAAGCTGACAGGAAAGAAGACGAATGTAAAGAGCATAAGGACTGGCTCTTCAATACTGATCATACCGAAGGTTTCCAGGGAAGGCAACCATTAAGCAGCTTTAAACACAGCTATTTGTTTCACGATTTGATAGATCATACCATACTTTCTTACCAGGATATTGCCGATATCGAAGACATCTGGATCGAAGTCGTTCTGACCGTTCAAAATTTTCAGGAGATTCCGCGACGCCGATTATAATTTATATTTTCCCAAAGACCATGACATAGATTGGCGCAGCCAGTTCTTCTCATCAAAATCATGAGTATTAATTGCTGCCAAAGCCCTCAAGTAAACCGTATCGTCATCAATACATTTAATCAGGTCATCTTCTTCATCCTTGAATAACTTACATCTAATCTTTTATAGACATTAAAAGTGCCAACCTTGTTATTGATATAAATTAATAGCCTTTTCGAGGCTATCCTTGATCTTTCGAATTAAAATTTCATGCTTAATAACTTTAACACCTTCCCCGTAAGAAAGAAGGAGCCTTTCAAATTCATAATTCGGAATCAGTTGTAGTTTGACTTCTAGTACATTGTGGTCCAACCATTTTGACTTCTGAGATCCATGTATAGGTTTAGATTCAACATATTTGCCTGTCAATCCATAAAAATTAAGTTTGATATCCTCAACCTTACCATCCTCCGGTTTTGTAACTCCGATAATATCTTCAAAGTATTCATTCCAATCAATCTCTCGATTAAAATGAAAATCTTCTGTGCTTTCATTGATTGAAATAATCCTATCAAGTGCCAGGTTCCAGTCTGATTTTCCGTTATTGGGATTATATCCAAAAAGAAACCATCTGTTATTGTATTGTTTAAGATAATAAGGATGGATAATAATAGTAGTCGGAGATACTTCTTTATAAGGATGGTAACAGACATTAAGTACTTGATTGTTTTGAATAGAGTTATATAATTGCCCTATGTATTCCATTCCTTTAAGGTATTGGTTATTGTCGAAGGAAATTATCTCATTTTTCTCACTACTTGTTTCATTGCCATGCTTAAGTTTCTGAAAAATTTCCTGTACCCAGTCAAACTGCGGCATTCCTGCAAAATTACTTAAGATTGATATCGCCGATTGCAACTGATTCATTTCCATTTTATTTAATGGATTGTTAAATATGGAGTACTTTGGATCTGAGTACCTGTAATAAACATTTCTTCCATCACGCACTTTTGTCAATTCAATTGAACAACCTTCAGTACTCTCAAGAAATGCTATATCATCATAAATTTGCCTACGGCTTATCCCATTTGATTCTGGGTCCTTTTCCATTAACACGTTATCACATTCTTGGATCAAATCCTTAATTTTGTATCTCTTTCCAGGATTGCTGAAACAATTGTCCAATACCCGATAACGGATAAATGCATTTTTATTTGTCGACATCTTTTCCCTGATTAATTAATGCAGATAAGCTTCACATTTTAGTTGTCATTTTGCCTCAACATTTAGAAAAAATTGTAAAGTTCAAAGTAGAACAAATATAATTATATTTGTGCAGCTACACTGCATAGTTGTAGTATTACTTTGCACGTCGTTCTTTGAAAGCCTGCTGCACGATATTGATTTGTGCCAACTGGGTGCCCTCGTAAGGGGGCTTCAGATCGGTTGGTGTTCCGAAGCAATTCGGAATGAATGTTTCCTGGTTATTGTCAGCTTCATGTTGATTGAAACTGAGGTATGATAAGAAAAGGTATAGCATTATTGATTTTTATTGTTTTTAATAGAATCTATAAACAAAGAATAACGCAGCAGGCTTCATCGAACTTCTTAAGTTATGAAAATTCATCAAGAACATATCGACCAAATAAGAGTTGCATTCGAAACAATGCAATCAAAAGAGGATTTGCTTCATTTATTGAATCAAGCGAAGCCTCTTATTTATGGCGACAAGACCATTCCATTTAAATTAAAGCAAATTACCTATTATGCGAACCCAAAACTGGACGCCAAGCGTTATTCAGAGTTTAAAATCAAAAAGAAATCTGGTGCAGATCGTAGCATTCATGCACCTGTCGCTGGGCTCAAAGCCATACAAAGGGTTTTAAGTTTTATACTTCAATGCGTTTTTGAACCGCATAAGGCTGCAATGGGTTTTGTTCGAGATAGATCTATTGTTGATAATGCACGCTTGCATGAAGGCAGTAATTATGTGTATAATATTGATTTGAAAGACTTTTTCCCGAGTATTGATCAGGCAAGAGTATGGAAGTGTTTGCAATTGAAGCCATTTAACCTGAACGACAATGATCCCTTACCCGAGTTTAAAGTAAAAGAGGATCCTGATACAACATTTTTGATTTTATCTAACCATGCCGTAGACAAAGATATTAATGATATTATTTGGAAAATCTCATATGATGGGTACAAGTTTATTCAAGGTAATTTTACGTTGAAATTAAAGGATGGGGGTAGCATATTATATAATGTCAATAAAGACAACGGAAAAGAGAACGAAGGAACAATTACAGTTTTTGTTGACAAAAGTCGTTTTGAACAAGTCCGGTCTGTTGCCAGTGCCGAGGCAAAGAGAACACAGCTAGATTCCCCATGGGTTCTTAAATATATTGTCTGGAAACTGATTCTATCAAATCAGCAAAAATATTACAATCTAAGTAAAAAAAGTAAGCTGGCAAATTACCTGGCAGCGCTTTGTTGTACAGAAATGGAAGTTGAACGGATGAACCCGGATGGTGAATGGATAAAAGTAAAGCGTAATGTCCTTCCACAAGGTGCCCCTACATCACCAGTAATTACAAATATTATTTGTCAGCGGATAGACTTTCTTTTGTCGGGGGTTGCTAAGCGATTTGGCTTAAAATACAGTAGATACGCAGATGATATTACGTTTAGTTCGATGCATAATGTGTACCAACATGATAGTATTTTCTTAACTGAATTGCATCGCATCATTGCAGAGCAAGGCTTTCATATAAAAGAGAGAAAAACCCGTTTGCAAAAAGACGGTTACCGAAAGGAAGTCACCGGCCTTTTGGTAAACGAAAAAGCAAATGTGCAGAAAAGGTATATAAAGCAATTGCGGATGTGGTTGTACTATTGGGAAAGGTACGGGTACGATAGGGCTTACTCTTTCTTTCTACGACAATATTTGGCTGACAAAGGCAACATTGTAAAAGGGAAACCTGACATGGCTAATGTTATTGGTGGTAAATTGGATTACCTTAAAATGGTAAAGGGTAGCGAGAACGAGTTGTATCTAAAGTTAAAAGTAAGGTTTGATGCTTTGATTAAAATCGACAAGAATGGTATTGATGAGACTAAACCTGATCATTTAGAGAGCATTCTTTCATTGATTAAAAGTGATGAAATAAATGAATCAATGGATTTAATTGCTGAAAACACAATAGGGAAACTAAGAATAAGTATTAATCCGTTAAATTCAATAAAAGGTCAAGTTAAACTTAAAAGAAAAATCATTGTTGATAAGGGTGAAACCTTGCCTTATGAAAAATTTGCTGAAAACAATGAAAAGGAAGAAAAAGAAATTAACCTATCCAAACATAAGCCAATTGACGTAACACGATTTTTATTGAACTTTCGTGCAAGTGAAGGGTTAAAGTTTCTTACTCACGATTATGACAAAACTGATTCGGAGTTTGAATATGAGAATATTTTATCAGTTGCAAAAAAAGAGTTTGACGAATTATCATCTCAATTTGTAATACCACCAAGTCTTTGGGCAAGGATAAATCAGTTTGCTTTTGGTGACCCGACTAAGGTTTGGCGGTTTAATAGAATAGCGTATAAGCTTAACTGGAAATCACCCGAGTTGTTAACTTGGATAAATTGCAATCCTAACATTCATCCAATTAAAAATGAATATTTTGAAAAAGGTTTTATTACACCATTTAAAAAGAGCATAGAGATAAAAGCTCCGGAATTAGAATACATATTTAAAAATAAGCTGGCAGAAAATTTAGAATCAAAATACCTATCATTTGACATTGAGTTGATTGATTTAGATAAAGCCAATTTTTATACCAATATTGATGCATTACAAGTTGGCATATCATATATTTTTAAAGCTATAAAACAACGCTTTAGCAATAGCAATAAAATTAAAGTTGAATTTTCAAGAAAAACTGATTCTGAGGGACGAAAGCGTATTATTAAGATAGTTCATATTGATTCTGCATGCAATAAAGCTTTGGATAAGAATGAACTACTCCAGGGTGATTTATTGGAGGCAGAAAAAGCATTTTTCGGAATTTGTGATTGGTCTATAATATCTCGTTCACCTGATGATTCAATTAATATGCTCAATATATTGTTTGATGTAAATTCTAACAAAAATCCAAAAGAGAAGATAGATGATTTTTTAATTGAAGGATTTACTCATGTCTTAACATTTTACTCATAAACTATGATATTTCTGATTGACGATAATAAATATGGACAGATGTCCGAGAATTATAAGTTAGATTTCACATCAATCTTAGAATCTTATCCGGAAAATATAAAATGGCTTCAAACAATTTCAGTAAATAATATTGAATTTTTATTATCAAGCGCATCGTGTATTTTGATTCATGATTCATTGGAATCTAATGAAGATAAGGACCGATTGGTTGCTATGGCAAAAAAGAACAATATACCCCATTGCATTTTTAGCAATGGATTTACAGCAACTATTTTTGAAGGGGAATCAATTAAAGAAATTAAAAAGGATAGGTTGTATAATAATTTATTGACATTTATTAATCATTTCATTGTCTATGGCAAGATTGATTTGAAACTTTTATCATTAGGTAAGAACTATGAGGCAGAGAAGGCATCAATAATACAAGACAAACTAATAAATGGCGTATTATTTACCAACAGGAATATTTTTAACTACGAAGCGGCGTTCCCAAGCGGTAGTCAAAGTTTTAAAGATTTAAGAGAATTATTTTACATGAGTGAAAAAAATTCCGATTATGACGTTTTTGAAAATGTATTTAACAATTTCGAGGATACATATAATGACAATAGCACTACAGCTCAAATGATGAAAGAAATCATTAATTCATTAACGCACAAAGTAATTGAAAGATATGAATAATAAAATTGTAGTAATTGAAGATTATAAAACAACCTTCTCGGCAGAATATAAATGTCTTCAGGTTGAATTCAACAACCAGTCTAAAGACGAAGATATCCACAATTGGCTGATGGTCAATAAGAAATTAATGTATGATGCTGAGAAATTGATTATACCGGTTAGATTGGGTAATGAAGATGCAGAATTTATGGGTCTCTATATTGGCATGCATATCAGGTTAACAAAAGAACTGGAGAATGTGCGTTTTATCCCAATTTTATTCATTACAGATCAAACCAAGGAACAAATTTTGACAAATCAAATAAGCAACCTTAAGGAAAAGTCTGGTCTTCTTCTTTTTACGAAAGGTTCATATTTGTTATCAGCCTTTTCATTGGATGAGTTCCTTACAAAATCTATTTCGCCTATTGATGAAAAAACATTAATTGAAACTGTGATCCCAAGCCTGAGTATTGAAAATTCAAAAGACCGAGGTCATCAGCTGGCAAATGATTGGGGTGCATTTCGTTTGGCAAAATTCGCAGGGTATGCACTCTCATTAGAAAAGCCGACATCTTTATATTTTAAGTACAAAGAGTCTCAAACAAATAATGAGTTGGTACCTGAATCTAATACCAACATTGGAGTATTTAATGAATCCTGTAAAGCATTACTAATTGATGACAATGCAGATTCAGGCTGGATGGCAATACTTAATTACATATTAAAGCATAAAATAGTAATGCCTGGAAAGACTTCTTCGCTTAATGTTTTAAGAACATTTGAAGAAGCGATGGAATTTAATAACTATATCAATTATGATATTGTGTTCCTTGATTTAAGATTATTAAAGGAAGAAGATAAAGGACAAGAAATAATTGATATCGAACAATTCACGGGTACAAAGGTCTTACGAAAGATAAAAAAAATTAACAAGGGTATTCAAGTTATTATTTTTACTGCATCTAATAAAGTCTGGAACATTGAAAGGTTATTGGAGATTGGAGCAAATGGATATTACATTAAAGAAAGCCCTGAATTTGTCCTTAGTCCGGTTTTTTCGAAAGAAAATTATAATGAATTATTATCAACTGTCGAGAAATCACTATCTCTTAAATTTTTAAGAAGTGTGGATAATATTCATCAAAAGTGCTCGCTCTTTATTGCAGGCGATAGACTAGCAAGAAATATTAGATATCAAAGTTTTTATGATAGATCCGTTGCTTCATTTGAAATAGCGTTTCAATTACTTGGCAAGACAATTGTGGATAAAAAATATTTAAACTTCGCTTTTTTAACCTATTTTCAAATTATTGAAGATTTCGTTATCCAACGTGAAAATTTTGATTTTGTTTCAAAAAAAGAATGTTATGTGGGGTCCTCACGAACTAAAGTAATTGATGATTCCACAGGTAATCTTATCTGGAAATTGTTATATAATCAGGATAGAGTTAATGGAGATTATTTTGAAATAGCTGATGAACCAAAATCTGGCGAAGTTCAAATTCAAACACTTGCAAAGGTATCTTTTGTATTAGCTTTCACATTTCACAAGAATAATGACTATTTAAAGAGGTGGGCAAATCTGAATAATGTCAGAAATACAAAAGCTGGACATGGTGGAGCAAACGGTTATGTGACCAGTGCTAACATTGAAGGACTTCTAGAAATAATCGAATTAATCTTATCATAGTCACTTCATGCAACTCACAGCTAAATTAATTCTACTTCTTCCAAAACAAACCGGATCAGGAAAGAACGGAGAATGGAAGAAACAAGATATCATTGTTGAAACAGTAAATCCGTTCCCTAAGAAGATATGCGTTACTGTTTGGGGAGATAAAGTTAATGAAAATCAATTGCTTATTGGCAATAAATTGAAAATTGATTATGTTATAGAAAGTCGTGAATACAATGGCAAATGGTTCACAAATGTGACAGCTTTGAATATTAACGCTTTGGGATCCGAAGATCAGGATACATACCCTGAGCCTAATGACGATGAATTTTTTATTGTTGGAGATTTAGACCCCTAGGCAAATCGACAAATAATTGTGTGCGGAAATACTGCACACTTGAGGGCCACCTTTGTACAAAATTAGTAAGCTATGAGCATTTTCAATCACTTCAAGCATCTGAACCTAAGCCCCGGCCAGGAGTCTGCTCTGACAAAGCTCGAAACTTTTATAGCCAGCCAGGTTCAAGTGTTTATGCTCAAAGGATATGCAGGGAGCGGTAAAACAACCATTTTGAAAGGATTGGTTGAATACCTTAATTCTATTGAAAAAGACTTTGTATTAATGGCTCCTACCGGAAGGGCAGCAAAAGTAATAAGGGAACGAACTGGTCAGGAAGCCTATACTGTTCATAAGTCTATATACTGTTTTGAGGACTTGGAAGAAATTGAAGAAGGAGATTCATTTTTCTATTACTATAAAGTTCGTAACAATGTGGATGTTACCGGTAAAATATTCATTGTTGATGAAGCCTCTATGTTATCTGATGCTAAAAGTGAAGGTGAGTTTTTTCGTTTTGGTTCCAGCCACTTATTAACTGATCTGATTGCTTACACAAGGGTTGCCCAGGAAAATGTAAAATCAAAAATAATCTTTGTTGGTGATCCTTGCCAATTACCTCCGGTAGGTGATAACAGTTCTAAGGCATTTGATGATGACTATCTAAAAGAGAAATTCAACTTATCCACCATAGAGACAGAGATGAAAGAAGTTAAACGTCAGGGTGGTGAAAGCGGTATTCTTAGTGCGGCATCAAAAATACGCAAGAGTATTTCAGCCCGTTTCTTCAATGACTTCAATTTACGTTCAAATGGAAAAGACATTTTTAATCCTTCTTATGAATCCTTTCTTGATACCTGGCAACAAGCAGCAAGTCCCAAAATTATTATCGCCTACAAGAACAAAACCTGTCTAGACCTCAATTTGCAGATAAGAGAAAGAAGATTTGGTAATCCTGATTTACCTGTACAGAAAAGTGATATTGTCATCATAGGAGGTAATAATTACCGAAAGGGTATTTTTAATGGTGAGTTTGCGGTTGTAAATGACGTAAGTGATATTCCCACCATCCGCACCATTGGTTTAAAAGGAAAACCACCCGTAACTCTATGTTGGCGTGATGTGGAGTTGGTTTTTCCGGATACTGAAAACAACAGCAAGATTGTAACAGGGAAGATTTTGGAAAACTTTCTATACGGTGATAACTATCTAAAGCCAGAGGAAACTCAGGCTCTGTATGTTGATTTTACATCCCGAAACAAAGGTTTAAAGCCAAAAACCGAGGAGTTTAAAGAAGCTATCATTAAGGATGATTTTTTCAATAGCATTCGGTTAAAATACGGATATGCAGTTACCTGCCACAAAGCACAGGGTGGTGAGTGGGATAATGTATTTACAATTTGGGATAATGACAATAAAGAAGGTTTCGATTGTTTTACGGATAAACAACAGAAAGCAGGCAAAACCAACCAGGATTTTTATCGCTGGGCATACACAGCTATCACGAGGGCATCTAAAACTTTGTATGCACTGAATCCACCTTTTTTCAATTCATATTCAGCAATGTCATTTATAGATACCTCCGTTATCAAGGCGTTAAATGACCTAACAGGATATCAGATCCAGTGCGAAGAAGTTTGCTTAAATAGCGAAATGCTGCAAGAGATGACTCAACTTAATCTTTTAGAACAACCCATTCAGTTGCAGGACCATTTCATCAAGGTCCGCTATGCAGTTCAAAAGCATTACATCGATATCGTTGGATGGGAGAAAATTGGATACGAGATTCGGTATACTTTAACAAGGGAACAAGACCGGGCAGTTTTTAAAACATTTATCAACGGGAAAAATGAATTTAAGAATGCGATTTCACCTATACCTGGCCATTCTCCAAATGGACTGTTTAACAATGCAGTTGCTGAAATAGTAAATCAGTTGCCTAATGTTTCTATTAAAAGAAATTCAACTGAGACGATCCTTAGCAGAATTGAATTTGAATTTGATTTAGAAGAGCAGTTTCCCTTCACCAGGAGTTTATTTGATGACATTGTTTTGCTATTTGAAGAAACAGATATAATCATTAATGATATTGAGCATCAGCAATACAAAGAACGCTATACCTTTAAACGTAATCAGGAATTAGCGGTGGTAGATTTTGAGTATAATAAGAATGGTTTCTTTGGCAGGATTGTACCAATCCAAAACCATACTAATAGCCAGGTATTGATTTCCGACATTCATAAGTCATTACAATCCTTTAAACAAGTAGACTATGCCAGCTAAAGAAATAAAAGAACTCCGGCAGGCAGGTAAGTTGGAAGAAGCCTTGAGCCTTGCAAAAGCTGAATTGGCTTCACAGCCGGATAACATCTGGCCAAAACGTAATATCAGCTGGGTGTACTATGATTATCTGAAACAAAATGCAACACCTGAGCTTTTCGATTCATTCTTATCCTGGTTATCGGAAATACATAGTTTAAATTTACCTGCTGAGGAAAAAATGTTATTCGATCATCTAAGCTGGCAAATTGGATCTGTTGTCTTTAAAACATTTAACTCTGAATTTTTACATTATGGCAAGCTAATTCAGCTCCTAGAAATCACGAAATCTTTCCAATACACTAAACCTTCTGAAGGATATAGTTTTTTATTCAAAGCTTTTCATAGAGCTTTAAAAGGAACCGCCAATTACATAGAATTTGCCGACTGGTGGGATTTCTCAAACTTTAGGCCAGAAGATTTTGAAAAAGAGAAAATGCCGAATGGGAAAGAAATAATGGCAATCGCAGAACAAGGGTACATCACCTATGCCAAGTACCTTTTAGATAAGAAAATGGTTGGTGTCGACCTGGTATTTGACAAGGAGAAAGCAGAGACGTTTTTACCCAAACTTACGAGGATTGTAGAAAATTATCCTAAGTTACAATACCCCGCATATTTTCAGGCGAAACTTTTGCTTGCTTTGGGTGACAGGGAGGATATGCTCTCGGCACTGCTACCTTTCGCCAAAAAGAAAAAGAATGATTTCTGGGTCTGGGAAATTTTAAGTGAAGCATTCCCAGACGATGAAGAAAAAGTATTTGGTTTGTTATGTAAGGCTTTAAGCTGCCATTCACCAGAAGAGATGCTGATCAATCTTCGACAGAAAATGGCAGCGTTGTTTATCAAACGGAAATTATATAATGAAGCCAGGACTGAAATCGAACTGCTTGTGGCGGCCAGGAATGAAAAAGGTTACAGGATCCCTTCTGAAATAATCAAATGGCAATCCCAAGATTGGTATCTCCAGGCGTCTCCTTCAAAAAGTAATATGAATTATTACGCTATGTATTTTGATTTCGCTGAAGGATTTCTTTTCGGAGATGTTACTGAAGAAAAAGCGATTGTTGAATTTGTTAATAAGGATAGGAAAATCCTGAATTTCATCGTTTCCGAAGCAAAGTATGGTTTCTTTAAATATGAACGCTTTCTGAAGAATGTGTCAATAGGGGATGTTCTTAAAGTAAGGTTTCAATCCGGTACTAATGAAGGTCTATACTTGGTTCATACTGTTTCGAAAATTAATGACGAAAATTTCCGGAACCTGTTTTTCCAAGAAGTGGAAGGGCCTGTTAGAATTTCCGAAGGAAAAGCTTTCGGTTTTATTAATGATGTGTTCATTCACCCATCCCTGATAACAAAACACAAGCTTGTTAACGGCGCTCATGTCAAAGGAAATGCCATCAAATCGTACAATCGAGATAAAAAACAATGGGGATGGAAGCTAATTGATTTGATATTCTAATAAAATTAGTCCATAAAATGAACTAAGGCTCATCAAATAAATTATTTCATTAATATAATCATATTAATTTAAATTGTATGAATAAAATGAGTGAGAAAATGACAAAAACAATCACGTCCATTTTCATGGTTCCAACACTGAAAATCGGTAGAGATACTCTTAAGGATAATGGTTTTATCAATGCATATATCAAGGATAAAATGAATCCTGAAAAACATGAAGATTGTATCTTTTTACTGTTTCATCCTGAGTCACCAAGTAAATTTCGAAAATTCTTAAACCTTGAATACGATAGGACAAACGCGATAATTGAGGATTATGATTATCCACATGGATTTGTCGTTGTAGTTTACAAATTAGATCCAAAGTTTGAGAATGATTTCCTTCTGATCAGGCAAAGTAAATATTCCAAAACAAGTCCACTTTTTCAAACTCAATTTCCTAAAAAAGTTGAACTAGAAATAAAAGGTGAAATGAGGAAGGAATTCTCTTTACAATATCGGATTTTTAATAAAACCCAAGATTTACTTGATTTTTGGTCTAAAGAAAATTTATTTACTTATGAAACGGGTCAAGAAATATGGCATAATTTTTCAGTAGATAGAGAAGTTTTGACTGAAATTGTTCTGCAAAAAATATTTTGGGACATGGCTACAGATTCCGGAAATTAATCCATGTAAAGTACATAAGTACAATAAAATTAAAATGTCCTATATTGAGTGTATTTTGAAATATTTTACCGAAATGAGGATTGACCTACTTCGTCTGGTTCTTAAAGAGGAGTATTTATATCAAGATACAACGAAAGAAATCTTTTTAAACAAACTGGAATCATTATTTGTTTCTTATGTAAATGTAGGTGATACAAAACTTCTCATTTATCCTGGAGAATGTGCTGGAAAAGAGTGTGATAATTGCGGAAAAAGAGGCTATCGCTTTGTAGGTGATTATTCACGGAATTATGTGGATTTTATTTTCATTATTGAGGGGGACGATATCAAAGATATTTTTTCTTGTTCTGTATTTCAGACTAAGAGTGTTTTAGAAGATATTGGAGAAAAAGATTCCTTCTATTTTAATCTCGATGATCGAATCACTTTTCATAAAAGTGCAGCGTACTGGTCAAAAGTATCGGATGCAGAAACAGCTTTTTCCGAGATTCTTTCGTTTCCCCCGAGGTTGTTAGAATTCGAAGAAATATGCTATTGGCTAGAAAAATATTCTGAGTTAAATACGCGAATTGGTAATTATGACATTTTCAAACCCGAAATGAAATGGACTCCTTTCTCAAGTCTTTATGCGGATCTTCAAAAGTACTGTTCATACCTTCTCGATCATGAATCAGAAATCCGACAAGCAACTGGTATATTATCTATGCTAGAAAATGAGAAGAAGCAAATTGATTGGGTACTAAACAATAAATTTTTAGTTGATGAAGTACCTATTGCATTTCAATTCTTTTTCAAAAAGGAGGGCGAAGTTTATTTTCTTGAGAAACCTCATTCCATTATTTTAAAAGGTGAACGATTCCAGCAGTTGTATACCTTTATCACTTCCTATATGGAATATAATAAAGCCCTTTTAGAGAAATATAACACGTATGAATTGGAAGAGTTCAAAGAGGCCTTAAAAATTCAAAATTCGCAAAATGAACAGGTTGACTTTGTTTTTTCACTGCGATTTCATCTTGAAAAGAGAAAAACATTAGAAGAGATCGGCATTCAACTTCCATTTTATCTCATCACTAAAGCGGGAATCTTTTGAACTCATGATTCAAATTGTTGAAGGGGCAAAGAAATCTGTCGCCAACTTCACTGAATATTCCAGTAACAAGATGGAACTTGTTAACCATTTTATCCGGAATGACGACCTGTGATCTACGCGGATCTTTATAAGGGAATCAGACTATTCTATTCCTTTACACATTGCCATCTAGAATTACAGGACCATCCTTGCAAAAAGCAAATACCTTATTCCACATGTTATTGTAATGGTTGAAAATTATATTATGTGCAGATGCAGTGCATAATAGGGTTGTTGCTTTGTTGCCATGAAGCATAGTGTCAAAGAAACTAGCCCCGTAAAAAATTGCTTTGAAAGGATAACTAAAAATTGCGCAGATGGCTACATTTTAAAGACTCTTTGATGCCGAACAAACAATTCAGGTTAATTACCTTATACCGCTTGTTAATATACTAATTTCAACATGATGAAGGAATCAAAAAAATATCAGATTGAAGATGTCACGTTTACCCTTCATGATGTAACAAAAATGCAGGAATTTTACTATCGGTCAGATTACTCTTTTACACATGTAGACCCATCGCTCTTCTTCACTTTGGCAAACAGAATATATCCATCAACAAGAAGTATTTCTGATTTGACGACTGATGTAGAATTAGTTAACCGTTTCAAGAACAAATTTAAAATTGGTAACGAAAACTGTTTTTATTCACAGCAATTTTTTTCGAAAGAAAATAACTATCATGAATCCCACATACTGGTCATGGTAAAAAGAAATCTTATTGTTGATTTCTACACAGATCGGCCAAGTCCTTATGCGACAGTTTTATTTTCGCATGAAACCGAACATTCATTATTACGTGATGTTTGTGGAATGTTAGAGGAAACGGTACAAAAACTGGAACAGCCCCACATTGGGTTGCTTACCTTCGATAGCTTGCTAGGTACAAATCTAACAAATATCGCCCTTGACGTTCCAGAAATGGACCTTGCCGGATACTATAACGAAGATCTGCAACCTGTGCACAATATCATATTATCACGCTTAAACGAACCAAAAGGTAAGGGAGTTGTTCTTCTCCATGGAATCCCGGGTACTGGTAAAACTACCTACCTCAGGTATCTCTCATCGCTAGTAAAAAAGCAATTGATTTTTATCCCATATGAAGTGGCGCAACGGATATCATCCCCGGATTTTCTATCCTTTATGTTACGTTACAAGGAATCAGTGCTGATCCTGGAAGATGCAGAAAATTTATTAAGGTCACGAGAAGATGGACAAAATCTCAGTGTCGCCAGCTTGTTGAACTTGTCAGACGGACTACTTTCCGATTGTTTACATATGCAGCTTATCTGTACTTTCAATACCGATATCATGCGGCTTGATAAAGCATTGCTCCGTAAGGGCAGGATTATTGCCAGGTACGAGTTTAAGCCGTTATCAAAAGAAAAAAGCGCGCTTCTATCTGCTCAGATTGACCATAACTCAATTATTGATCATCCTATGACTCTTGCAGAGATTTTCAATTTTGGAGCCAAGGATTATTCAATACAGAAAAGCAGGAAGATTGGGTTTGCTTGACCTGTCTGAAATTGCATAGGGTTACTGCTTACAGCTCCTTTCTCTATAGTATTTTCTAGTTACTCAATAACAATCGGGACTTTTTTGTATATGTGAGGCTAACACTTCTATAAAAGGTTCAAGTTCTCAGGAATCCCTGTTGAATCGGGGTCGAAAAGAGATAAAAGTGCTGTAAAAAATATTTTATATGCTTTCTAATTTCAGGAATTTGTTTCAATTTTCATTACTTACGGGATTGATCTTGTATATTTTTTATCCAGGAGTGAATGAGAATCGGCCCGATGTCCTGAACATGAGTGTTTTCGGACAGCTTGAGGAATACGCAATGAAGAACAAGCTTAAGATTTTAAAATCAGCCGAAGAAATTCAGGCAGTATTCATTGTGAGTAAAGATGATTCTGGAGACAGCCTGCTGTCAGGTATTAAATTTTTACCAGAGGATTCGATTATTTCAGTTTTCTCCTTCCTGCCTGCCCTGATTGAAAAAAAAGACTTCCTGAGCATTTCCCTTTACCTAATGGAATTAAATAGTTCTTTTCCCAGTGGAAATTTTGTGATTGACACATCGATCAGGCTAATCCAGTTCAAGTCCAGCCTGAACCTGAAGTACTTCAATCGCAATGATTCAGCATTACTTAAAGAATTGATCTACACCATTAAGATGATCAATAATGAAGCACCAGGGATTTTTAAGGAGATGGGGATACCTGTTGCTGATTCAAATAATTGCGGGGAGGAGGAGATTTCTTACAACTCCGACAATCTAGAAAAAGCGCTTGTTTTAACAAGTCTTCGCGAGAATATCAAGACTATCTAACCTTGCTGCATATAAAAAATATATTGTGGTCAGCAAAAATTGGGGGATGTTATTCAGAGGATCAATTTTTTCCACCAAATAGATGAACACACTAATTCTTTAAAGCCCAGACAAACAGGAATATCAGGCAGATGAGCCCGATCACTATCCACGGCAGCTTGGAGATGAAGTTATCGAGGTAATCGGGTTTAACGATTTTGATCTTTTCTACCGGAATCTTTCTGTTGATATATACCGTATCTCCCTTGCATTTGCCAGTAAGAAAGAGTGTGTCGTGGATTTTGCTGAGTTTGATTTGAAGGCGGTCTTTCTGAATTATCACTGTATCCCGGATGGTTTTAAAGTCAAACATTGTATCGACCTGGACTTGTGGTACTATGAGGGAATCCCTGATAAATATGGTATCAGGTGTTTGTAGCTCAGGATGGAGGGCTATAAGCCGGTTTAGGCGGTACTGAGGGCTGCAGCTGGAGAGGAGAAGGATCAGAAGGAGGGAGAGGGTTGGTTTCATGGTGGAAGAGTTTTTCGATGCAGGATTCAGGATGCGGGATACGGGATACGGGATGCAGGATGATCATAAGAAATCGTTCAATCGCTTTAGCCAGCCGTTTTCGAATCGCTTTTGGGTTGGGTCTCTTTTGATGATGTTGCGGATGAAGGCAACCCGGGCATTGTATATCTGGATCTTGAGCTGATAGGGATTGGAGCTGTTAACCCTGGAGATCGTTACCGGGCCCACAATGCCATCCTCGGATACTCCAAGGAGTCGTTGCGGTATGGTGATGCCCCATTTGCCGCTGCACCAGAGCCAGTCGACAAGGATATCAGCCAAGGCCTGGTTATTAATTTCATCGGCACGCCAGCGGTTCCAATAGGCAATTCGCAGTACTTCCTTGACATCTTCACGGGTGAGCTGGTGGAGGTCATCAATATCGATATATCCATCACCGTCTTTGTCATAGCCTATCTGACGCCAGGTTGAGATGGTTACGCCCATGTTGGTTGCACCTCCATTATCAAGGTGATCATTGGCAAAGCCTCCTTCCCATTTGAAGATCTTTGGTGCCAGCAGCTTGATATCGGCCATGGTTTTA
>Ga0268283_1000722_pt1 | contig 18914 bp, 15 predicted proteins | sample saktaG_13_FD_190140 | JGI IMG/M metagenome (GOLD analysis project Ga0268283, IMG submission 190140) | Saline water microbial communities from Sakinaw Lake, British Columbia, Canada - sak_2013_06_06_36m | ecosystem: Environmental > Aquatic > Non-marine Saline and Alkaline > Saline ... | reverse complement strand
ATGTCCGGCACCTACCCGGCGGGGTGTTCACCGATCGCGTCTTTGGCACCCTGAAGGAAAAAGAAATCCTGCGCCTGGAGGGTCCGTTTGGCAGCTTTTACCTGCGCGAAGACAGCAACAAGCCGATTGTGCTGCTGGCCTCGGGCACCGGCTTTGCCCCGATCAAGGCCATCATCGAGCACATGCAGCAGAAAGACATCCAACGCCCCGCGACGCTCTACTGGGGCGGCCGACGGCCGCATGACCTGTACCTGGACGACTGGGTCCAAACGAAACTGAGAGAAATGCCGCAGCTGCGTTACGTACCGGTGATTTCGGACGCGCTGCCGGCGGACGGCTGGAGCGGACGCACTGGCTTTGTCCATCGGGCCGTGCTGCAGGACCTGCCGGATCTGAGCGGCCATCAGGTCTATGCCTGCGGCGTCCCGGTCATGGTCCAATCCGCGCAGTGCGATTTCTCCCTGGCCGGCTTGCCGCCCGACGAGTTTTACGCCGACGCCTTCACCAGTGAAGCTGACAAATTGACGAAAGCCACCCCATGAATTGCAAGAAACTGCTCCTCGCTGCTCTGCCCCTGGCAGCCTGTCTGACCGCGCCACTGGCGCATGCACAGAGCAAGCCGATTCGCCTGATCGTGCCCTACGCTGCGGGCGGTCCACTGGACGTCACGGCGCGGGCGCTGGCAGAGCGGGTCAAGGACACCCTGGGCACCGTCATCGTCGAAAACCGTCCCGGCGCTGGCGGCAATATTGGTGCCGACGCGGTGGCCAAGGCGACGCCCGACGGCCTGACCATCGGCATCGCCGCTACCGCCACGCATGCCGTCAACCCCTGGCTCTACAGCAAGATGCCCTACAACGCGGCCACCGACTTTGCCCCGATCACCCAAATGGTGCGGGTGCCCAACGTGCTGGTGATGAACGCGGAGACCGCCCAGCGCCTGAAAATCAACAGCGTGCAGGAGCTCATTGCCTACGCCAAGGCGAATCCGGCCAGGCTCAATTACGCCAGCGGCGGCAACGGCAGCGCCGGCCATCTGGCGGGCGAAATGTTCAAGCGCGACGCCGGTATCTTTGCCGTGCACATTCCGTACAACGGCGGCGCTCCGGCCCAACTGGCCCTGCTGAGCGGTCAGGTCGATTTCAACTTCGACAACCTGGCCACCGCGGCACCCAACATCCGCTCCGGCAAGCTCAAGGCGCTGGCTGTAACCACGCTGGCACATTCCAGCGCCCTGCCCGGCGTACCTCCGGTGGCTGACACGCTCAAGGGCTTTGCCATCGACACGTGGTGGGGTCTGGTAGCCCCTGCAGCCACGCCCAAAGACGTGCTGGCGCGCCTGAATCAGGCCTTTGTCGCAGCGCTGAACGCGCCGGAAACCAAAACCCGTTTTGCCACGCTGCTGGCCGAGCCAGTGCCAAGCACGGCAGAAGAGTTTGGCACCCTGATGAAAAACGAGCGCGCCAAATACGAAGTTCTGGTCAAGGCGTCCGGCGCACGGGTGGACTGAAGGCCTCAGTCGGTTCTGGCGCCACCCTCGAACCACTGTTTGATGAGCAGCCGCTCGGCCTCGGTGATGCCGGTGGCATTGTTCATCGGCATCAGTTTCAGCACCACTGCCTGCTGGTACATGTACTGCGCGTAGGCCTTGACGTATTGCGGCGAGTCCAGGCGCACGTTCTTCATCTGCACCTTCTCACCGTGGCAGAGGTAGCAGCGCTGGGCCAGCACCGGCTGCAAATCAGCGTAACGCAGCGGGCGAACGACTGAGTTGCCGCCCGCAGAGACCAGCGGCGCGTCGGGTCGCAGCCAAACGATCAATGCCAGAATCGCTGCCACACCTGCCAAAGCGTAAGGCAGTGGATTGCCGCTGCGCCCCAGCTTGTAGCCGTGGCGCATGACAAAGAACTGGCGGATGGCGGCACCGGCAAACATCATCAGAACCAGCACCAGCCAGTTTTGCGGATGGCTGTAGGTAAAGCTGTAGTGGCCGCTGAGCATGGCAAACAGCACCGGCAGCGTGAAATAGGTGTTGTGCACACTGCGCTGCTTGCCACGCTTGCCGTGAATGGCGTCCACCGGCGCACCGGCCTTGATCTGCGCCACCACCTTCTTCTGCCCCGGAATGATCCAGAACAGCACATTGGCGCTCATGCTGGTGGCCAGCATGGCGCCGACCAGCAGAAAGGCGGCGCGCCCGGCAAACCAGTGGCAGGCGGTCCAGGAGGCCACACACACCAGCCCGAACACCAGAACCCCGACAATGGCCTCGCCATGTTTGCGCTGACCGAACACGCGACAGATCAGGTCATACAAAAGCCAGAACAGCACCAGAAACGAAAGCGCCACGGCAATCGCCGTGCTCGGCGCCCAGTCCATCAGCGACTTGTCAATCAGGTAGGTGCTGGCGCTCCAGAGGTAACTTACCGTGAACAGCGAAAATCCGCTGAGCCAGGTGCTGTAGCCCTCCCAGTAAAACCAGTGCAGCTGGTTCGGCAGTTCCGGTGGCGACACATTGAACTTGACCGGGTGATAGAAGCCCCCGCCATGCACAGCCCAGAGCTCGCCGGTCACACCCTGCTTTTGCAGGTCTTCGTCCTGCGCCGGCGTCAGACTGCTGTCCAGAAAGACAAAGTAAAAGGACGAGCCAATCCAGGCAATGGCGGTAATGACATGAACCCAGCGCAACAGCAGATTGGCCCAGTCGAGGTAATAGCTTTCCATAAGTCCTTGCTCTATTGATGTCCGCAGTTCAGCGGCCTGACAGGCTCTGCAATATCTGTGCCGCCACCGCGACGGCGATCACCTCGGGTTCCTTGCCGTCAATCCCGGGGACGCCGATCGGACAGGTAACGTGGGCGATCTCCTGCGCCGAAAAGCCACGCGCCGCGAGTCGGTGGCCAAAGGTCGCCCACTTGGTCTTGCTGCCAATCAGACCGACGTAAGGCAGGTCGGCCTGCAAACGCTGGCGCATCAAACAGGCCGCGACCACTTCCAGATCCTCAGCATGGCTGAAGCTCATGATCAAAACGCGCGAGCCCGGCGCCAGTGCTGCCACTTCAGCCTGCACCGGATCGGAATGCAGGCAGACGACGCCCAGAGGCAACTCGGCTGGAAAGATCTCGTCACGGCTGTCAATCCAGCTCAGCTTCAGGGGCAGTCGCGAGAGCACCTGCACCAGCGCCTGACCGACATGGCCACCGCCAAAGAGCGCCAACGCCGGATGATCAACTGCCAGTCGCTGCCTCAGTGCGCTGATATCGGACGCCGTCACCAATTCAAAGCGCAGCTGCAGTTCACCACCGCAGCACTGCCCCAGACTGGGGCCAAGCGGGTAGCGAACCAGCGCCTCGCCCGCGCCCCCGGCCAGTCGCTCGCGGGCCTGCGCCATGGCAGCAAACTCCAGATGCCCACCACCAATGGTGCCGATCGCAGCCTCGGCAAAGACCGCCATCCAGGCACCCTTCTCGCGCGGCACCGAGCCGCGTGCTCCGTGCACGCTCACGAGGCAGGCTGGCTCACGGTCCAGACGCAGCAGGAACTTGTCAAGACGCATCAGGAACCACGGTACGTCGAATAGCTCCAGGGGCTCACCAGCAGCGGCACGTGGTAATGCTGCGAGGCGTCGGCGACGCCGAAATCAAGGCTCACCTGGTCCAGAAAATTGGGCTCGGGCAAAACCACGGCGCGCGCGCGAAAGTAGCCTGCCACATCGAAGACAAGACGGTAGCTGCCAACCCTGAGGCTGGCGTTGTCAAGCAGCAATCCATCGCCGGGGCGGCCGTCCTGGTTCAGCACGAACTGCTTCAACAGGGTCGGTGGCTGCGTCAGCGTGTTGTACAGCGCCACCTGCATGCCGGCCGCCGGTGCGCCGTGCATGGTGTCCAGTACATGTGTGCTCAAGCCCATGGCGCGTTCCCCTGTCTTGCAAAAATTGCCATTATCATGCCGCCATGCCTTCTCGTCTGAATCCATGAAGCACTACAACAGCACCCTGCCCTACCCGCGCGACCTGGTCGGCTACGGGGCCAAGCCACCGCATGCAGCGTGGCCAGCGCAAGCCCGCATTGCGCTGCAGTTTGTGCTGAACTACGAAGAGGGCGCAGAGAACTCGGTGCTGCACGGCGACGCTGCGTCCGAGCAATTTCTCTCCGAAATGGCCAGCCCGGCGGCTTTTGCGGCGCGCCACCTCAGCATGGAGAGCCTCTACGAGTACGGTTCGCGCGCCGGCGTCTGGCGCATCCTGCGCGAGTTTGAGCGCCGCCAATTGCCGCTCACGGTGTTTGGCGTCAGCATGGCGCTGCAGCGGCACCCCGAACTGTGCGCGGCTTTCAAGGAACTCGGGCATGAGATCGCCTGCCATGGTTGGCGCTGGATCAGCTACCAGAACCTGGACGAAGCAACAGAGCGCGAACACATGCGCACCGGGATGCAGATCCTGACCGACCTGACCGGCGAGCGGCCCTTGGGCTGGTACACCGGGCGCGACAGCCCGCAGACGCACCGCCTGGTGGCCGACTTCGGCGGCTTTGACTACGACAGCGACTACTACGGCGATGACCTGCCGTTCTGGATGCGGGTGCAAAAGAGCGACGGCTCGGTGGCGTCGCAATTGATCGTGCCCTACACGCTAGACACCAACGACATGCGCTTTGCATCAAGCCAGGGCTTTGCCCAGGGTGACGATTTCTTCACTTACCTGAAAGACAGCTTTGATGTGCTGTACGCCGAAGGTGACCCGGCTGGACTCAACACGCCCAAGATGCTCAGCATCGGCATGCACTGCCGCTTGCTCGGACGGCCCGGCCGCATGAAGTCCCTGCAGAAGTTTCTGGACTATGTGCAAAGCCACTCGCAGGTCTGGATCTGCCGGCGCATCGACATTGCCCGGCACTGGAAGCAGGCGCACCCCTACCTGCCAGCGGCCCTGGCCGGCTCTGGCATCTGTCATCCCGGACCCGATCCGGGATCCAGTGCTACGCCACCACTGGATTGCGGGTCAGGCCCGCAATGACAATACAACAACTCAATAGCGTGAGCGAGGCCGATGCGGTGCAGATGCTGGACGGCCTGTACGAGCACTCGCCCTGGATTGCGCAGGCAGCGCTGGCACAGCGGCCTTTTGCTTCGCTGGCACAGCTCAAGCACGCACTGGTTCAGGTGCTGGACGCGGCCGATCTGGAGGCGCAACTGACGCTGATTCGCGCGCACCCGGAACTGGCCGGCAAAGCCATGGTCAGCCAGACGCTGACGGCAGAATCCAGCAACGAACAGAGTGCGGCGGGTCTCACGCACTGCAGCGCGCAGGAGTTCGCCAGGATTCAGGAACTCAACGCCGCCTACAAGGCCAGGTTCGATTTCCCCTTCATTCTGGCGGTACGCGGTCCGCGCGGCAGCGGCCTGACCAGGCGCGAAATCATCGAAACGTTTGAGCGCCGCCTGCACGGACAGCGCAGCTTCGAAATCCAGGAGTGCCTGCGCAACATTCACCGCATTGCGGAACTGCGCCTGAACGACAAGTTTGGCATCGAACCGGTGCTGGGCCACCAGGTCTGGGACTGGGCCGAAGCACTGGCAGAGTACAGCGACTCCGGTTACGCCGAGAACGGACAACTCACTGTCACCTATCTGACCGAGGCACACCGCGCCTGCGCCGCGCACCTCAGGGCGCTGATGTTGGATTGCGGCTTTGACGAGGTCAGTGTCGACGCTGTCGGCAACGTGGTCGGGCGTTATCTGTCGGACCAGCCGCTGGCCAAAACCCTGCTCGCCGGGTCGCACTTTGATACCGTGCGCAACGCCGGCAAATACGATGGCCGGCTTGGCATTCTGGTGCCCATGGCCTGCGTCAGAACGCTGGCAGGGGAGCACCGGCGCCTGCCTTTTCATATCGAAGTGGTGGCTTTTGCCGAGGAAGAAGGGCAGCGCTTCGAGACCAGCTTCCTGGGCTCCAGTGCGCTGGTCGGAAAGTTCGATCAGGCCTGGCTGGAATTGCCTGACGCCGATGGCATCACCCTGCGCGAAGCGATGACACACGCCGGCCTGAACCCGGCCGATATTGCCGCGCTGCGACGCGATCCGGGTGACTACCTGGGCTTTGTCGAGGTTCACATCGAGCAGGGCCCCGTGCTCAACGAACTGAATCTGCCCTTGGCGGTGGTGACTTCCATCAACGGCAGCGTGCGCTGCACTGGCGAAGTGATGGGCACCGCCTGCCACGCCGGCACGACACCGATGCGGCGGCGCCAGGACGCGGCAGCGGCGGTGGCGGAACTGATCCTGGCCGTGGAGCAACGTGCCACACAGGACGCCGATTCGGTCGCCACGGTGGGCCAGCTGCTGGTGCCCAACGGGTCCACCAATGTGGTGCCCGGGCGCTGCCAGTTCACGCTCGACATGCGCGCGCCCAGCGACGCCCAGCGCAACGCCCTGGTGAACGACATTCTGGCCAGTCTGGCTGAAATCTGTGAGCGCCGCCAACTGCGCTACACGCTGACCGAAACCATGCGTGTGGCAGCCGCACCGAGCAACCCGCTATGGCAGCAGCGCTGGGAGCAGGCCATCGCTGCCCTGGCCCTACCCTTGCACCGCATGCCCAGTGGCGCCGGCCACGACGCCATGAAGTTGCACGAGATCATGCCGCAAGCCATGCTGTTTGTGCGCGGCCAGAACGCCGGCATCAGCCACAACCCGCTGGAGTCCAGCACCAGCGACGACATGCAACTGGCAGTTGAAGCGTTCGCACAACTGCTGGAATTGACTGGCTTGTCGTTGTGAGCCTCCGGAACCACGCCTCTGTCATCCCGGACCGTGCCTCTGTCATCCCGGACGTCCCGTTTGTCATCCCGTCCCCGGATCAAGTCCGGGGTTTCAACATCCGGGATCCAGTGCCACGCCACCACTGGATTGCGGGTCGGGGCCCGCAATGACAATTCCGGACCGCCATGACAATACTGGCAAGCAATAACAATTCCTGTTTCTCACAACACCGAACTTATGTCCATCTACAAACAACTTGACACCTGGATCGACGCACACTTTGACGAGCAAGTGCGCTTTCTGCAGGAGTTGATCCGCGTCCCAACCGACACGCCGCCGGGCAACAACGCACCGCATGCCGAGCGCGCCGCCGAACTGCTGCAAACCTTTGGCATGGAAGCCAAGAAGTATCCGGTGCCCGAAACCGAGGTGCGCGCTGCCGGCTTAGAGAGCATCACCAATCTGCTGGTGCGCCGCGACTACGGTCCGGGCCGGACCATTCTGCTCAACGCCCACGGCGACGTGGTACCGCCGGGCGAAGGCTGGAGCAAGAACCCTTATGGTGGCGAGATTGAAGACGGCCGCATCTATGGCCGCGCCAGCGCCGTCAGCAAGTGCGATTTTTCGACCTACGCGTTTGCCGTTCGTGCGCTCGAAGCCGTGGCCCGGCCGCACAGCGGCAGCGTGGAACTGCTGTTCACCTACGACGAAGAATTTGGTGGCGAAGTCGGTCCGCTCTGGATGCTCTCGCACGGCCTCGTCAAACCGGATCTGATGATTGCCGCCGGCTTCAGCTACCAGGTCATCACCGCGCACAACGGCTGCCTGCAGATGGAGGTGACGGTGCACGGCCAGATGGCGCACGCCGCGATACCGGAGTCCGGCGTTGACGCACTGCAAGCGGCGGTCAAAATTCTCAATGCGCTGTACGCCCAGAACCTGCTCTACCAGCAGGTCTGCTCCGGCGTCGAAGGCATCACGCACCCCTATCTGAACGTGGGCGTGATTGAAGGCGGCACCAACACCAATGTGATTCCGGGGCGCGTCAGCTTCAAGCTCGACCGGCGCATGATCCCGGAAGAGAATCCGGTGCAGGTCGAAGCCAGCCTGCGCAGCATCATCGCCGAGGCCGCAGCGCAGAGTGCCGGCGTGACGGTGGATGTCAGGCGCATTCTGCTGGCCAAGGCCTTGCAGCCGCTAGCCGGCAACAAACCCCTGGTGGACGCGATTCAACGCCACGGCAAGGAAGTCTTTGGTGAAGAGATTCCGGCCCTGGGCACACCGCTGTACACCGATGTGCGCCTGTTCTGCGAGGCTGGTATTCCGGGTGTGATTTACGGTGCCGGTCCGCGCACCGTGCTGGAGTCACACGCCAAGCGCGCCGATGAACGGCTGGTTCTGGAGGACCTGCGCCGGGCCACCAAAGTCATCGCACGCAGCCTGCACGACCTGCTTCAGCCAGCCTAGCACAGCCCGATTCGCCATTTCTTGAGCTATCGCATAGGTGACAATGGCTGGCGGTAGCAAAATCCGCTAGCCTTGAAGGGCTTAGCCAATAACTGTGGAGAAACGAATGAGTAATGAACTGTCCCCGGCAGAGCACGCCCTGCGCGAAGCAGCACGCGAATACCACCGCACACCGACACGCGGCAAGATTTCGGTTACACCAACCAAGCCACTTTCCAATCAGCGCGACCTCTCGCTGGCGTACTCGCCCGGCGTGGCCTACCCCTGCCTGGACATTGAGGCCAACCCGGAACTCGTCAACGAATACACCTCACGCGGCAACCTGGTGGGCGTCATCACCAACGGCACCGCCGTGCTGGGCCTGGGCGACATCGGTCCGCTGGCCTCCAAGCCGGTGATGGAAGGCAAGGGCTGTCTGTTCAAGAAATTTGCCGGAATCGACGTCTTCGACATCGAACTGGCCGAACGCGACCCGGACAAGCTGATCGAAATCATCGCCGCGCTGGAGCCGACGCTGGGCGGCATCAACCTGGAAGACATCAAGGCACCCGAATGCTTCTATATCGAGAAGAAGCTGCGCGAGCGCATGAACATTCCGCTGTTCCATGATGACCAGCACGGCACCGCCATCATCTCCAGCGCAGCCCTGCTCAACGGCCTGGAACTGGTGGGCAAACCGATCGACAAGGTCAAGGTGGCGGTCTCGGGGGCAGGCGCTGCGGCGATTGCCTGTCTGGACGTCATGGTCGGCCTGGGTGTGACCCGTGAAAACGTCTATGTCTGTGACTCCAAGGGTCTGGTCTACGAAGGTCGCCCCGGCGGCTACGACGAATCGAAAGCGCGTTACGCACAGAAAACCGAGCTGCGCACACTGGCCGATGTGATCAGCGGCGCCGATGTCTTCCTGGGCTGCTCCACCGCCGGCGTGCTGTCGCAGGACATGGTCAAGACCATGGCCGACAAGCCCATCATCCTGGCGCTGGCCAATCCCGAGCCCGAAATCCGGCCCGAACTGGCCAAGGCCGTGCGGCCCGACTGCATCATCGCGACCGGCCGTTCCGACTATCCAAACCAGGTCAACAACGTCCTTTGCTTCCCCTACATCTTCCGCGGTGCGCTGGACTGTGGCGCGACCAAGATCACCGAAGCGATGAAGCTGGCCTGTGTGCGCCAGATCGCTGACCTGGCCAAGGCCGACATCAGCGAGGAAGTAGCCACCGCCTACGCCGGCAAGGAACTGGTGTTTGGTTCCGAGTACCTGATCCCGACCCCGTTTGATTCACGCCTGATCCTGCGCATTGCACCGGCCGTGGCCAAGGCGGCCGAAGATTCTGGCGTGGCGAAGCGCCCGATCAAGGACATGGACGCCTACCGCGAGCAGTTGTCGCGTTTTGTTTACCAGACCGGCATGTTCATGCGCCCGGTGTTTACTGCCGCCAAGGCCGTGCCTGAGGCGGGCAAGCGGGTTGCCTTTGCGGAAGGCGAAGACGAGCGCGTTCTGCGCGCCGCGCAGTTGGCGGTGGACGAAGGACTGGCACGCCCGATCCTGATTGGACGCCCGGCGGTGATCGAAGCCCGCTTGCTCAAAGCCGGCCTGCGCATTCGTCTGGGCAAGGACGTGTCCTGCGTCAATCCGGAAGACGATCCGCGCTTCCGCCAGTACTGGGAGACCTACCACCGACTGACAGGCCGGCGTGGCGTTTCGATCGAAGCGGCCAAGGCCGCCGTGCGCCGCTCCACCACCACCATCGGCTCGCTGATGGTCAAGCTCGGTGATGCCGACGCCATGCTGTGCGGACTGCATGGCCGCTTTGACGTCCATCTGGATCATGTGCGCGACGTCATTGGCACCAAGAAAGGTGCTTCCGGCTTCGCCACACTGAACGCGCTGATGATGGAAAAGCGCACGCTCTTCATCGCCGACACCTTTGTCAACGACGACCCGGACGCCCAGCAGTTGGCCAGCATCGCCCTGATGGCCGCCGATGAAGTCAGGCGTTTTGGATTGCCACCCAAGGTGGCCTTTCTTTCGCACTCGATGTACGGATCGTCCAGTCGCAAATCGGCTGTCAAGATGCGCCAGGCGTACGAACTGTTTTGCCAGCTGGCACCTGATGTGGAATGCGATGGAGAAATGCACGGCGATGCTGCACTGTCCGAAGACATGCGCCACGCGACCCTGATGGACAGCAAACTCAAGGGCGAGGCCAACATTCTGATCTGCCCGAATCTGGACGCCGCCAATATCCTGTTCAATGTGCTGAAGATGACAGGCGGCCATGGCGTCACGGTGGGCCCGATCCTGCTCGGCGCTGCGGCCTCGATCCATGTGCTGACGCCCTCTGCCACCGTGCGCCGCGTCGTCAACATGACGGCGCTGGCCGTGGCCAACGCGGCCAAGCACCACGTCGGCTAGGAAGCAGCGCGGCGCATTTCGCGCAACATGAAAAGGTAGAGACCCTCTACCTTTTCGCGCGCCCAGGGTGTCTTGCGCAGGAATTTGAGGCTGGACGCTACGCTCGGGTCATGGGTGAAGCAGCGCACCGGTATGCGCTCACCCAGCTCGGCCCAGCCGTAGTGCGCCGCCAGCGCCGTGACGATGGCCTGCAGCGTCAGGCCGTGCAAGGGGTTGCGTGGCTGGGCGGGATCGGATGCGTCTGGCATGACTGCATTTTGTCACGCCACTTCAATCACAGCGCCAGACAGCTAGAATACGCCCCTCGGAAGCGTGGCAGAGTGGTCGATTGCACCGGTCTTGAAAACCGGCGACGGGAAACCGTCCGTGAGTTCGAATCTCACCGCTTCCGCCATTTCACCGTGCGGCGATGATTTCGTCGCTAAAGATTTCTCGGCCACGGTCGTAATAGACAATGTGTGGACCGAGCATGAACTACACCCCTGACAATTCAACAGGCAAACTGCTGTCGAAGAATGCAGCAGTGCCGGTGGTGTTTTTGTACGCCGCATTCGCCTGCCTGTGGATAGTGTTTTCGGACTGGATGCTGGTGTGGCTGGTCAGCAATCCAACCCAGATTGCCTTCTGGAGCACAGTCAAGGGTTGGCTCTTTGTTGCAGTAACTTCCCTGCTCCTGTTTGGGATGATTCAGCGCCAGCTCAGTCAAACCTCCAGTCTGTCTGCGCGTGAAAGCCATGCCCAGGCATCGCTGAACCAACAGGCGCAACGCTCGGAAGCACTGCTCAATCTCCCTGCCGCCGCTGATGCCATGAATGAGACAGCTTTCTTGCAGCATGGGCTGGCCATCACAGAACAACTCACCGGCAGCCAGATCGGCTTTGTCCATCTTGTGCACGACGACCAGGAAACCATTGAACTGCTGACCTGGTCGCAATCCACCCTGACGGGCTGCTGTACCGCCAGCCTTGAGCGGCACTACCCCATCAGCCAGGCCGGAATCTGGGCCGATGCACTGCGCCAGCGCAAGCCGGTGCTGATCAATGACTACGCAAATGCATCAGGCAAGCATGGCTTGCCAGAAGGCCATGCCCGGCTGCAGCGCCTGATCAGCGTGCCGGTCATCGAAGGCGGTCTGGTTCGCATGATGATGGGTGTTGGCAACAAGCCCCTGCCCTACACCGATATGGATGTGGAAACCGCCAGATTGGTGGCTCAGGCGCTCTATCGCATTGTCTCCAAGCGGCGCTCGGATCAGGCCATGCATCAAAGCCAGGAGTCGCTCAAGGAGGCGCAACGCATTGCCAGCATAGGCAGCTATGCACTGGACATAGCCACGGGGCGCTGGGAAAGTTCAGAGGAGCTTGATCGGCTATTCGGGATCAGTGCCAGCTTCGATCGTTCAATGCAGAGTTGGGAGTCGCTGATTCACCCCGAAGACCGGGCGATGATGAGTCATTACTTCCAGAATCAGGTCGCAGGGCAACACCGTATGTTCGACATGGAATACCGTATCGTCAGGTCAAACAATGAGACTGAACGCTGGGTGCATGGCTTGGGCAGGCTCCAGTTCGATGCCCAAGGTGATTTGCAGAAGATGGTCGGCACGATCCAGGACATCACCGAGCGCAAGCAATCCGACAGCCAGATTCAGGCCCTGGCCTTCTCCGATCCCCTGACCGGACTACCCAACCGAAGGCTGCTCCTGGATCGGCTCGAACAAGCCATGGCGGCGACACTGCGGCACGGCTATCAGGGCGCGCTGTTGTTCATCGATCTGGACGACTTCAAGACCCTCAACGACACCCTGGGCCATGACAAGGGTGATTTGCTGCTCCAACAGATCACCCATCGCTTGATCGGCTGCGTGCGCGAGGGCGACACCGTGGCGCGACTCGGCGGCGACGAATTTGTCGTCTTGCTCGAAAACTTGATCAGCACCGCACCTGAGGCGGCCGCGCAGGCTCAGGTCGTCGCTGTCAAGATCCTCAGCGCTCTGGGGCAACCCTACGAACTTGAGGGTCACGGACATCACAGCACGGCCAGCATCGGCGTCACCCTCTTTGGTGGCCCCCAGCGTGAAAGCATAGACGAACCCTTGAAACGTGGCGAACTGGCGATGTACGAGGCCAAGGCGGCCGGACGCAACTCGATACGCTTGTTTGAACCGACGATGCAGACCGCATTGGCAGGACGCGCCGGACTCGAAGTCGATTTGCGCGAGGCCCTCACCAAAGGGCAGTTCATTCTGTACTACCAGGCTCAGTGCGGAGACAAGAATCAACTCAGCGGTGTAGAAGCCCTGGTGCGCTGGCAGCATCCCCAGCGCGGCCTGGTGTCGCCGCAGGAATTCATTCCGATCGCGGAGGCCAGCGGTCTGATTCTGCCCCTGGGCCGCTGGGTCCTGGAGACTGCGTGCAAGCAACTCGCCGCTTGGGCACTTCGGCCCGAGCGCTCACACCTCACCATGGCGGTCAATGTCAGCGCCCGTCAAATCAGACAGAGTTCCTTCGTCCCGGAGGTGCTGGCCATCCTGGAAGCAACCGGCGCCAAGCCCGAACGCCTCAAGCTCGAACTGACCGAAAGCGGGCTGCTCGACAATGTGACTGACACCATCGCCAAGATGAACACACTCAAGGCACAGGGCGTGTCTTTCTCGCTCGATGACTTTGGCACCGGCTATTCCTCACTTTCGTACCTCAAACGCCTGCCCTTGGCTCAGCTCAAGATTGACATGAGCTTTATCAAAGACATCCTCACCGACCTCAACGATGCAGCCATTGCCAACATGGTGGTCGCGCTGGGCGAGAGCATGGGGCTGACGGTCATTGCAGAGGGTGTGGAGACCGAGTCCCAAAAGGACTTTCTGGCCAAGCTGGGCTGCAATAACTATCAGGGCTATCTGTTCAACAAGCCGGCGCCGATTGACGAGTTTGAGGCGTTTGCCGCCTAGGCCTTCCAGGCAAGACAGCATCCGTCTTAAAAATTCTTAACGGACATCATTCGAGATTGCAGCTACGCTTGCTTACCTGATCAATCAGGGACAAGACCAGCGCAAGTTGTCCAAGCAAAGCCAGCGCGACGAGGTTCCCCCATGACTCGGATCTGCTTGGCCTTGCCTCTTGATTGAATGAGTAAAAAGAATGAAAAATCATGAGCCAAACCACGCGCCGGAACTTTGACCTGCCGCTGCTGGACCAGCTGGCTGAGGGCCTTATCCTGCTCGATCGGAAGGCGCAAGTGCTATCGCACAACCAGGCGGCACAGCCCTGGGTCAAACAAGCCCACGCGATGCAGGGCGTACTCAAGGACCTGTTGGATCTGGAAGCACGCGGGCGCATCAGACTGCCGGTGAAACTGGGGCTGTGGAGCGGAAAAACCGTTACCGATGAGCACCCCGGCGAGGCCTGGCTGATCATGGATGGTCGCCACGACAATGCGCTTTGTATCGTGCCTGTCCAAAGCAGTCATGGCGCGGCTGCCAAATTGGCGCATCCACCTGCGGCCGAGCAAAACTTTCTCAGTCTGCTTGGCGATGAGGCCCGCTCGCAAATCACTGCGCTGCGCTTGCTGCTTGCACCGCAGGCGGGTCACGCTTTGCACAACGCGGCGGCCATCACGCTGCAGAGCAAGCGCGTCGAGTCCTTGCTGCAACAACTCTCTGACTTGTCGCTGCTGATGCAGCGTGACGAGGTGTTTGCCGACGAGCGGCTGAGCCTGACCGAACTGGTGCGTGCTGCTTTGCCACCGGTGACGCTACCCGTTGACCCCGAGTTGGCGGTTTTTTCTATGGGTCAGGATAGCCCTGCCCAAGGCGTGGTGTACGGCCATGCAGCCTGGATGCGTTACGCCCTGCGCGTGCTGTTTGAGGCACTGCAGGACAGCGCTCCGGCGCGAAGCCAGATCAACATCCGCACGCGCCAGATGGGAAACTTTGTGATCATCAGCGGGCACGTGGCGGCTATCGCGCACAGGCGCAGCAGCAAAGCCACCGCGCAGCCAGCGGCTACCGATGACAACGCAAGACCCGCCGAAAGTCGTGATTCCCGGGTGCGCTGGCTGATGTGCCGGCGCATCATCGCGCTGCATGGCGGTCAGCTCAAACTCGCTTTTTTTCCCGAGGGTGGCGCCGACGATGCCAGCACCGCGCCGATGGAGTCGTTCACGTTGACCCTTGGCACTGGCCAGCCAATCAATGAACGTAGCCGCGTTTCCTGCGGCACCTGTCGGCACGTCTTGCAAGGACAGGCCTATGCCTTTGACCTGTCGCAACTTCTGAATAACACTAGCGAATCAAGAAGGGACCCAGCATGCGCAGCATCCTGATTGTTGACGACCACGCCGACGTTCGCCGCTTGTTCAGCATCACGCTGGGCAAGGAGTTCACCGTTCTGGAAGCCGAAGACGGCAGCAGCGCCCTCAGAGCCATTCGCCTGCATCGACCCGAGGTGGTGCTGCTGGACGTGATGATGCCGGGGGAACTGGATGGCCTGCAGGTGCTCGATGCCATCAAGGCGGATCCCGCAACGCGTGGCACCCAGGTAGCCATGGTGACCGCACGCGGACAGCTTGCGGACGAGCATGACGCCCGCAAGCGCGGTGCAGACGCCTACTTCATCAAGCCCTTTAGCCCGCTGCAAGTGGTGGCTTGGGTCAGGAATCACTTGAAATGAGCTCGCCGAACGGCCCACAGTGCCATACTGGCGCCTTTGACCCGCCTTGCGCTTGGTGCCCGATTGCGCCTGTCACCGTACGAAAATGTCCTCATGAAGCAAGAGAGTTACGCAACAACGCTGAAGTGGCTGAAAACGAACCCCCCGCTGGATGAGCTTTGCGCAAGATTTCCGGCCGAATGGGCAACGGTGCAACAGGATATTGCCGCGATGGTGGAGCGCGGCGTCGCGGAAGAACTCAAGGCCTATCTGGAGCGCTTGTCCGCACCGACCGGCTTGATCCAAGCGTCTTCCGGGAGCCGGCAAAGAATCATGGCAAACGCTCTGTCGCAATTTGTTCGTAGCCGCATGGCGCATGAGTCGGTCAAGAAACTCTGCCTGGCCACACTGGCCGCAGATGCCGGAGTTAAAAATGGAAAGCTGCGCTTCAATCTGCTCAATGGTTACATCGCCCAAAAACTGCTGTTCTCCAGAGGCTTGGAGCGCAAACCCGCTTCCCTGTTCTGGTTCCGCACGTTCTGGCCGCTGCTCTGGCAAAGGAAGCGGCTTATGCCGCTGGTGCAGCCCAGGGGGATTTATTGTTTCTACTCCGGCGCTCTGATCGAGGCGCTGGCTGCCATGATTTCTTCCAGAACTTGCCTGGAAATCGGAGCGGGGGACGGGACGCTGACGCGCTTCCTGAAACACCGGGGTGTCGAGCTAATCGCCACGGACAATCACGGCTGGAACACGGTCGTGGCGTACCCGCAGTGGGTTATCAAGCTGGATGCCCGCGAGGCCCTGGCGACCTATGCACCCGAGGTGGTCATCTGTTCGTGGCCGCCTTCGCAGAATGACTTTGAGCGCGCCGTCTTTGAGACGCCCAGCGTGCAACTCTACATCGTCATCGGCAGCCGCTACCAGATTGCATTCGGCAACTGGAAAGACTACACACGGCAATCCGCTTTCGACCTGCAGGAAGACAGGAAACTGGGCCCGCTGGTGTTGCCCCCCGAACTGGAAGCCGCCGTCTACGTCTTTCGGCGCAAGCCCCTCAGTCACGTGCCAAAAATGCCAGCTGCATCTGGTGAACACTTTTGACCAGTTCTGCCGAATGCAAAAACTCGGCCAGGCGCGCCAGTCTCGGTGAATCCAGATGCCGCCGCAGATAAAAGAAATCCATGCTCGCGTCAGCAGCCAAATCAAAGGCCGCAAGTTCGCTCACACTGCCGAGCGCGAGTCTTTCACCCAGGCGAGCACAGAAGTAACACAGCGCCAGACCTGCGCTGCGGCCCGGCTCGATTTGCTCGACCGGTGTGACCAGCATTCTGTCAATCTCTGCCACCTCTGCGATCAGACTTGCTGGCAAGCCCCATTCCTGCATCAGCAGACTGCCGATTTCGGTAGCGCTCAGCCCCAAGCGCAGCTGCTCTGCGCTGGCTCTCTCAAGCAGACCCTTGCCCGGACTCCACAAGATGCTGTCAAGTGGCAACAGCGAGGCAGTCGCAAGGTGACCCAGAAACGACAACACAACTTGGGTAACCAGCGAGCCCTGCGCCGGCAATTCGAGACGCTGGGCCAGCTTGAAACACAATTCGCCAGCCAACGCGCTGGCACTCGAAATCATGTCGAACACCTTTTGGCGCTCCGGGCTGCTCGTCCTGACCGATGCTTCCAACATGTACTGCAAGCAGATGCCGCGAACCGAATTCAGGCCCAGGAAGGTGATCGCCTGCCCGATGCTGACCACCGGTCTGCGCAGTCCGTAGAACGGCGAATTTACCCGTGCCAGCACCTGGGCCGCGATCAATGCCTCGCTCGTTATCAGATCGCTGATCTGACTGGAGGTCGCGCTATCCAACAATTCAGGGGAAACCAGTTTGTACAGGGACAGCGGCGGCCTGGGAAGCCTGCGGAGGTCCTCCCCGAGGGACTCACGTCGCCCGGCCGAAAGACTGTCGCTGCCCAAGAAGCGGAATGCTGCCAATTCGTCGGGTGGCGGCTGACTGGGCGTCAGTGGCAGCGGCTGGATGCGGGCAACGCTGGCCGGGCGTGCCCGACGGGTGATGTCGGCCCCCGATGCGGTCGAGCCGATTGGCCGCGACGAAGCGCGCTTGACGCTTGACCTCCCTAGAAAGTAGATGATCAGAATGGCTGCAACGGCCAGGATGACGATCAGAATTTCCACTTTGTCGCAACCTGCTGTCTTGCTGAATTGCCAGTCAAACCGCCACGATGACACAGACTTCTTCGGTCCACGTCAACCCCGGCCAGCGGTGGATCCCAAGGGCGATGCATGGCCCCGATCTGACGGGAGGAAGAGCGGCATTCGAACCTCATCGCAAGCAGTATCGCACTTATTGGCGCAGCCTATTTGGGCCGCAGAGACCCTTTGAACCCGTTGTGGCGTCCTCGGCAGCGATAACCATGCTTCTTGCATTATGCTGGTGTGCCCGCATGCTCCAGTTGGAGTCTGGACGCGGCGTGACGGACGAAGGAAAGCAAATGGCAGTGAATCATGGTCGGGTGGTTTTGGTGGCGGGGGCAACAGGCCTGGTCGGTCGGGAGATCCTCGCGGCCCTGTTGGCCGACAAGACGGTGGCGGCGGTTCACTGCGTGGGGCGCCGGGCACCCGGCGTGACTAACGCCAAACTCACGGCGCATGTGCTTGAGTTGAACGCGCTGCCAGCGCTTGCCAAGGTCGACGAATGCTTTATTGCACTGGGGACCACCATCAAGCTGGCCGGAAGTTCAGCCGCCTTCCAGGCTGTCGACCTGCATGCGGTTGTGGCGGTGGCCAGCGCGGCGCTATCGTCTGGCGCGAAAAAATTGGGCGTTGTCAGCGCCATGGGCGCCAACGCCATGTCTGGTGTTCTCTACAACCGCGTCAAGGGAGAGATGGAGCAGTCTCTCACGCGCATGGGGTTTAGCAGTCTGGTGATTGCGCGTCCCTCCCTGATCGACGGAGACCGTACCGCCCTCGGCCAGTCTGACCGTGCCGGCGAGGGCCTCGGCCTCTTGCTGGCCCGCAGTCTGCGGCCGCTGCTGCCCGCCAATTACCGCGCCATTCTGGCCAGGGACGTGGCGCATGCCTTGATCCGGGCGGTACAGACGGCTGCACCAGGTGTGACGACACTTCTGTCGGGTCAGATGCAGGGCGGCTGAGATGAAGACGATTGGACTGCTGGGTGGCATGAGCTGGGAATCCACCATCCCCTACTACCGCTTGATCAACCAGCGCGTCAAGGAACGACTGGGTGGACTGCACTCAGCCAAAGTCATCCTCTACAGTGTTGATTTTCACGACATCGAACGCCTGCAACATGCAGGGGACTGGGATGCCGCAGGCCTGATGCTGGCCCGGGCTGCGCGCTCTCTGGAACAGGCGGGGGCCGACTTCATCGTCCTGTGTACCAACACCATGCACAAGGTTGCACCCGCGATGGAGGAGGCGATCAGGATTCCCCTGCTCCACATTGCAGACCCGACGGCCAGACAAATCAGGAACGATGGACATACCAAAGTGGGGCTGCTCGGAACGCTCTTTACGATGGAGCAGAGCTTCTATTCCGAGCGGCTGGAGCAGCAAGGATTGGAGGTCATCACACCCTGCGCGGAGGATG
>Ga0268283_1000721_pt1 | contig 18937 bp, 13 predicted proteins | sample saktaG_13_FD_190140 | JGI IMG/M metagenome (GOLD analysis project Ga0268283, IMG submission 190140) | Saline water microbial communities from Sakinaw Lake, British Columbia, Canada - sak_2013_06_06_36m | ecosystem: Environmental > Aquatic > Non-marine Saline and Alkaline > Saline ... | reverse complement strand
TCCCGAAATCCCCGCATTCTTATCGTAACGCCGGAGGTCACCTATCTGCCCAACCGCATGGGAAGTCTTGCCAGCTATCTGACGGCGAAAGCAGGCGGCCTTGCGGATGTCTCGGCGGCGCTGGTGAATGCGCTTTTTGACCAGGGCGCCGATGTCCATATTGCCATGCCCGATTATCGGACGATTTTCAGTGGACAGATGGCGCCTTTCCTGTCCAAGGAACTTCAGGCCATTCAGAACAAAATGCCGGGTGAGCGGATCCATCTGGCGGAAGACCGGGCGTTTTTTTACAAAGAACGGGTCTATTCGGATTACTGGATGGAAAATATCAAAATGGCGCTGGCCTTTCAGCGGGAAGTCATCAATAACATCGTTCCCAGGGTTCAGCCCGATCTGATTCACTGCAACGACTGGATGACCGGCCTGATTCCCGCCATGTCCCGGAGAATGGGAATTCCCTGCCTGTTTACCATCCACAACATTCATACCATGAAAACCTATCTGTGGCAGATTGAAGACCGGGGAATCGATGCCGCCTATTTCTGGCAGCACCTGTACTATGAGCGCATGGCAGTTGAATATGAAGAAAGCCGGGATTCCAACGCTGTGGATTTTGTAACCAGCGGCATTTTTGCAGCCCATTTTGTCAATACCGTGAGTCACACTTTTTTAATGGAAGTCGTTGAAGGCCGGCACGGTTTTGTCGAAAAATCCATCCAGCAGGAGCTGGCCAACAAATGGTATTCCGGATGCGCGGCAGGGATTTTGAATGCTCCGGACCCGGCTTTTAATCCCTTGTATGATAAATATCTGACGACGACCTTTGGCCCGGATGACCATGCCGCGGGGAAAAAACAGAACAAATTGGCTCTTCAAAAACTTCTGGGGTTAATCGAGGATGAGAACGCGCCGGTGTTTTTCTGGCCATCCCGGCTGGACAGCATTCAAAAAGGATCGCAACTTCTGGCGGATATTCTCTATTCGGTCATTTCCAGGTATTGGCAGAATAATCTGCAGATCGTTTTCGTGGCAAATGGTGAATCCCAGCAGCATTTCAAGGACATCGCCCAGCACCACGGCATTCAGAACCGGATTGCTGTCTGCGATTTCAGTGAAGACCTCGAACACCTGGCGTATGGGGCTTCCAATTTCATACTGATGCCCTCGCTCTTTGAACCCTGCGGCCTGCCGCAGATGATCGCCCCGATCTATGGATCGCTGCCGGTTGTCCATGACACCGGAGGCATTCACGATACCATCAGCCATCTGGATACGTCAAAACATACCGGAAACGGCTTTTTGTTTGAACACTACAATGCAGCCGGTCTTTCCTGGGCCATCGATCAGGCCATGGATTTTTATCGGCTTTCCGAGAAAAGAAAGCAGACCGAGATCCGGCGCATCATGAAAGAGAGTCTTGCCCATTTCAATCATTCGGTAACCGCCAGACAGTATATTGATCTTTATGAAAAAATGCTTCAGCGGCCGCTGATAAATTAAGCGTGATGACTTCGTAAAAAATCCAGCAGGCGGAACGCCGGTCGTTGCGCGGCATCCTTCGTCATTGCGGCGTACCCAAAAGTACGCCTCACTCCTCAGGATTTGCGCGCCTCGCATCTAGAGCTTTTTACAAAGTCATCTCAATTATGACGTTTCGAGTTCATTACATTTATGGAAAAATGGAGAATTGACTGATGACTGAATTTACTTATCAGGAGATGTTTCCCCTGGGACCCGATACAACGGAATATCGCAGGTTAACATCCGATTTTGTTTCAGAGGCTTCCTTCGAAGGACATGCCATTGTGAAGATTGCTCCCGAGGGTCTGACCCTGCTGGCGGAGCAGGCATTTAAAGATGTCTCGCACCTCCTGAGGAAATCCCATCTTCTGCAACTGGTCAGGATATTAAATGATTCCGAAAGCTCTTCCAATGACCGCTATGTCGCCCTTGAAATGCTGAAAAACGCGGTGATCTCCGCTGAAGGCGAATATCCCATGTGTCAGGATACTGGAACCGCCGTGATCATGGGCAAAAAAGGCCAGCGAATCTGGACCGGATTTTCGGATGAAGAGGCCCTTTCCCGGGGCGTTTTTAATGCTTATACCCAGAGCAACCTCCGGTATTCTCAGAATGCGCCACTCACCCTTTATGGGGAAAAAAATACCGGCTGTAATCTGCCTGCTCAGATCGATATTTATGGAATATCAGGGGATGCCTATAAATTTCTTTTCATGGCCAAAGGCGGCGGTTCCGCCAATAAAACCTATCTTTTTCAGGAAACAAAAGCTGTGCTGGCGCCGGATAAGCTTCCGGAATATTTAAAGTCCAAAATGAAAAGCCTGGGAACCGCGGCCTGCCCGCCGTATCACCTGGCCTTTGTGATCGGCGGAACCTCGGCGGAAGCCAACCTTAAAACCGTGAAACTGGCTTCGGCAGGATATCTGGATACGCTTCCGGAACAGGGAAACGCCCTGGGTCATGCCTTCAGGGACAGGGAACTGGAAGCCGTGCTGTATCAGATGTCGCGGGATCTGGGTTTGGGTGCTCAGTTCGGCGGAATCGCCTTCTGTCATGATGTTCGCGTGATTCGCATGCCCCGGCATGGGGCGTCCTGTCCCATCGGCATGGGCGTCAGTTGCAGCGCGGACCGCAACATCAAAGCCAGAATTACCCGGGACGGCATCTTTCTGGAAAAACTTGAAACCAATCCTGCGCAGTTTCTGCCGGAACCTTCGGGCGCGGCGGATGACGCCGTTCGCATCGATCTGAATCGGCCCATGAAAGAAATCCGGGAAACCCTCGGCAAGTACCCCGTTTCCACGCGGCTGCTCCTGACCGGAGACATTGTCGTGGGCAGGGACATCGCCCATGCCAAGCTCAAGGAACGTCTCGACCGGGGTGAGGATCTGCCCGAATATTTCAAGAATCACATCGTGTATTATGCCGGGCCTGCCAAAACCCCCAAAGGCCGGGCGTCGGGTTCCTTTGGTCCGACCACTGCGGGACGCATGGATCCTTACGTTCCCCTGTTTCAAGCAAGAGGGGGGTCCATGATCATGCTGGCCAAGGGAAACCGCACCCAGCAGGTCACGGATTCCTGTAAAAAATATGGCGGATTCTATCTGGGTTCCATCGGCGGGCCCGCAGCCCGGCTGGGCAGAGATTGCATTACCCGCATTGAAACCCTCGAGTATGCGGAACTGGGAATGGAGGCCATTTTTAAGATTTCGGTCAAGGATTTCCCCGCGTTTATCATCGTGGATGACAAGGGAAACGATTTTTTTTCCAGTCTGATGCAGTAGGCGGAATATCGGCAGACTGTAAAAGGATTGCGCGAAACGGAAAAAATGGAGGTTTTTTGAGAACCGATATTACCATTCTATGCGACAATTATGTGGGCAGACCGGGCTTTATTGGAGAGCATGGATTCAGCACCTTGATTGAAAGCGGGGATAAACGGTATCTGTTTGATGCCGGCTCCGGCGTCGGCCTGTCTTTCAATCTGAAACTGCTTGATAAAACCCTGAAAGGGGTCAGCCGCATTTTTCTCAGTCACGGCCATTACGATCATACCGGCGGGCTTAAAACGGCGCTTCTGGAAACCGGGCCGGTGAATGTGATTGCCCATCCGGAGATTTTCTCCAGGCATTATGTCAAAAATCCGCTGCTGTTTGGAAACGAGCCCCGATACATCGGCAGCCCGGCTTCAAAAGAAGAGTTGTCCGATCTGGGAGCGGAGTTTACCTGGGTGGATCAGACCCGGAAGCTGGAAGACGGTATCTGGTTTGTTACCGGAGTTCCCTGTAAGCCGGATCAGAACTTTCAGGACCCGCAGCTTCTGCTTCAGGACGGGGATGCGTTTTACCCGGATCCCATCAGCGATGACGCCAGTCTTTTGATTGAAACCGCAACAGACCCGGTGCTGCTTCTGGGATGTGCCCATGCTGGGGTCCTCAATATTCTGGATCATCTTCAGGACACCCTGAAGATTCGAAAACTTCGGGCCATTCTTGGCGGAACGCACCTGATGTTTTTTTCACCGGACCGGATTGCCGCGGTGATTCGACGCTTTGAAGATTTCGATGTGGAGCAGGTCGGGGTTTGCCATTGTACCGGCATGAAGGCTGCCGTTGCATTGGGGGCTCATTTCAAGGACAGATTCACGATAGCTGCTACAGGCAGCGTGTTTTCCTTTGACTGATCGGAATCGCCTTTATATTTAATTTCCGGTTTGAAGGCGTCCGGCTGGAAGGGCCGTTGATTCTGGGAAGCGTGATGGCCCTTCAGATGTCCGGAGCGTCAAACAAAGATTAAATGTATTGTGTGGGGTCTGGAATACCGGCTTCGATGAATCCTTTTTGACGCAGAAGGCAACTGTCGCACTGGCCGCAGGCCAGCCCTTCGGGGGAAGGATCGTAGCAACTGTGGGTGATGGCGTAGTCCACGCCTAGTTCGATGCCTTTTGTGATGATCTGGGCTTTGTTGAGATGAAGCAGCGGGGTTCGAATACGGACCCGGGTTTTGCCTTCCACCCCGATTTTGGTGGCCAGATTGGCCATGTGCTCAAATGAGGCGATAAATTCCGGCCGGCAGTCCGGATATCCGCTGAAATCAACGGCATTGACGCCGATAAAAATATTTGCGGATTTTAATACTTCTGCCCAGGCCAGGGCATAAGACAAAAAAATGGTATTTCGGGCCGGAACATAGGTGATGGGGATTTCCGATGACATGGTCTTCAGATTTCTGGATTTGGGCACATCCAGATTGTCCGTGAGGGCCGATCCGCCAATGGCGTGAAGGTCAATACTGATGACCAGGTGTTTTGCCACCTGAAACCGTTCGGCTATTTTTTTTGCAGCCTTCAGCTCATGGACATGCCGCTGTCCGTAATCAAAACTAAGGCTGTATATCTCGAATCCTTCGCTTCGGGCAATGGCGATCACCGTGGTGGAATCCAGGCCGCCGCTTGAGAGAACCACGGCTTTTTCAGGTGTAGTCATATCATTCCTTTGTCGTTATACGCCTCTTTCCGTATTCGGCCATATCAGTTTATGAAGCTGAAGGTGAAGTCTGATGCCAAGGCCATCCTGTAGCATCCACTTTGCCAGAAGGCTTGGGGATAAGGATCCAGAAGCCGGTGAGAACAGGACGCTGGATCTGGGAAAATCAGGCGGAAGCTGCTTCAGGATATTCAGAGCATAGACATAATCGGACGGGGTTTCTATAATGAATTTTATTTGATCATGGGGCCCGATCCGCCTAAGATTGTCCGGATCATTGTGCGCGTGCATCCGGCTTGATGGGCATTTGATATCCATGATCCGGATGCAGCGGCTGTCTATGCGGGAAATATCAAGGCTTCCATTGGTTTCCATTAAAACCGTTCGGCCTTGATCCAGAAGCTGTTTGACCAGATCCGGGGTTTCTTCTTGAAACAACGGCTCCCCGCCGGTGATCTCAACCAGCGTTGAGGCGGGATAGGATTCAATCCGACTGAGTATCTCAGGTGTTGTCATATCCATGCCTTCTTCATAGGCATAGCGTGTATCGCAATATGCACACCGGAGGTTGCATCCCGTCAGGCGGATGAATACACAGGGAAGTCCCGCATACAGGGATTCGCCCTGGATGCTGTAAAATATTTCATTGATTCTGAGTGACATAAAAAACCATATCGGCACAAAACTTGCCGGGATATTCTCACGGTATTCTCACAGTATTCTCACAGTATTCCGGCTTCTGGTTCCTGACTTCTGTATGATGATATATATCAGTCAGATGGGGATAAGTAAAGATGAAAGGTGACGCATGGAAACCATTGAAATCCTGAAAAACACGGTTCAGGACTATGCCTGGGGGTCGCTGACGGCCATTCCGGAACTGCTGGGGCAGCCCGCCACGGGCAGTCCCCAGGCCGAGCTGTGGATGGGGGCGCACCCCAAGGCTCCTTCGCAGGCTTACCATGATGGGAAATGGGAGTCCCTGCTTCAGTTGATTGAAGCACATCCAGCGGATGTGCTGGGAAAAGAGGTAGCGGAGAAATTCGGCGGAAAGATTCCCTATCTCTTTAAGGTACTGGCCGCGGCAAAGCCTCTTTCCATTCAGGCCCATCCGAATTTGCATCAAGCAAGAGAAGGCTTTGAACGGGAAAATCGGCTGGGTATTTCCCTGATGTCTTCAAATCGGAATTATAAAGACGAAAACCACAAACCCGAATGCATCTGTGCGTTGACCCGGTTTTGGGGAATGAACGGATTTCGCAGAATTTCGGAAATCATCAAATATATAGGCATGCTTTGCATGGATGTGCTTGAAGATGAAATCGCTCTTTTAGAAAGCCAGCCGAATTCACAGGGATTAAAACGCCTGTTTCAATCCCTGCTGACGATGTCGCCGGAAAAGAAAACCGCTGCCATATCTTCTGCGATTTTTCATGTCACATCTGTTAATGTGCCAAGAGATCTTTTGGCCGATCCGGTGTTTCAGTGGATCCAGCGGCTGCATGCGGAATATCCAAAGGATCTTGGCGTGCTGTTTCCGGCCCTGTTTAACCTGTTCTGTCTGGAACCCGGACAGGCTCTTTACCTGGCTTCCGGAGAACCCCATGCGTATCTCGAGGGGGTTGGCATCGAACTGATGGCCAATTCGGATAACGTGCTGCGCGGCGGTCTGACCCAAAAGCACCTTGATGTTCCGGAACTGTTAAATGTTCTGACTTTTCAGGAACAGGTGCCAACTGTGATTCTGCCCCGTAAGCGTAGCGAGGTTGAATGGGTTTATGACACGCCGGCAGAGGAGTTCAGCCTTTCCGTGATATCCGTTTTTCCGAAATTGTGTTGGATCAGCCCTGGAAATAGATCTGTCGAGATTCTGCTATGCACGCAGGGACAGCTTGTCCTGGACAGCGGCCCCGGTGATGATCCGATTCACCTTTTTAAAGGGGTATCTGTCGTGGTTCCGGCATCGGTTCAGGAATATCATCTGTATGGCAGTGGGGTGTGCTATAAAGCATCGGTTCCGGGTCCTGCGGGCTTTATGCTTGACATGCGATCGTCGGAATCGTAAAAAGTATGTGTGTATATCGCTTTTATCGTCAACTGTTGATGAGATTTGATCCCATGTCTCTCTGTTATGAATATCCTGAATCCGCGATTTATCGGGTAGACAGACTGAAGACAGATTGCTGAAGGTTCGTCGCTGAACCCTTATTTATTGAAATTTATTGGAGTTGATCCATGATGAAAGGCATCGTTCTTGCCGGTGGTTCCGGTACCCGGCTCTATCCCATAACCCGAGTGGTCAGCAAACAACTGCTTCCGGTTTATGACAAACCCATGATTTACTATCCCCTGTCGGTGCTGATGCTGGCAGGTATCCGGGATATTCTGCTGATCTCGACGCCGGAGGACCTGCCGCAATTCAAACGGCTTCTGGGAGACGGCTCCCAGATTGGAATTTCCTTGTCCTATGCGGAGCAGCCTAAACCCGAAGGGCTGGCCCAGGCATTTATCATCGGCAAATCCTTTATTGGAAATGATCCGGTATGCCTGATTCTGGGAGACAATATTTTTTACGGTCACAATCTTTCTGAAATCTTGAAACGGGCGGTCAAACTGACCCATGGGGGGTTGGTATTCGGTTATCTGGTCAAAGATCCGGAGCGTTACGGCGTGGTTGAATTTGATGACAACGCCACGGTGATCGGCATCGAGGAAAAACCTAAAAAACCTAAATCCAATTATGCGGTTCCAGGACTTTATATCTACGACAATGAAGTGGTGCGAATCGCCGAAAATCTGAGGCCTTCGGCCCGGGGCGAGCTGGAAATCACGGATGTCAATATAGTGTACCTCCGCCGAGGCGATCTAAGGGTAGAGCTGTTGGGAAGGGGATTTGCCTGGCTGGATACCGGAACCCACGAGGCACTTCAGCAGGCGGCAAGTTATGTTGAAGCCATTCAGGACCGGCAGGGGCTGAAAATCTCCTGTATTGAGGAAATCGCCTATCGTTTGGGATATATTTCCCGTGAACAGGTTAAAAACCTGGCATCGGATATGATGAAAAACGGTTATGGAGAGTATCTGATGGAAATGATCAAGGAAACGTCCGACTTATAATCAACTGGCTTTGCCATTTGGAATAGGGGGAATACCCTTATCGAGCGATGCCGTTACGGATGGGCATGAAAATTTATGGAACAGCAGCTCCTGGATTATAACCGCGCAATATCTATTGCAGAAGGAACATATTGGATTGGATTCCACGATGTCCAGTCAGGGCTTCACTGCAACCCCTATCTGATTGTGGATGGTAACGAGGCCGTGGTTATTGACGCGGGAAGCCGCCCGGATTTTTCAACCGTCATGATGAAAATACTGGAAATCGGCATTGACGCATCGTCCATCAGCGCCCTGATATATCAGCATTATGACCCGGATCTTTGTGGAAGCGTCGCACATTTTGAGGATATTATTGACCGGACTGACCTCAAAATCATTTCGGATAAAGAAAATAATATGTTTATCCGGCATTATGCCGTTTCATCCCGACTTATTTCGATTGATTCCATTGATCATGCGTTTAAGTTCTCTTCAGGCAGGAAGCTTCAGTTCTTTAATACGCCCTATTCGCATTGTGCCGGAAGCTTTGTAACGTATGATACAAAAACCCGTGTGCTGTTTACCAGTGATTTGTTCGGGAGCTATGGCGCTCACTGGGATCTGTTTTTATCCCTGAGCCCGGAATGCCATACCTGTCAATACCTGGAGATGGGTTCGAAGATGGATTTGGAACGCTGTGTTCGCGGCAAAACCTACTGTCCGATTCGGGATATTTTCCGATTCCATCAAATGATCATGACATCCGAAAAAGCTTTAAGGTATGCCATGCAGATTATTCAGAAGATTCCTGTCGCCATGATCGCCCCCCAGCACGGCAGTATTTTATCGGACCCACGGGATATCCGGTTTGTTACACAATCGCTGGCATTACTAAAAGGTGTGGGAATAGATCGGATTATACCATGATATGACATCTTTCCCCTTTAAAGACCGCAGAAAACTTGTTCCCGATTCAGGTCGCACCGCCCGGGAGATTCTGGATTGCCGGGCCATCATCCTGGACAACCAGCTTCATAACCGGTTTCTTAAAGACCTGGTTAATAAATATTCACAAGCCCAGCGCAGTCTCATTACAATGAACCGGGAATTAACGGATCGCCAGAATCTGCTGAATGAAGATCTTAAGGCAGCAGCCGGCATCCAGCAAAGCCTTCTGCCACAGAATCTTCCCCGTGTTGCCGGTCTGGACCTGGCTTGGCGATTTGTCCCTTCAGAAGCGATCGGCGGGGATGTATTTAATGTTTTTTGGCTGGATGACCACCATCTGGGAATTTACATGCTGGATGTCAGTGGCCACGGTGTTCAGGCGGCATTGGTTACGGTTTCAGTGTCTCAGATGCTGCTTCCCCATACCGGGCTGGTAGTGAGAAAAAAATCAGCTTCAGCTTCCGGTTACGAAATTACCAGCCCCAGAGAGGTGATGGTACTTTTGGACGCAGAGTACCCTATGGAGCGATTTGATTCGTTTTTTTCCATGATTTATATCGTGTTGGATGTGCGGGACGGCAGTTTTGCCATCTGTAATGCAGGACACATGCCGGCGATGGTATTTCGCAGGGACGGCGGGATTGAAACGCTCAAAAAAGGCGGAACCGTAATCGGGCTTGGCGGCATGGTTCCGTTTGAACAACAGGAAGAAATGCTGTATAAGGGAGACAAGCTCCTGCTGTACACAGACGGGGTCACGGATTTTATGAATTCCCGACAGGAGCTGTTTGGCAGGAAACGGTTTATCCGTGTCGCGGACTCCCTGCGGAACAGGCCCATGGAAGAAATGGTAAATGGTATTTATGAAACCATGATGGCATTTGGCGACGGATTTCCGATTCAGGATGATGTCAGCATTCTGGGAATTGCCAGGTAGCCGAACAGTCGGTTCAGGGGGCAGTTGTCAGGTGTCAGCAAAAATACCGACACTAAGCCCTAACCGCTAATCACAATTATAGGAGGTCACATGAAAACCGGTTGTTTTACTGCCATGATCACCCCTTTTAACGGGGAAATGGTGGATATCGATGGCATTGAAAAATTGGTCAGCTTTCAGATTCAAAGCGGGATTACCGGTGTCCTGGCTGTGGGTACCACCGGGGAAAGCCCTGCGCTGAGCTGGGAAGAACATCATCGGGTAACGCAGGTGATTGCATCCGCTTCAAAGGGAAAATGTCTTTGTATCGCAGGTGCCGGCAGCAACAATACCCAGGAAGCCATTGAAGCCTCCCGTCATGCCGTGGCACTGGGCGTGGATGCCCTGTTGCTGGTGGATCCTTATTACAACGGGCCAAGCTCTCTTGAAATTCGAAAGGAATATGTGGAGCCTGTTGCTGCGGCATTTCCCGATACCCGGATCATTCCTTATGTGATTCCGGGACGGACCGGAACACAGCTTCTGCCCGAAGACCTGGCCATTGCGTTCAAGACCCATCCCAATGTGGCGACCGTTAAGGAAGCTACCGGCAATCTGGACAACATGCGCCGGACCCGTAAATGCTGCGGGCCGGATTTTACGATTCTCTCGGGAGATGACGCGTTGACATTTGATATGATGAGCGATCCCGGGATTCTGGCCGGTGGCATGATTGCGGTGATATCCAATGTGGCGCCGGCGGCGATGTCTGAAATGGTTCGTCTTCTGAATCAGGGAAATCAAGCTGAAGGCAGGAGACTTAAGGCCGCTCTTGATCCCCTCTTTGACCTGGTGACAGTCAAGACCCTGGAGGCCACAGTTCATGGAGAAGTCGTGTGCAGGGCCAGAAATCCATTGGCCATCAAAACGTTGATGGCGATTCTGGGAATGCCTTCCGGTGGATGCCGCAGGCCCCTGGGGAAAATGACTCAAAAAGGGCTGGAAAAAATTCTGAGCGCTGCGCGAACCGTTCAGAAAGCAAATCCGGAGTTGTTGAAACCCGTGGCCGATTTTTTTGAAGTCAATATCGAGGAGCGCCTGAATACGCCGGTTTACTGGAAAGGCCTGGCCTATGACAACTATTGACCTCTAAATCTCATGATCAAACTGCTCCAACCTCTGAAAATCCCTACGGGGCTGACTTCCAGCCCGCCTCGTAGGGATTCCTAAATCTTGAACTCCTGTCGAATCCTCTCTCTTTGTGCCATCCATGGATAACTTTTTATCCAATTTCCGCTGGGTGATGCGCATTGGTTCCTTCCTAAATATTTTTCCAGACGGACCAGACGGACCAGACGGACCAGACGGACCAGATCGATAATTCTGATAATAGATATTGATAATCAGGATACGATATTTTAAAATACGTATTTCAATTAATTTTTTTAATATTTCAACAGGTGCCACCCAATGTTCAACATGGATTTCCGCAAGATTTCGATATGGCTGCTAAGCTGTATGGTTTTGGCAATGGCTGCGTGTTCGTCTCAGGTGCCGGAAGCATCAAACGGCAAGCCGGCTCAACGCAATCAGGCAAATGCTGTAAAGCGTCCGGTTCCGGTGCTTGCCGCCCGGGCGGTTCAAAAGGACTTCCCTCTTGAAATCCGGGCCATCGGAAATGTGGAATCCCATGCCACGGTTGCTATCAAGGCCAGGGTCACCGGAGAGCTTCAGAAAATTCATTTCAAGGAAGGCCAGGAGGTGGCAAAAGGCGATCTGCTGTTTACCATTGATCCCCGGCCGCTTGAGGCCGCGCTTCGCGAAGCCAGAGCCCGCCTGGAAAAAGACAGAGCCCTGGCGGAAAAGGCCGAAGCGGATAACCGGCGTTACGAAAGTCTGGTTCAGGGCGGATTTATCAGCGGGGAACAATACGACCAAATCCGATCCAATCACAGTTCCCTCCAGGCTATGGTGGTGGGGGATGAGGCTGTGGTTGAAAACGCTAAACTCCAACTCGGCTATACCTCCATTTATTCCCCGATATCCGGCCGGACAGGAACGATCCTCATTGATCAGGGGAACATGATCAAGGCCAATGATGACAACAAGAGTCTGGTTGTCATCGAGCAAATTCACCCGATCTATGTGAGTTTTTCCGTGCCGGAGGTGAATTTGTCTCAAATCATGGAACGCATGAAAGGCCAGGATCTCGTTGTGAACGCCATGTTAGATGGATCAACGTCCGGACCTGAAAAAGGAACGCTGTCATTTGTGGATAATTCCGTGGATTCCAAAACCGGAACGATCCGGTTGAAAGGCACCTTTGATAACACGGCAAGGCGGCTGTGGCCCGGCCAGTTTGTCAACATCGCCCTGACCCTTGGCAGTCTGAAAAATGTTGTGACGGTTCCATCTCAGGCAGTTCAGACCGGAGAGAGCGGTCTGTTTGTATTTGTCATTACGCCGGAAAATACGGTTCAATTCAAACCGGTCAAAACCGGAAAATCTTATGGCGGTGAAACCATCATTGAAAGCGGTGTCATGGCCGGAGAACAGGTTGTGACAGACGGCCATCTGCGTTTGACCCCCGGTGCACCTGTCGAGATTCCATCAGAGATGAAACCTGAAACCAATCCTTCCCAAGCTATCAGCAAAGAGGCCAGATCGTGAATATTGCCAGACTCTTTATCGGAAGGCCCGTCATGACTACGCTGGTTATGGCCGGCTTGCTTGTTTTCGGGGTGATGGCTTATCGGATACTACCTGTCAGCGATCTGCCGAATGTGGATTTTCCCACGATTCAGGTGACCGCAAGGCTCCCCGGAGCCAATCCCGATAACATGGCGGCCAGCGTCGCCACGCCATTGGAGCGGGAATTTTCTACCATTGCCGGTATTGACTCCATGTCATCTTCCAGTACCCTGGGAATCACACGGATCACGATTCAGTTCAGTCTGGACAGAAGTATCGATGCGGCGGCCCAGGACGTTCAATCCGCCATTGCCAAGGCCGCCCGGAAACTGCCGCCGGACATGCCGACGCCTCCGACCTACCAGAAGGTGAACCCCGCGGATGCGCCGGTTTTTTATCTGGCGCTGTCTTCTCCCACCTTGCCGCTGTCCACGGTGAATGAATATGCGGACACCATGATCGCCCAGAGGATATCCATGCTGAGCGGTGTGGCCCAGGTTTCGGTTTACGGCGCCAAAAAATATGCGGTGCGGGTTCAGCTGGATCCCAAAGCCATGGCATCCCGGGAAATCGGCATTGATGAAGTGGCAAAGGCGATTTCACAAGGAAATGTGAATCTGCCGACCGGCACGCTCTATGGGGAACATCAGTCCTTTAATATTCAGGCAAGCGGGCAGCTCATGGATGCCAAAAGCTTCAGGCCGTTGATCGTGTCCTGGCAAAACGGCTCTCCGGTTCGGCTTGAAGAAATTGGCACTGTCTCTGACAGTGTTGAAAGCGATAAAAGCATCACCTGGCGAAACAACGTCCGCTCCATTGTGCTGGCTATTCAGCGCCAGCCCGGAACCAACACGGTCGCCGTGGTCAACGAAATCCGAAAGCTGCTTCCCGTATTTGAAAAACAGCTTCCCGCGGCGGTTCAACTTTCGGTCATGATCGACCGGTCCGAATCCATCCGCGATTCGGTCAATGATGTCAAGTTTACACTCACGCTCACCATTGCGCTGGTTATTCTGGTTATTTTCATCTTTCTTCGAAGCCTGTCCGCCACCCTCATTCCCAGCATGGCGCTTCCCATGTCGATTATCGTAACATTTGCAGCCATGTACCTGATGGGATTCAGCGTGGATAATCTGTCGCTGATGGCTCTGACCCTTGCAGTGGGATTTGTGGTGGATGATGCCATCGTGATGCTTGAAAATATTGTCCGGCATCTGGAGATGGGCAAGGGCGTCCTTCAGGCAGCGCTGGACGGATCCAAGGAAATCAGCTTTACCATTGTTTCCATGACCATTTCCCTTGCAGCGGTGTTTATTCCGGTGCTGTTCATGGGCGGGATTGTCGGCAGACTGTTCCGGGAATTTTCTTTGGTTATTACCGTGGCCATTCTTCTATCCGGATTCGTATCGCTGAGTCTCACCCCCATGCTGTGCAGCCTTTTTTTAAGACCCAAGCAGGAAGTGCATCACGGCCGAGTTTATATGGCCACTGAGTCCTTTTTCAATGGAATGCTCTGGTTATACGAAAAAACCCTGAAAGGGGCGCTTCGATTTCACTGGGTTACATTTCTGATTTCGGTGGTTGTTCTGATTGCGACCATCCATTTATTCCGGATCAGCCCCAAGGGATTTTTGCCCAGCGAGGATATCGGCCAGATCATGGGGTTTACCGAGGCTTCCCAGGACATCTCCTTTGATTCGATGGTGCGTCATCAATCCGCCCTGCACGAGATTCTGGCCGCGGAACCGGCAATTGAAACCTATATGTCTTCCGTGGGTGCGGGAGGGCCGAATGCGGCCGGAAATTCCGGGAGGTTTTTCATGCGCCTTAAACCCCGCAGCGAGCGAAAGGAAAGCGCGGATGAGCTGATTCAAAAGCTCAGGCCCAAACTGGCAAAAGTGCCGGGAATTCAGGCTTTTTTAATGAATCCGCCTGCCATCAACATCGGCGGAAGAACCTCAAAGGGTCTTTATCAATTTACATTGCAAGGGCCGGATACGGCCGATTTGTATCGCTATGCAATTGTCCTTGAGAAAAAGATGAAAGAAATGGCCAGCATCCAGGATATTAACAGCGATCTTCAGATGAACAACCCGGAAATACGCATTGATATCAACCGGGATAAAGCATCTGCCCTGGGAATTACGGCAAATCAAATTGAAAACGCCCTTCAAAACGCTTACGGATCCAACCAGGTGTCAACCATTTACGCACCGACCGACAGCTATCAGGTTATTATGGAACTGCTTCCCCAGTACCAGAGAGAGCCGTCCGCGCTTTCGCTGCTGTACATTCGGTCTGCCGGCGGGAAACTGGTACCGCTGGATACGGTAGCAACCTTAACTTCGGGTGTTGGGCCGCTTTCGGTCAATCATTCCGGACAGTTTCCCTCTGTCACCATTTCATTCAATCTCAAACCCGAGGTTTCATTGGGAGACGCGGTTTCTGAAGTCGAAACGTTTACGCGCACCTTGCTTCCGGCAACGATCAGCGGCAATTTCCAGGGAACAGCCCAGGCTTTTCAGGCATCTTTCAAGGGGATGGTGGGTCTATTGGTTATGGCCATTCTGGTCATCTACATCGTCCTGGGGATTTTGTACGAAAGCTTCATTCATCCGCTGACCATTTTATCCGGACTGCCTTCCGCGGGGTTCGGCGCGCTCCTGACCCTTTATATCTTTAAGGTGGATCTCAGTCTGTATGCATTCGTCGGGATCATCATGCTGATCGGAATCGTGAAGAAAAACGCCATCATGATGATTGACTTTGCGCTGGAGGCGGAGCGCAAGGAAAATAAAAGTCCTCGGGATGCGATTGTGGAAGGATGCCTGGTCCGTTTCAGGCCCATCATGATGACCACCATGGCCGCAATCATGGGTACGCTCCCCATTGCCATCGGATTTGGGGCCGGCGCCGAAGCCAGGCGGCCGCTCGGGCTTGCCGTGGTCGGCGGACTGGTTTTTTCTCAGTTGTTGACCCTTTACATCACCCCTGTTTATTATATTTACCTGGATACGCTGAAGAACAGGATCCAATCATTTTGGGGAAGGCGTTCTGTTCACGCGCCGGATTCAACCATGGGATAATTTCATCGGCAGGACCCGTCCGAACGGTCAGGATCATTTACATAGCCGGCGACAGCCTTGGCCAGTTTCTGACGGTTTTCAATGAACCTTTTGTCTTTAAACCCCGGGTTCCAGCTCAGGCGGGAAAGATCATCGGAAACCACCAGAATTGCGGAAAGCGCAACGCCCAGGAATGCGGATACCGTAAACAGGGCGGACAGCTCCATTTCAACCGCAAGGGCGCCTTTATTTTGAAAATACGTCACTTTTTCGGGCGTTTCACGAAAAATGGCATCCGTTGTCCAGATGGCCCCTTCATGAAAGGGCAGGGCACTAGATCGCAGAGCCGATTTAACGCTGCGGGTCAGGGCATCCGAAGGACTTGCAACGGGTTTTGAGGAATATGCTTGAGAGGTGCCTTCGTCAATCCAGGCCAGGGTGGGAACGAGAATATCGCCAATTGAAACGGCCGCGGAAATGGAACCGCACCAGCCCAGAAAAATGACCTGTTTGGCGCCCCATGCAGCCAGGGTTTCCAGAAGCATCACGGCATAAGGCGCGCCCATGAAGGGACCTGAAAGAAAAACCCCGTCATCCCGGATATAGAGCTGGCTCGTGTAAATGGATCTGCGGTGCCGATTTTCCAGTTGCAGTGCGGCGGCCAAAGCGGACAGATCGGTCCGGGTTGCGCCCAACACCCCCAGCGGGCCGATCCGGGGGGTGTTGGGCGTGACGATGGGCTGGACAATCCCTTTCATTATTCCGGACTGACTCTATCCGCCATGTCTGCCTTAATCTCATCAATCATTTCATAAAGCCACATTACATCTTCCATGGTCAGGCGCCCGGCCTTGACCGGCGTTCGCTGTCCGCCTTCTTTTTTGTTCAAAATGCGAGGCCCGATCTGGAGCTTGGGCTGCCCTTTGTCATATTGATTGATTGAAATAATCAGGCCGGTTTCTTCACATTTCCAGGCCTTCAGAACTTTGTCTTTATCAGGATCAAACGCCATCTAAAACTTCCTCCATCGAAATCTAATAGTTATCATGAAAATGAATTCAGAAGCCAGAAGTCAGAATAACATCTGACCTCTGGCTCCTTTCATCCGGATATTTTTGTAAAATCCGCAATGGCATCAAACATTGAGCCGATCCGCTGCAGAAGCGTCAGCCGGTTTTTTCGAATGTTCGGGTCATCGGCCATGACCAGAACCGCGGCAAAAAAGACATCCACGGGATCCCGAAGGGAAGCCATGACCCGCAGGGCCTGGGCAAAATCCCCCTGGCTCAGATGCCGGCTCACCCGTTTTTTAACCGTCTGATAGGCATCGTACAGGGCGGATTCGCTGGGATCCTGAAACAGGGAGGTGTTAATCCTGGGCGAAAACTGGCACAGAGATCCATTGGCCGCTTTCTTGACGATGTTGGCCACCCGTTTGAATGCAATGGCAAGCGGTTCAAAATCCGGCGCTGTCTTTAAGCCTTCGAGGGCGCGAACCCGATTCCAGACATTGGGAATGTGCTCCGATGAAGCGCTGAGAACCGCTGCAATGCTGTCTTTGGCAAAGCCTTGTTCCGCCATTAAAAAAGACATGCGGCTCTGGAAAAACGCCTGAACCGAAACCGTGATATTCTGAATATGCTCGGCGTCGAACTGATCATAGGTTTTCAGGCTGGTTTCAAGGATTTTGGCCAGTGAAAAAGAAAAATTCCGATCCAGAATGATCTGAATCACGCCGATGGCCTGTCTGCGGAGGGCATAAGGATCGGATGCACCGGTTGGGGAAAGACCGACACTGAAACATCCGCACAGACTGTCTACTTTATCGGCGATGCTGAGAATCGAGCCCATAAGCGTTTCAGGAAGCTGGCCTCCGGAAGATGTCGGACGGTAGTGTTCTTCTATGGCAATGGATACGGCTTCGGGTTCTCCGGATTTCAGCGCATACACTTTTCCCATCGTCCCCTGGAGTTTGGGGAATTCAACCACCATCTGGGTGACCAGATCGGCCTTGGACAGCCGGGCGCAGCGGGAAAGCATCTGAATGTCGCCGGCATTCATTCCGGCTTCAGCGCCGATGAACTCAGCCAGTTTTTGTACCCGAAGGGTTTTATCATGTACCGTTCCCAGCTTGGCCTGAAAAAGAACGCCTTTCAGTTTGTCCACACTGGCATCCAGCGGCGTCTGAAGATCGGCGCGGTAAAAAAACTGGGCGTCGCTCAACCTGGCCCTCAGGACGCGTTCATGCCCTCTGGCCACGATATCCATATCCCTGGCATGGGTGTTGTTGACCGCGATAAAACAGGGCATGAGCTTGTCGTTTTGATCAACGACGGCAAAGTATTTTTGATGCTCCCGCATGGAGGTGATCAGCACTTTGTCTGGAAGTTCCAGAAATGCGGGATCGAATTTTCCGGCCACGGCAAACGGGTATTCCACAAGATTGGTGACGATATCGGCAAGTTCATTGTCCGGAAGCACTTTCCCGCCCAAACGTTTGGCGATTTTCGATATTTCCTTGTTCACCGTCTTTTTTCGTTCAGCCATATCCACCAGAACATGGGCATTTCGCATCGTATCGCAATACTCCGACGGTTCGGCAATCTTGATTCTGCCGGGGCTCATGAACCGATGGCCCAGAACAAATCGGTCGCTGGAAATGTTGCCCAGTTTAAAGGAAATGATCTTCTCGCCGTATAACGCAAGGACGGTATGAATCGGTCTGGTAAACTGGATCCGCAGATCCGCCCACTTCATGATTTTGGGAAAAGGCGTTGCCAGAATCAGATCCGGCAGCAGGGTTTTCAGGATTGAGATAGTGGCCTGACCCCGATCAATCACCGATGCGCAAAGATACTGTCCCTTGGGTGTTTCTTTTACAGTCAGTTGATCCACCGGCAGATGGACTTTTTCGGCAAATTTCTCGGCAGCCACGGTTGGCTTGCCGCTTTCCGTAAATCCCACTTTGACCGGCGGTCCCAGAACTTCCATTTCAAGTAAGGACTGTTTGGGCGCCACGGCCTGGATTTCAACCGCCAGCCGTTTGGGAGTTCCGTAAGTCAGGGCTTTACCATGCGCAATGCGGGCGTCGCTTAGCTTTTGAATCAACGTGGATGAGAGAAAGGACAGGGCGGGTTCGATATAGCCGGCCGGAATTTCTTCAGATCCGATTTCAAGTAAAATATTGTCCATTTTTACCTCGTTATCATTTT
>Ga0268283_1000720_pt1 | contig 18942 bp, 18 predicted proteins | sample saktaG_13_FD_190140 | JGI IMG/M metagenome (GOLD analysis project Ga0268283, IMG submission 190140) | Saline water microbial communities from Sakinaw Lake, British Columbia, Canada - sak_2013_06_06_36m | ecosystem: Environmental > Aquatic > Non-marine Saline and Alkaline > Saline ... | reverse complement strand
GTTGGCGCTCGGTTTCCGTCAGGCGGACTATGTAACGGGGCATGGCTTTGGTCTCCAGACAAGAGGCAAAGCCGGTATGACAACCCAATCCATTCGGTCTGTCAATTTAAAGCGGTTGGGGCACTAGCTTGACGTTCCTCGTGAAGCCGGAGCTTCCAAGGCCGCATTCCCAAGCTGGATCTCTCGTCGTTATACACAAGTGGTTGAAGCCCGTCATTCCGGCATGGACTGCCGGAATCCAGTCACAGGGAGGTGAATCTGCGGGTTGATGTGTATCTTGAATCAAACACTTACATAACACTGGATGCTCGCCCAAGCCCGCACGGCTCGCGTCGAGGCGATGAAAGCCTGATAGGCGGGATACTACTTAGGTGATTCCTGAGAAAGAACATCCCATCAAGAATCCGATCCGCAGGCAAAAAATAGAGTCCACGAAAGGCACGAAAAACACGAACAAAAGCATGTCTTGTTCGTGCCTTTCGTGTTTTTCGTGGACGATTCTTTTGGTGGGTTCATTATTGGAAATCACCTTACTGGCACTTCATGAGGAGAAAAACTATGAAAAATGCTGATTTTAGCTTTGACAAATGTTGTTTTGTGGTTTCACCGATTTGCAAAGAGGGTACGGAGGACTATCAGATGTCAGCAATTCTCATTATGAGCCAAAGTGCTGATAGACAACTCGTCATTCCGGCATGGATGCCGGAATCCAGTCACAAGGATGTGAATCTAGGGGTCGTCATCAAGCCTTTTTCAAACACTTACGCAACCGACAAGTTACCGTCCGTGGCACTGGATTCCGGCATCCATGCCGGAATGACGGCATTGGAGCCATAATGAGAATTGCTGATCAGAGGTTCCGAGCGATTTTGGAAGACGCAATACGACCCGCCGTAGACGGTGGCAATTTTGGCCTGACAGCGGTTCGTGCAGACGAAATTAACCGTACCGGCTCATTCATTCGGGACATCTTTGAATACATTGCCAAATCGCACATTGTAATTGCGGTTCTGACTAACCAAAACCCCAATGTATTCTATGAACTCGGTGTGCGACATGTGTTGAGCCAACGGACGATCTTAATCGCACAGAGCATAGATGACATACCGTCTGATCTGCGAATCTATCGCACAATAATTTATGGTGCATGGCCTGATGGAAAAGAAAAAATTATCCAAGGTATCAAAAATTATCTGCGGAGCATTGAGATTGACCCAGACCGTTCAGATAACCCGGTATTAGATGTATTAGGAGAAAGTATTCCAAGCCTCAAAAATGATCTTATGCAGAGTTTTACTGCTCGCATTAAAAGCTGCGGAAATGAGCAAAGTGCAATTCTTCAGTTTATCAGTTATAATACACCTAACCTTGGAGACATGGTTGAGCTGGGAACGATACTTGATCATTTTTCTGGTTACAAAGATAGCGAACTCTATTATCGTCTTGAAAAGTTACGGCTACTTGATCTCATTGTCAAAAAAAGGGCGGATAAACCATCTAAATATCTCTATTGTTTGAGCGCTGCTTATCGACGGGATTTAGATATCTAGCCATAATCGGTTCGCAAGTGTGCATAGCAGTTTTATCGCCGTAGGGGCTGGTTGGCGGGTTGCGGTGCGCGGCAAGGCCCACACAAGCCTCAAGTTTGGCGGTATGCGCACCTAACCCGCCAACGCCAAGCAGGTTTGCGCCCAGGTGAGAATTGCTGTTGGTAGCCACTGGTTGATTAGCTGAACGGTTTTTTGCGGTATGATCCCTACGATAAACGAGTGAACCAGACGGGAAGAAACCCATGTGCCAACTGCTCGGCATGAATTGCAACGTGCCTACCGATATTTGCTTTTCCTTTGAAGGCTTCCATGTGCGCGGTGGCCTGACCGACCACCACCGCGACGGCTGGGGCATTGCTTTCTTCGAAGGCAATGGCTGCCGGGTGTTTTTGGATTCCAAAGCGACCATCGAGTCCCCAGTGGCGGAACTGGTGCGCAAATATCCGATTCACTCGAAAAATGTCATTGCCCATATTCGCAAAGCGACCCAAGGTCTGGTCACGTTGGAAAACTGCCATCCGTTCCAACGCGAATTGTGGGGACGTTACTGGATTTTTGCCCACAACGGGAACTTGGAGAACTTCCACCCGGATACGCTCGAATTATTCCGGCCCGTCGGGCAAACTGACAGTGAGCTGGCTTTCTGCCATTTGTTGGAACGCTTATGGCGGGAGTTTCCAGGCGGCTATCCGGGCAGTTTGGAGATATACCGTTTTCTTGAGGCTGTGGCGGAGGAAATTGCAGTCCATGGAACCTTCAATTTCCTGTTGTCCAATGGTGAATTCCTGCTCGCCTATTGTTCCACCCACTTGCATTACATTGTGCGCAAAGCACCTTTTGGTGACGCACACCTCATCGACCAGGACATCACCGTGGACTTTAGCCAAGTTGCAGGGGTTAACGACAAGGTGGCGGTGATAGCGTCCTTCCCCCTGACCGATAACGAAGTCTGGACTCCACTATCGTCTGGCCAGTTGCTGATGTTCAAGGAAGGCGAACCGGTTTTTTTGCGGTGAGATTTCCGGATTATTAACTGATGTTACGCAGTTAGCACCTGTAGGGCGGCCTTCAGGCCGCTTCGGTGGGTAAAGCGAAACTTGGGGCTTGCTTGGCAGCCTGAAGGCCGCCCTACAGCAGCCCGCAACCGGTGCTGCATAACATCACTTATTAATCCAATATTTTATATTTCGAGGGCAACCCTATGAGCAAACACCTCGTCGCCGCGATTCAATTCGCAGCAGGCATCGACGTAAAAGCCAATCTTGGCATGGTAAGCGAACGGGTGGCGAAAGCCGCCGACCGGGGCGCGGGCCTTATTGTGTTACCGGAAAACCTTGCCTTGATGGGCCTAAAGGAAACCGACAAGCTTGAAATAGCCGAGATAGAGGGAAATGGCCCCATCCAAGACTTTTTAGCCGATTTGGCGGTGACCTGGGGGGTTTGGATAGTGGGGGGCAGCATACCCCTGCGCTCGTCGCCCGGCAAGGTGACTGCCAGCAGCTTGGTGTTCGACGATTCCGGCGCACTGATGGGCCGCTACGACAAAATCCATTTATTTGATGTGGACGTGCCGGGCAGTCAGGAGCAATATCGCGAGTCCGCCACGATTGATGCGGGTGGCAGGCCCGTGATTTTAGACTCCCCGTTCGGCAAGCTGGGGGTGACCATCTGCTACGATTTGCGTTTCCCTGAGCTTTACCGCCAAATGGCGGATGCGGGTGTGGAGATTTTTGCCGTGCCTTCCGCCTTTACCGCTAGGACCGGCGCGGCGCATTGGGAATTGCTGTTGCGGGCGCGGGCAGTCGAGAACCTTGCCTATGTGGTGGCTTCGGGGCAGGGCGGGCTGCATGAAAACGGAAGGGAGACCTATGGGAATAGTATGATTGTCGATCCGTGGGGAACGGTGTTGGCAAGGTTGGGCACTGAACCCGGCGTGGCGGTGGCGGAAATCGACTTGGATAGTCAACGACATTACCGGGAAGCATTCCCTGTCCTCACCCATCGTCGGCTGGATTCCGTGCGTTATCCGGTTGAAACCTAGCCCTGTGACATAATATTATGTATAACTGGTTGATGTTACACAGTGAGCCGATGAAGCTTAAGATGTAGGCCGGAATAAATCCGCACTAGCGGGCGTTTCTGGCGAGGTAATCCGCAGTTGTTCAAGTTATGCCGGAAATCCCCCAAACCCCCCTTTTGCAAAAGGGGGGTTTGGGGGATTTCCTAGGCTTATTCCGGCCTTCTACCCCTTAGCCGTGTTGTCACCTCCTGACTTTGACTATCCTTCGGTTCCCTTCCACTGCCACGCGTTCATGCTCCTTCTGCAGTCGTTCGCCCTCCCTTTCCCCATATTGCTTGGTGATGACGGATTGAAATTCGGGCCATCGGGCCTTGAACTGTTGATAATCCGCCGCCGCCGCATCGCTGTCGGGCGACCCCAAAGAACTAATGTAGATGGAGGCGTAGACATAATGCGGTGCCACCCATTTGCTGCGTTTGTCGACAAAGGTGGAGCAATCGCTGCAACGGCAGAAAAAGAAATCGGCAACCAAACCCGATTTATTGCTTGGAAGCGTCCGGTCGAGCACTACCCAACCATGTACTTTACTGTAACCCCACCAAGGGGGTGCATCCACTACTTTTGCCATTTGTAACCCTCAAGGTTTGGCGTAGCCACTCATCAACTGATTGGGTTGGCGGGGGGATGCGCCGGTATCAAAAAGCCAAATATTTATTTGGTTTTCTTTTTTGTCTTGCCCTTGCTTTCTTTGCGAGGGCTGCTGCCTTTCATTTGGGTTTTCATGATTGTGTTCCTCAAATTGATTGGAGTTTCGTTCATGTACATGATGCGCTTAATTTCCTGAAATAGATAGCCATTTTCGGCATTGTTTGCATTGATTGGCCCTAGTCTGCATGACAAGTCCCTGTATGGCATTGATTTATGCCACCATTCCGTTCGGAGAATGCAACTATAGTTGGTATTTCTTGCGCTTTCGCCAAAATGTGGCACGGCTCATGCCGAGCGACCGGGATGCCTCCTCAATTTGGCCGTTTGCCAGTTTCAGTGCCTCGCGTATACGGCTCGCTTCATCACCCGCAAGCGGACGTTTGCCAAACGGGTTTGATGGCGGGGCGGAAACAGGCGGGGTTTCACGAAATTCGGGGGGCAGGTCATCCAATGTCAATTCAGGCCCCCGGCCTACCGCAAACGCATATTCCACCACGTTATGCAATTCTCTGACATTGCCCGGCCACGGGTAGTCCAGTAAGCGTCTCATTGCCTCCGGCTCAATGCGTTCAATCCGCCTAGGGCCATGGGGATTGTGGCGTTCGATGTAATGCCATAATAAAAAACTAACATCCAGTCGGCGTTGCCTTAGCGGCGGCAGAAACACTGGAACCACCCGCAGGCGGTACATCAAATCCTCGCGAAAATTTCCCAGTTTGACTTGTTCCCGCAGTGAACGGTGGGTAGCCGCAATAATCCTTACGTCCACCATTAGGGTATGGTCGCTGCCCACCGGGATGAAGGTCCGCTCCTGCAATACCCGGAGAAGCTTGGATTGGAGTTCGAGGGGCAGTTCCGCGACCTCATCCAGAAAAAGCGTACCCCCGTCCGCACGCTGAAACAAACCGGGGCGATCCCTGACCGCACCGGTAAAGGCACCCCTGACATGCCCAAACAACTCGCTTTCCAGCAAACTGGGAGTCAGTGCGGCGCAATTGACGGCTAAAAAGGGTTTGTCATGGCGATGGCTTTCCATATGCAGGGCGTGGGCGACCAATTCTTTGCCAGTGCCCGACTCCCCGCGAATAAGGACGGTCGTCTCCGTTTCGGCAACATTGCGGATGATTTTCAGCGCTTCCTTCATGGCCGGATCGCGCGAGAAGATGCCATGGAAGCTTTCCACATCTTCCTGCGCCGGGCTTGCGGCCAGCATTGGCAATTCTGGACGCAGCACCTCGAAAGCCCCGGCAAATTTGCCGCTTGCATCAAAAAATGCGCGCGCTGTGCGGAAAAAAGATAAACTCCCGCCGCCAGTGCGTTTGACTTTGATGTATTGGTCTTTGATGGCACCTTGTTCGGCAAGCCCGCAAGGATCATTGCCTTGTTCACAATGGATGGCTTCCGTGCAAGGCTTACCTATCACCTGTTCACTGCGCAAGCCGAGAAGCCGCTCCGCACCCCGACTCCAGAATAGGATTTTTGCCTCGGAATCAACGGCAAAAACAACACCTGAACCCATCAGGTCGGTGAGAACCTCCAATGCGGTATCGGGGCCGATTTGGCTAAGCCAACGGTTAAACAAAGGCGATGACTGGCTCATAGGGATGCGGATTGAAATGTTTCATGATGTTTCTTGCATCGTATCATGCATTTCAATCGCGTGTCATATGAAACATGGAAAGCTTGAGAACCCTCTTGAAGCACAATTAAAAACAATTAGTTATAACTTAATTATGCCACATCAAAGCTTGGCATGGGAATTGATAGTATAAGGAAAATAGCAATCTGCTTATTTACCGACACTTACGGAGTCAAGCCATGTATTTCAGGCAACTGTTCGAACCCGACACCTTCACCTACACTTATTTGCTTGGCTGTGATCGCAGCAGACGCGCTATTTTAATCGACCCGGTCGCTTCAGAGGTCGATGCCTACTTTCGCCTTCTCAATGAGGCCGGCCTAAAGCTACTCTATACGCTGGAAACGCATGTCCACGCTGACCACATCACCGGTTCCGGGCTGCTTCGCGAGAAATTGGGCAGCAAGAGCGTGGTCCATCGGGACGCTGGTGCACTGTGCGCCGACCTTCTGGTCACCGACGGCGTGATGTTGCAGGTCGGAAATTTGGAAATCGAAGTCCGCGCGACTCCGGGGCATACTGCGGGTTGCGTCAGTTACGTGGTTGGCGACCGGGTGTTCACTGGCGACTCTTTGCTGATTGGCGGCTGTGGGCGCACCGATTTCCAGCAGGGCGATGCGGGGCTTCTGTACGACAGCATTCACAACAAGCTGTTCTCGCTTCCGGCCGACACGCTGGTTTTCCCCGGACATGACTATGACGGCAACACCGTCTCGACTATCCGGCAAGAGATGGCGAAGAACCTCCGCCTTGGTGGCGGCAAATCACGGGATGAGTTTATTGGCATCATGAAGAATCTGAAGCTTGCCTATCCCAAATATATCGATCAAGCGCTACCGGCCAATCAATCCTGCGGCCAGCCCAAACTAGAGTTGCAAGGCTAGGCGACCCCATGACGCTCGCAATTGGTTTGTCTTTACTGATCGGGCTTTTGCTGGGCTTGCTTGGCGGAGGCGGTTCGATTCTTACCGTCCCGATGCTGGTGTATGTCCTCAAAATCGATCCGAAGATAGCGATAGTGACTTCCTTGGTGGTGGTTGGCATCTCCAGTATGATCGCCATCATCCCGCACGCCCGCAGAAAATCAGTCTGCTGGAAAAGCGGCTTGTTTTTCGGGCTGGCCGGGATGCTGGGCGCTTATGGCGGGGGAAGGATGGCTGCCTATTTTTCCAGCGATATACTGATGGCGCTGTTCGGCGTGGTGACGCTGGTCACAGGTCTGGCGATGCTGCGTGTGCGCAAATCTGTAGTCACCAGTTCGTCCATGCGGGATGACATCGCGGTTTGCCCGCTGAAGATTGCCTATCCGCGAATATTGTTCGACGGCTTTTTCGTCGGCATCTTGACCGGCTTGGTCGGCGTGGGCGGGGGGTTTCTCATCGTCCCGGCCCTGGTCATGCTGGTGGAACTGCCGATGCAGGCGGCGGTCGGCACTTCCTTGCTGGTCATTGTCATGAATGCTATTGCCGGATTGGGGGGATATGCCAACCATGTTTCCATCGACCTGAACTTGACCGCCATCGTCACCGGCGGTGCGATCCTCGGGGCCATTGTTGGCGGGGCACTGTCAAAACAAATCAGCGCGACGGTGTTGCGTCGATTGTTTGGAACCTTTGTAATATTGATTGCCGGCTATGTCCTGTACCAATCGCTGACGCTTGCGCTGCTACTGAACCTGCACGGCTTGCTGGAAAGGCATATCGAGTTTGTCTTAGGTGATTTCCAATAATGAATATAGCAAAAGAACCGTCCACGAAAGACACGAAAGGCACGAACCATTCTTGTTTTTGTTCGTGCTTTTCGTGTCTTTCGTGGACTCTATTTTTTCCTACGGATCATATTCTTGATGGGATGTTCTTTCTTAGGAATCACCTTAGGGTTTGCCACCTTGGCTGTTGGCTTGGCGCTATTCCGCTTCGGCCAGCGGATTCACGCTACAATGGATGATGAAAACCATGTCAATTCAAGATCAACACGAAATCACCATTAAACCACATTACATTCAAAGACTACGGGAAGATGCCGCCGTGTTTGCGGACGGGTTGGGGAGCCTCTTGGCTGATACGTTTCACTATTTAACGCTGTTTGCGATAGGCGCAACCGTCGCATGGTCTGCCGTCACAGCTTTTCTTGGCATGGTTTCCCAAGGTCATGCCTCCATTGATGATATTTTGCTGTTGTTCATCTATCTTGAGCTTGGCGGGATGGTTGGCATTTACTTTAAAACCAACCTAATGCCAGTCCGTTGCCTGATTTATATTGCGATTACGGCTTTATCCCGATTGCTCATTTCAGATATTCAAGCTCACCACCAACCGGATACAGGCATTCTCCTGGCATCAGGCGCGATCCTCATGCTTGCCATTTCGACGATTGTCATCCGCAAAACGCCAGGCAACGCGGAACAACTTTAGGATAGCGTTCAACACATATGCTTAGAAACAAGCTCAACAAGGTCGTTTCATTTGTGTTACATTTTCTTGATTTATGAAACACTGATGTTGCACATGAATCGTTGAATAAGTGTATTGACTTTGAATCCGAATCATATATTTCTTGTAAAACAGTCATTTGTATAATTTTACAGCGATTTTGGCAAGTGGCACGAAATTTGTTATATAGTTAAGTCATACTAAACGTTTGCCACTATGGAATCAAACCATGCCTAGCCATGTTTCAACCGCGTTGCCACCTTTGCCGCGCAAGACCTTACGGCGCGAGATTGCCGTAGCATTGATAATCAAGGTCGTGCTGTTGTGGGGGCTCTGGTATCTGGCGTTCCGGCACGATGGCGACAAACCGGTCGCCAAACCGGACATTGCCGATCTTTTTCGCCCCACCAAGGCTTCGATGCCCCCGCAACCTTCCGCCAACCCCAAGGAGAAACCCCATGCCATCGGTTGATGATGTCGTCACATTGTCCAGGCTGCAATTCGGCTTGACCGCACTCTACCATTTTTTGTTCGTACCCTTGACCTTAGGGCTGACCTTCATTCTTGCCATTATGGAGTCGGTCTATGTGATGACCGGGCGCGAAGTCTACAAGGACATGGTGAAGTTCTGGGGCAAGCTCTTCGGCATCAACTTTGCCATGGGTGTGACTACCGGGCTGACCTTGGAATTCCAGTTCGGCACTAACTGGGCCTATTATTCCCATTACGTCGGCGACATATTCGGCCCGCTGCTGGCCAGCGAAGGCTGGATGGCGTTCTTCCTCGAATCCACCTTTGTCGGCTTGTTTTTCTTCGGCTGGGATCGGCTAAGCAAAGTCCAGCATTTGACCGTCACTTGGTTGTTGGCCTTGGGCACTAGCCTGTCGGCCTTGTGGATTCTGATCGCGAATGGCTGGATGCAGCATCCGGTGGGCGCGGAGTTCAATTATGAAACCCTGCGCATGGAGATGACCAGTTTCGCCGATGTGTTTTTCAATCCCGTCGCCCAAGTCAAATTCGTCCACACGGTCGCGGCGGGGTATGTCACTGGTTCCATGTTCGTGCTCGGCATCAGTTCCTGGTACTTGCTGAAAAAGCGCGACATCGGCTTTGCGCGGCGCTCGTTTTCCATTGCCTCCGCCTTTGGCTTGGCTTCGGTGCTGTCGGTGATTGTACTGGGTGACGAGAGCGGTTACACCTCCGGCGAAACCCAAAAAATGAAGCTCGCTGCGATTGAAGCGGAATGGGAAACGGAAAAGGCACCCGCCAGCTTTACTTTGATCGGCTTTCCCGATCAGACGCAAGAGAAGACCCATTGGGCGCTCAAAATACCCTTCGCACTGGGGCTAATCGCCACCCGTTCGGTGGATGAGGATGTCAAGGGTTTGAAGGAATTGAGGGAGGAAAGCGTAGTGCGAATCCGCAACGGCATGGTCGCCTATGGCGAATTGCAGAAACTGCGGGCGGGAGACAAATCCCCCGACACACGCAAGAAGTTTGCAGACCATAAGGCAGACCTTGGCTTTGGCTTGCTGTTGAAGAAATACACCAACGATGTGACCGCTGCCGGCAACGATTTGATCCAAAAGGCCGCCAATGACACCATCCCGCGTGTCGCCCCGCTATTTTGGACTTTCCGCGTGATGGTGGTTTCTGGCTTCACGATGCTGTTCATCTTTGGCATGTCCTTCTATTACTGCGCGACCCGTGTCGCCGATCAGAAGCGCTGGCTGATGAAAATGGCCGTCTGGGGCATTCCATTGCCTTGGATTGCGGCGGAAACCGGCTGGTTTGTGGCCGAGTACGGTCGCCAGCCGTGGACTATCTCGGGTGTTTTGCCCACCCACATGAGCGTCTCCAGCCTCAGCACCGACCAACTCTGGTTCAGCATTGCTGGCTTTCTGTTTTTTTACACGGTGCTGCTGGTGATCGAGTTATATCTGATGCTCAAGTATGTGCGGCTTGGGCCGAGCAGTCTACACACCGGGCGCTATCACTTTGAAGATCGCCCCGCCCCGCAAGGTACATGGTCGCCGGGAGGCCGGTCATGAGACGCTTGCCAATGCATGTAGCAGTAACCTCAAAAACTTAAACGAGATCATCCCTATGTTTGACTATGAAACCATTCGCATCATCTGGTGGCTGTTCATCGGGCTAGTCGCCATCGGCTTCGCCGTCACCGAGGGCTTTGATTTTGGCATCGGAGCGCTACTGCCTTTCTTGGGCCGCACCGACGTTGAACGCCGCGTCATCATCAACACCGTGGGCGCGACCTGGGAGGGCAACCAAGTTTGGCTGGTATTGCTGGGCGGGGCCATCTTCGCGGTCTGGCCCCCGGTTTACGCCACTTTGTTCTCCGGGCTTTATGCCGCCATGCTATTGGTGTTGTTCGCCTTGTTTTTCAGGCCGGCGGGTTTTGATTATCGCAGTAAGATCGAGAACCCGGTTTGGCGCAACGCCTGGGATTGGGCCTTGTTCGTCGGGGGGGCGGTCCCGCCTATCCTTTTCGGTGTGCTGGTGGGCAATCTAATCCTCGGCCTGCCCTTCCATCTGGATCAAGACTTGCGGTCTTTTTATACGGGATCATTCTTTAGCCTCCTCAACCCCTTTGCCCTATTCTGTGGGGTCATCGGGCTACTGTTCACCTTGTTTCACGGTGCGATCTATATGAAATGGCGCACGGAGGGGGTGATACATGAGCGTGCCAGCAAAGCGATTGGCTGGTTCGGCCCGGCCTTATTGGCAAGCTTGGTTCTGGCCACTGCATGGGTTATGTTCGGGATAGACCGGCCGGAAATCACCGCCATGGCGAGCACGGGCGCTCCGTCCAATCCGCTTAACAAAACTGTCGTAGCGGTCGGCGTGGGCTGGATGCATCATTTCCTCGGCCATCCTTGGATGTTGGTGGCGCCTGCCCTGGCAATGGGCGGACTGGCCACGGCTTGGTTGCTCGCCAGGCAAACGCCTTCGGCGGGCGCATTTGTCGCCAGTTCGGTAGGGGTCAGCGGATTGCTGCTCACGGTCGGCTTCGGGCTGTTTCCGTTTCTGTTGATCTCGTCCACCGCACCGAGTTCCAGTTTGACTCTCTGGGATGCGACTTCCAGCCATATGACCTTGGTCCTAGCTTTTTGGATTACCGTTGTCTTTCTGCCCATCGTTCTTCTTTACACCCGTTGGGTGTATAAAGTCATGTGGGGCAGCGTGACGGAAGCCAAAGTTTTACAAGACTCTCACACACTTTACTGATTCAGAGGTGCTCTTATGTGGTATTTCACTTGGATTTTAGGCGTCGGTTTTGCCGCCGCTTTCGCCGTCATCAACGCCATGTGGCTGGAGTCGGTCTGCGACATCGACACCCATGGCATAGACCAATCCTGCGACACCCTCAGGAAACCCAATTCGTAATATTAATTTCAAGATCATAAAGGGATAACCAAGCAATGACCACCCATCGCATCGTTAGAATTGTCGCTGGAACCTTTGTTTTACTTTCTTTGGCGCTAGGGGTGCAGGGCAGCCCAATGTTTCATAGCGTCAACTGGCTTTGGTTCACGGCTTTCGTCGGGGCCAATCTGTTGCAGAGCGGGTTTACGCAGATTTGCCCGTTGGAGTTCTTTTTAAAAAAGGCAGGTTTCAGGGAAACCTGTCATTGAAAAGTCCAGCCAACCGACAGCAGTCGCCGGGCAGCGCACCATCCGGTTTAGAGGGTTAAATACCCGTTCCACCCACAATGACAATTATTCATCAACCCACAACGGAGAATCATCATGGCTAAAATCGTTATCATCGGTGCCGGCATTGGCGGCATCCCCATGGCCTTCGAAATGAAGGAAAGCGCCCGCAAGGAGGACGAAATCGTCGTCGTCGCGGACACCCCCACCTTCCATTTCGTGCCGTCCAATCCCTGGGTCGCCGTCAACTGGCGTAAGCCGAGTGATTTAAAAATCGAGCTGGTGCCGGTATTCAAGAAGAAAAAAATCACCTTCATCCAACAGAAAGTGACGAAGGTGAAACCGGAAAGTAACCAGCTGGAATTGGCGGACGGCAACACTGTCGACTACGACTACCTCGTCATTGCCACCGGCCCCAAGCTGGCCTTCGATGAAATCCCCGGGCTTGGGCCTCAGGGCCATACCCATTCGGTATGCCATGTGGACCATGCCGGCGAATCCGGCGAGTTTTGGGACAAATTCGTGCAAGACCCGGGACCCATCGTCATCGGCGCGGTGCAGGGCGCTTCCTGCTTCGGGCCGGCTTATGAATATCTGTTCATCGCCGAAACCGATCTGCGCCGGCGCAAGATTCGAGACAAGGTCAAAATGACCTACGTCACCTCCGAGCCTTACATCGGCCACCTTGGCTTGGGTGGAGTCGGCGACACCAAAGGCTTGCTGGAAAGCGAGTTGCGCGACAAGCACATCAACTGGATTTGCAATGCCAAGGTGGACAAAATAGAAGCGGGCATGATGTATGTCACCGAGGTCGATGAAAACGGCCAGGAAAAGAAGAAACACGAACTGCCCTTCAAGCACAGCATGATGCTGCCTGCCTTCAAAGGCGTGGATGCCGTGTTCGGTGTGGAGAAACTGACCAACCCGCGTGGCTTCATCTTGGTTGACAAGCACCAGCGCAATCCGACCTATAAAAACGTCTATTCGGTGGGTGTGTGCATCGCCATTCCGCCGTCGGAACAGACCCCGGTTCCCACCGGCACGCCGAAGACCGGCTACATGATCGAGTCCATGGTGACCGCCACCGCCCATAACATCCGCGAGCAACTGGACGGCAAGGAACCCTCCCACGAAGCCACTTGGAATGCCTTGTGCCTGGCTGACTTTGGCGACAAGGGAATAGCCTTTTTGGCCATGCCGCAAATACCGCCGCGCAATGTGCAATGGTCTTCAGGCGGGCGCTGGGTGCATTGGGCCAAAATCGGTTATGAAAAATACTTCATGCGCAAAGTCCGCAAAGGCATCAGCGAACCCACCTATGAACGGGTCATGCTCAAGCTGATGGGGGTCATGCGGTTGAAGACAAAATGAAGGCTCTGGTTGGGTAGGTAGTGTGCCGCCTGTATCGACATAAGCCACTATTTATTTTTTTACGTTGCGCCGTTGCGTGAGACATTCTTTTTTTTCTTACGCAACGGCGCGACGACGCAACGCTAAGAGCCAAAGAGTAATATGATGCGTTTATCCCACTTTGCTGACTGAAGAGGCCAATTCCATGTCATCCGTCTTAAAACAAAACCGTCTGACCCACGAAGAATATTTTGCGTTAGAGCAAGCGGAAGATCAACGCTACGAGTATCACGCAGGGGAAGTGTTTGCCATGGCAGGTGGCACGGAAAGCCACGCACTCATTTCCATGAACATCGGTGCTGCATTGGTCAACGCCCTGCGAGGCAAGCCCTGCCGTGTTTATGGCGCGGATATTAAGCTCTATGTCCGTGACTTCGACAAGTTCTGCTATCCCGACGTGCAGGTATTATGCGAAAAAGGCATCCGTCATGGTGTCTACGTGGAAAACCCGGTCTTGGTGGTGGAGGTTTTGTCCAATTCCACGGAATCATATGAGAGAGGTTTAAAATTTGAGCAATATCGCAGTATAGAATCTTTGCAGTATTATCTGTTGGTCGATCAAAACCGCAAGCATGTGGATTTGTATGAACAGGAATCAGGTCAGCGTTGGGCTTTAACTTCACCAACAGATTCCGTGGTTTTCTCAGACTTGGATATTAAATTGGAATTGGATGATATTTACCGGCAGGTGGGGTTTTCCATTACCGATAACATCCCTTCAAGGGATGTTATCGGTAAGCAAACAATAGAATAATACACTATCGAAACCATGAACCGCCTTCCCCCATTGTTTATATTATTGGCCGTGACAGTCTCAGCCCAAGCCGCCGCCCCGCCCGATGCACCAACTCAAGAGACCATCCGGCCAGCTTCGGTGAAGGTCGCCGCGCTTGGCTTGGATCAACTGCTGGATTTGGCTTATCAGCGCAATCCTGATCTTCTTGCCGCGCAGGAGCGCATAGGCCAGGCCGAGGCCCAGGTCGCCGAGGCAACTGCCTCGTTTTATCCGAGACTCACCGGTGCCGTCGGCTACAGCTACACCAACAACCCCGCCTTGGCTTTCTCCGCCATCGTTTCGCAAAGGCGTTACGAGCCGACCATGAACATCAACCAGCCGGGTTTTGTGGAGAACTTCCGCCCGGAACTGATCGGCAGCATGTCTTTGTTTCGCGGCGGACAGGATTATTACCGAAAAAAAGCCGCTGAGTTGGGGGTGGAATCGGCGGAATTGGAACGCTCCGCCTTGCACAACCGGCTTGCCGCCTCGGTGACGGCGGCGTATTACGCGGTGCTTGCCGCCCCTAAACAAGTGGAAGCGGCTAGGCATTCGCTGGATGCGGTGGACAGCGAGTTGAAAAACGCCCGCATCCTGCACAACGAAGGGGCATTATTGAAGTCCGACGTGCTTTCCCTTGAAGTCCGACGCTCGCAAGCTAGGGAAACTGAGTTGAAAGCCCTGAACGCGGTCGAGCTGACCCGTTCAGGACTCCGCACCCTGCTCGGAGTGGATACGTCAGAAACCTTGGAAATCCGCGAATCCGCCGATGCGCCCACGCCGACCCAACAGGACAGTGTGTCCGGCCTGATGACCCAGGCATTGGTGCAGCGCCCCGAAATACAGGTGGCGGCGCGTCAAGTGGAAATGCGCGAGAAGGAGCTTCGGGCCGAACAGGGCGGGCATCTGCCCAGGGTTAACGCCTACGCTTCCTATGGCATCAATAATCGCAGCCCGTCGTTTAATTTTAACAATGACAACCTGACTATGGGGGTCAATGCCGAAATCGATCTTTTTGCCGGCGGGGCGACCGTCGCACGGGTGGCGGGTGCCGAACACAAACTGGCCGAGGCACAGGCAATTCGTGAACGTACCCGTTTGGAAATTGAAGATGACGTGCGCAAAGCCCATGCCAATTTAGTCGAAGCCCAACAGCGCAAGGAAGTGGCTGAGGCGGCGACAGCCTCAGCCCACGAGGCGCTGCGCCTAGTCCGCGAGCAATATCGGGCGGGTGCGTCAACGGTGACGCGCTACTTGGAAGCCGAGGCTGACCAGGCGCAAAGCGAGATTCGCCAAGTGACCGCCCGCTATGATGCGCAAGTCGCACGGGCTTTTTTGCAACAAGCCATCGGATTGTGGAAATAACAACATGAGCACGGAACATAATTCCTACAGCAAACTAATCCAAGCCTTGGCCTCCATTTTGGGCCTGATACTTCTTTTGGTCTGGATGCAAGGTGGCTTCACTACCAAAACCCCGCCGGGGACGGCCCAAGCCGCCGATAAAGGCGAGCCGGTGCGCGGCCCCACGGCAAAGGTTATCTCTAAGGCAATCGACGATATCATGCTTTGGCCCGGCACCGTCACTGCCCGGACGGTCGCGCAGATTGCCCCCAAGGTGCCTGCCCGAATTCTGGCCATCAACGTCAATACCGGTGATGCGGTCAAGTCAGACCAAATAGTCGCCCGGCTGGACTCGGCCGAGTTGCAATCCCGCGTCAATCAAACCCGTTCCGCACTGGCGGCGGCAGAAGCCCAAGCGGCCAAAACCGGGGCTGACCTGCGCCGGGCGCAGAGCCTGTTTGACCAAGAGGCAGCCACTCGGCAAACCTTGGAAGCCGCCCAAGCGGCCGCCCAAACTTCGATGGCACAGGTCGCCGAGGCGCGTGCCGCCATTGCCACCGCCGAATCGACGCTGTCTGAGACCGTGCTGCGGGTGCCTTTCGATGGAACGGTGCTGAAGCGCAACCAGGAACCCGGCGACATGGCCATGCCGGGCATACCCGTGATTACCGTGCAGTCAGGCCAACGCATGCGGGTGGAAGCCGCCATCCCCGAATCCTGCGCCCGTGACATACAACTGGGCGAATGGTTGAAGGCGCGTATCGCCGAAAACGAATTTAGCGTCAAAGTGGAAGAAATCACTCCCGCCGCCGATCCGAAAACCCGCACGGTCCTCGTCAAGGCCGGTTTTGATAATCCGGGGGCGGCCAAACCCGGTGTCTTTGTCTGGCTCGAACAGAACTGCGGCAGCCGCAAAGTGCTTTCCGTCCCATCCTCTGCGGTCAGCCGCTCGGGACAGTTGGAAAGTGTCCAGTTAGTGCTGGAAGGGGGGGGCAGACTCCGCCACATCCGCACCGGCAAAATACGCGACGGTTGGGTGGAAGTGCTTTCGGGCCTGAAGGAAGGCGACGTGGTGTTGGCGGGGGGCGGGAAATGAGCTTACGGAAATCCCCCCCGGCCCCCCTTTTTCAAAGGGGGGTGGTAGAGCGCCAACCCAACCCTTTCTCAAGGGGAACGGACAATGGTTCGGCGGAGCGTGGCCGATGAACCCGACTGAACCTGTCAAACGCGGCTTCACCGCCGAAATCGTCCGCGTCTTCATCACCTCCAAGCTTTCGTTGCTGCTGCTGATCGCCTCGCTATTGGCCGGGGTGGCCGCGTTGCTGCTGACCCCGCGCGAAGAAGAGCCGCAAATCGTCGTGCCGATGGCGGATGTGTTCGTGCGCATGCCCGGCGCATCGGCCGAAGAGGTGGAAAAACTCGCCGCCTCGCCGTTGGAAGCCAAGCTGCGCGAAGTGGATGGCGTGGAATATGTCTATTCCGCCTCCCGCGAGGGCGAGGCCATGGTCACAGTGCGCTTCTATGTGGGCGAGAACCGCGAGGACAGCCTGGTCAAGGTGTGGAACAAATTGATGTCCAACCAGGATGTCATTCCGCCCGGTGTCAAAGACTGGACCGTCAAGCCGGTGGAAATCGACGACGTGCCCATCGTCACCCTCGCTTTGTCATCGTCCAACCCGATTTATGACACTGCCAACCTGCGCCGACTGGCTGACGAGATCAAGGACAAGCTCAGCGAGGTGAAGGATTCGGGCAGGATTTCCGTGGTGGGAGGCGAACTGCGGCGCATACTGATTTATCCCGACCCGGCCCAGTTGGCGGCGCGGGGGTTGACCCTGGCCGAACTGATGCAAGCCTTGGCCGCCGCCAATGTCAACGTGCGGGCGGGAAGTTTTGATGCGGGCAACCATACCGTGCAGCTAGATGCCGGGCCTTCCTATCATCATGTGGACGAGATCGCCGCCACCGTGGTCAAGTCAGAGGCTGGCCGTCCGGTTTACCTGCGTGAAGTGGCCGAAGTCCGGGACGGTCCCGCCGAAGTGGAAACCTACACCCGCATCGGTTTCGGACAGGCATCCGCAGACAGTAAGACCCTCTCAGCCGATCCTCACCCTCAATCCCACACTCAAGGGGAGAGGGGCTTGAAGAGCGAAGAACGCCAATCCGTCACCCTGGCCGTGTCCAAGCGCAAGGGGGCCAATGCCGTGGCAGTGGCCGAAGACACCATCAAAACGATGGAAGGGCTTTACGGCAAATTGATCCCCGAGGATGTGACCGTCACCCTCACTCGCGATTACGGTGAAACGGCAAATCACAAGGTCAACGAACTGGTCAAGCATTTAGGGATAGCCATCGTTACCATTATAGTGTTGCTGGCTTTGGCACTAGGTCCAAAAGAAGCCTTCATTGTCGCCATCGCCGTGCCGATGACCTTGGGCGTGACCTTGCTGTTCGACCTGATTTTCGGCTACACCATCAACCGCGTCACCCTGTTTGCGCTGATCCTGTCGCTGGGGCTTTTGGTGGACGACCCCATCGTCGATGTCGAAAACATCTACCGGCATTTCAAGCTGCACAAGGAACCCCCGCTGGAAGCCACCCTCACCGCCGTGGACGAGGTGCGCCCGCCGACCATCTTTGCCACTTTCGCCGTGATTGTCTCGTTCCTGCCGCTGTACTTCATCACCGGCATGATGGGTCCGTACATGGGTCCGATGGCCTTCAACGTGCCCATCGCCATGCTGATGTCGCTGCTGGTGGCCTTCACCGTCACGCCTTGGGCCAGTTACCATCTGCTGCAAAGCGAATATGGCGAGGGGGATGAAGCCCCGTTCAACCTGCAAGAAACCCCGTCATATCGAGTCTATGATCGCATCCTCGGCGGCTTGGTGCGGAAACCAGGCCGGGCCAAATGGTTTCTTTGGGCGATGATCGCCGCGCTGGTCGGATCAAGCCTGATGGCGGTTTATCGGATTGTGCCGCTCAAGCTTTTGCCCTTCGACAACAAAAACGAGTTGCAGCTGGTCCTCGACCTGCCGCGCGGTGCGACTTTGGAGTCCACCGACGCGCTGGCGCGTGATTTGGGGCTCTATCTGGCCTCGGTCAATGAGGTCACCGATTACGAAACCTATGTCGGGCTTGCCTCGCCCATGGATTTCAATGGCATGGTGCGCCACTATTACCTGCGCCAAGGCGGCTGGCTGGGGGATATCCGCATCAATCTGTTGCCTAAGGAAAAGCGCGAGCAGCAATCCCATCAGATCGCATTGCGCATCCGCCCGGACATCGAGCGCATCGCCAAGGCCCATGGCGCGAAGGCCAAAATCGTCGAAACCCCGGCCGGCCCGCCGGTGCTGTCCACCTTTGTCGCCGAGGTCTACGGCCCGTTGGACC
>Ga0268283_1000718_pt1 | contig 18985 bp, 37 predicted proteins | sample saktaG_13_FD_190140 | JGI IMG/M metagenome (GOLD analysis project Ga0268283, IMG submission 190140) | Saline water microbial communities from Sakinaw Lake, British Columbia, Canada - sak_2013_06_06_36m | ecosystem: Environmental > Aquatic > Non-marine Saline and Alkaline > Saline ... | reverse complement strand
AAAGATTTAATACAAATTTGTGAAAATGGTATTAAAAAATAATATATAAAAATAAAAAAAAAATGAAAAAAATAACATTAATATTATTTTGTTTATTACTTATATCTTGTAAACAAACATGGTATGTTAATTCTGTTGATGTTCACGATACATACACAAATTATTACTTGAAGAAACCTAACAAAGAGTTTAGAAAAACAGTAGTGTTGTTAAAATCTGAAACAGACACAAGTATTAAACAAGGTGATATAGTAAAGACATATGGTAAAAAAATGAAAAAAGCCTCTAAATGAGACTTTTTTTATTTCATTGATTTAACATAATTTACTAAATTCCATCTATCATTTTCATCAGTAATCTTTTTCTCAAAGTTTGGCATTTTACCACCACCAACGATTGACATATAATAAATACCACCATCAGTATTTTTCTTAAACTCTGCTGATGTGAAATCTCCATTTTTCTTACCATCAACACCATGACAAGATTTACATTTTGATGTAAACAAATCTTTACCTGCAGAAATACTTGTCGCAGAAGTCTTTACAGGATTTTTCATTGATTTATACTTTTCTGGGATAACAATACCTGCAGTAAATGCCGTTGCAATCACAAATACAATTGATAAATTAATTAAAAGTTTTTTATTCATAATTAGTTTGTTTTTTTATAGTATGATACAAGAATCATACCAATATTAATCAAATAATGATTTTATTTGATTATAAGAATCACAGAACATTTCTGTTGGAATTTGTGAGTAATGAATCTATCACAACACTGAGAAAATGTTTCACCATATTCTAAATGTCCACCTGGTATTGAATACATACCAGCACCGTGAGAGCCTTGTCTTTTACCTATTAATACTTCATCATTTTCATTAATGATAATTATACTTGTTCCTACTTTTGTTTCCATATATTATTCTTTTTAGTTTATTTTCTCTTTGTTTAACTCTATTTTCTCTTTTTATACGTTCATTTAATTCTTTGATTGCTTTTTCCCACATATCTTGTGTATATAATCTACCATTTAAACTATTCATAATATTTATTTTAATTTTGGGTAATACGCATATTCAAAATCTTGTGATTCTATAGGTACTTCTCTATTTAAATATACTCTTGCTACGAAATAATTATTTGCAAAGCAATTTTTAACTGCAACATCTTCTTTTTCAAATATACCTGCAAATTCCCAATTATTATTAACAACTTTACCAACTATATAAAGTTCTTTTTCTTCTTTTTTAAACCATTTCCAAATATTCATGATTATTTTAATTTCATTATTTTATATTCACCAACAATTTCATTATATTTTAATAATTGAACAATATATACACCCACACTTATTTTTTTAGTGTCTATTTTTATTGTTGTTTGTAAAGGATCTAACTCAGTTTTAACACCAGAAAAAAAGATATAATATTTATCTGTTGTTGGTATATCATATTCAATATTTAAGTTATTTTTAAATGGAATTGGAAAACATTTAGTTATTTTTGGTTCAATTTCATTGAGTTCATGACCATCTATATAAATCCAACCAATATTTTCTATTGTACAACCTCTTTCATCTATAAATCTACTTCTATAATTACCAGATTGTATATTTTTAAGTGTTTTAATTGTATCAACATTAAGACCATTTACCGTTAAATAAATTGTATCAATAATTTTACCACCTTCAACTTTATTGTTGATTGTGTAATCTTTTTTCTTTTTATTATAAACGACAGTTGTTTTAAGTTTTAATCCTGGTTGACCATGACAACTATCAGTTTTAACTTCTTGTTCTTGTGAGAAACAAACACTTGAAATTAAAACAAACAATAATACTAATAATTTTTTCATCTTTCTTTTCTTTTTTATTTTTTCTTTCTTAGGTATATATATTTTCTATATAACTCGTAACTTTTTATAATTATAATTCCAAGTAATAACACTAATGGCGCAATAACCATGAATGATGTTGTGAGTGGCATTCTAATGAATGACATAGGTATTCTCAACCATAATCTTTCAATTTCAATTACTGGTGAAAATAAGTCTTCAAAAAAACCTTTATTATATTTTACTTCTGTTTTTTCACCCACATTATATGTTTTTGAACTTTCTCTGATTCTAACAATTTTTCTAACGTATTATAATCTTTACCTAATGTTTTCTCATTATACAAATGATGAACAGCATAGTGACATAAGTTACACAATTTTAAACCATGTCCTTTGAGATACTCAAAAGTATAATGATTTTTATACCATGTTTTACTATGTAACATAACTGGTATTAAATGATGAAAGGTTGTTTCATCAACTTCTCTTTTACATAATTCACAATTGCACATTTTTCTTTAATTGCTTCTGTAATTTAATACATTTTTCATATTCTTCTCTCTCTGCAAAATAACGAATTGCTTCTTCAATATCTTCAGTCTCAACATAAGTTCCATTCTCAACATCATTATAGACATCTTCACAAAATAATTTTTGCAAATTCTCCATTCTTCTACTCATGTTATTGATACCTAACTCATTAACATCTTCATCATCAAATTCCATCATTGGTAATTCTATTTAATTTTTGTTCACGTTTTTCACGTTTTTGTTCTTGTAATAATCTTTCAACACTATTAAAGAATATATGGTTACTATTTTTATATTGATTTATAACAAAAGTTTCATCATTTTCCTTTAACCAAGTATTAACTTTATTACTTATTTTCTTATTTGTATCTTCTATTATTGTTTGCAAAGATTTAGATGTTGGTAAATAAACAATATCTTCAAAATCATTTCCAAATAATGTGAATTTAACTTTAACGGATCTTGAATATTTTTCAACAACAGATACATTTATATTTAATTTGACTGGTATTTTATTCATATATTGAATATTTTTCAACAAATCTGGTATATATAATGGTACTCTATAAACACCATCAACCTTTGTTGACATAAAATCAATCCATTCTTTTCTAAAATTATCGTCTAATTCCATTTATTAAATCACATTTATTTCTATAAATTGCTACTATAAGATTTCTTACATGAGTATATATATTTTCTGGTAAGTCATGTTCATTTTTAGAACAATCCAATCCTCTTAAATAATCTTCTTTAATCAATCTATATGTATATAACCTTATTTTCTTATCCATACCATTATATTCATTCAAGATATTTCTATACGATTGTATCATAGATGCACATCTTGTAAAGTGTTTATATTCACTTTCTTTGAGTATTTCTACTAATGGTATTAATACTGGATATTCTTTTTCATCACCAAATGTTGATGTTTTTATTTCTACTTGTCGCATATTCTTCCTAATTTTTTCTCTCTAAAATATTGTAGTTTTTCTTCTTCTGAATCAAACCAATAAAAAGTATTATCTTCTGATAAATGTAAATGATCTAAATTTGCAATAATAAGACCATAACCAATTATACCAAAATATACTATATTATTTTCGCCATCAGCTCTCCTTACCGTAATTTGTTCAAGTGTTTTATGTTCATTACAAACATATTGTAATGCCGCAAATTCTAAATCATAATATCTTTTATAATATGGTAATATATTATCCTTTCCAAATCCATAAGGATTAACATAACTAACATTTTTAGGTATCTGAAAATCTGTTGTTATTTTATATGTTTTCATCACAAATTCTACTAAGTTTCAAATCTCTATATTTAATTCTTGTTCTTAATATTAAAGTTTTCAATTCATCTTGCCAAGTATCTTCGTGAACGGTTGTGATAATACGTTTTTGATTATTATAAAGAACTCTCAACAACATTTCTTGTTTACCTCGCCAACCACCACCAAAAACTCTCATAACCTCTATATCTTGTAGAGTTCTATCTAAATCTAAAAACGATTGTTTATTTTCATTAAAACTATTTTCCATTTTTCTTCTTTTTATTTTCTTCTTTACACTTATTGCATGTGTATGGATCACTATCAGAAACAGATAATGACCTACCACAAACTGAACAATATTTACCTTCTTTTTTACCTCTGCTCATCACAAATTCTATTTAATTTTTGTTCCCTTTTATAGTTAAAAAATTCAGATAAGACTAAATCTTTTTCTACACCAGAAATTGGATGCCATCTATAATCAGTTTCATTATATGATATTGGATGAATATTTTTTGGTTTTAAGTGAATCAAGTATCTTCTATATAATAATGGCTTAATATATATAAATGTAGAACTTTCACACCAAAATTCTTCACCTAATGATGTTTTCTTATAATTTTTTATCACAAATTCTATTTAGTTTATTTTCTCTTTGTTTTCTTAATATTTCTGCACCATACATTGGACACCATTCTGGAGTTTGTATTTTATTTTCTTCATGCCATTCAACCGAGCCTTGTATGAGTTTATTATCTTTTATTGAACAAACCCAATCATACATTCTATCCCAACCATCTGTTGAATAAAAATTTATCTCTTTTTTATTTTCACAACTTTTACAATATTTACACATCTTTAACAATTTTAACTGTTTCCAATGATTTTGAATATTCAATTGCCTTTTCCATTTGTATTGGGAACAAGTTACCAAGTTCAGTATCAACACCAACATCAAATGTTTTACCTAAACCTTGATACATACCATGGCTATGCCCATGCATCATAATTGATGCGTAATGTATTCTGTTCCAAGATGCTATTGGATAGTGCATCATACAAATATGATAGTTCACACCATCATAACCATATTTTATTTCTTTATAATAATCAATAGAAACAAACAACTCTTTTATTTTGTTTATTTCTTTCATTTTGTCGTGGTTTCCAAGTATCAAATGATGTTTACCATTCAGTTGTGATAAAAGTGGTCTAAGTTTATTTGCACCACACATACCAAGGTCACCTAAATTGTAAACATAATCATCTTTACCAACAACTGAATTCCAGTTTGATATAAGAGTTTCGTTCATTTCATCAACTGATGTGAAATGTTTTCTTTTAGTTCCACTATCAAAGGTCATTATACCTTTGTGGAAAAAATGTAAATCGGATGTTATAAATGTTTTCATGTTCTTTTTATTATTACACAAATATACAACAAAAAAAGTGAGAAAAAAAATCTCACTTATTATATGTTAAAATAATCAACATTTTTTACATTTGTTGGATCTGGTATATATAATTCATTCTCATTAAAATCACTACCAGAACTTCTTTTGTATGCACCATTTGAAAATTCAAAATATAGTTTGAAACTTGATAACCAATTAACATATTTATGATTTATTTCACCAGTTAATACAATATTTCCACTGAAGAATTTTGAGAAATCAATAGCAGTTTCTTTATCAAATGTCCAATGTTGTCCTAGTTTCTCATAGTTTATTTTTTCACCGTCTCTAACACCTATTGTTCTATATACTTTAATAACATTTGGAAAAGAATTAAACATTTTCATAACACTTTTAACATTATCTACACCTTCTTCTTTTGTGTTATAATAATAAATATCACCATCCATATTTTTTCTATAACCAGGATATAAATCTATAAACTTGTTATCCATAAAAATAGGCGCATTATAAATTAAATAATAAATAAAATCAAATACTTCATCAACAGATATATTTGGGTAGTTATTTAATTTATCATCATATTCTTTAGACTCTAAAAACATTTTATAATTTTTCATAACTTATATATTATTTTTTAATTATTTATATATAGAATAAAAGTATTTAATAATATGGAATTTATAGCTACTACAATACTTGAATATTTGAATGAACAAATTATTTCAAAAAATAATTTACTAAATATTGCAAAAAATATTGATTATGAAACATTTTTAGACAAAATTAGTGAACTATCTGATGAATATGACACAAGTTCTGATTTCAATATTCTTTATCGAGGTATGTCAGAAGGTGATAAATTAAATGACAACTCATTTATGGCTGAATTTCTTACACACGCCAGAGGATATGGTGAGTGGGTGGATGGTATTGTTTTTAGTGATACCGTATTATATTTTGATGATTCTAATTTCAACAAACTTAGAAAAAATTTTATTGAGGTAATATTACCTTCTTTTCCTAAATATTTCGATAATTATGAAGAATACCAAGAAGAAATTAAAGAATCATTAAAAAAAATATATGATAACTATTTTAAAGACTATAAATTAGTTGATGCAATGTATCAATTAGATTATGCAGAAGATAAGGTTATAGATTTTGTATATGATTTTGTAGTAAATTCTACTGAAAATTATAGTAAATATTCTAACAAAAAAATTAACGATTTTTTTATACCATTATTAACATATTATGCAAAGATTAAAGGTTATAATATAATATCATTTAGAGGTAGTGATTATTATGGTGCTGATGAATTTGTTGTTAGCGACATATCAAAATATACTAAATTAAGTGATATTTGGAAAAGTGTTAATTAATCTTAAATTTGTTATGATATTATTTTTTTCATCTAATATTCTTTCTAACTTATTCTCCCTCAATATTTTAAGTTTTTCTTCTTCTGAAAGACTTGATAATAGTTTTAAATCTTCTGATTTACAATGAGGGCAAAGTTGAAACATTTTATTATTTTTTGAAAATTGAATCAAGTGTTCAAATTTTTTGTTACAATCATTACAATAATACATTTTTATTCTTCATCATTTTTTAAAATTCTTTCAAGTTTTTCTTGTCTTGTTCCATTGAACACATCATCAATTATTTCAAATAACCGACTTGCATCTTCTGGCGTATTGCAAATGATTTTTTCATGTCCATATACAATACCTGTATCTTTTAAGTAACAATGTTCAACATGAATATATCTATTCACCATTATTTTATCTCTCTTAGTTTTTGTATGGTCGTTGATTATATCTTTAATACCATATTGTCCTACTTCTAAAATCATATTTTTTCTTTATTTTTTAATCTTAATGGAGAAGTTATTGCACAACCAGCAATATATGTTGGTTTATGTTTATCTGTAATATCAAAATTTGCCATCATGACAGCAAATCCTACAACAGTAGTTGCAACACCAATACTAACTTGTGAATATGATTTACTATAAAGTTTGTCAAGTTTAAGATCAACTTTTCTATCAATAGTTTCTTTTTGATTCACTTGTGAATAACAAACAGTTGAAAATAATACAAATAGTATTACTAATAATTTTTTCATTTTAAAATCCTTTCTAATTTTAATTCTCGTTTATATTTTTTTGCGTTACTATAATTTAGTTCTAATATGCCAGATTTTTTTACATCAATTCCACCATGTCTAGTAATAACTTTTTGTAAATCATCAACAGGTATATAACCACAAACTTGTCCATCATTATCTGCAAATTCTGGATCATCAAAGTTTGAAGGAAATCCAATTTCCATATCTTCATATTCATTTGCAAAATCTTTTGGTGTTGAATAATTTCCAACTCCTCCTTGAATACTAACTTCAAAACCATCAACACAAACAATTTTAGGTCTATGCATGTAATGCCATTGCATAGATTTTTGCTCATTCATATTATATGAAAATCCAAATGTCGATGAATTTTTTGGTGCATCATAACCACAAAATTCTTTATGTGAAACAAATGTGGCTTTAATCCACTCTCTTATATCGTTAATTACCATTTAAATGTTCAATTACTCTATTTTTAATTTCTTCTGTTATACCAGTTTTTGCGTCTGTTTGGAAAAAATATTTCCATTTATAATTTTTACCTAAACTTTGATCGTCTAAAACTGCAATTTTTTCTGGAAAACCATTATACGTTAACCAATGTTCAATTTCTTGACCTCTACAAAAGAATAAATCATCAATCGTACCAATTGGAGTACAATCAATAATTTCACCAGTAATACCTCTATCTGAAAATATTTGTTTTAGTTTTTGTATACCAAGAGTTCTCCACGCAGAAGATATAACTATCTTTGCACCAGTCTTGTCTGTAATCTCATTAAGATTTTTAATACATTCTGGATCAAATATAGTTCCATTATTATCTCTAACTTTGAAATTCCTTTGATACGCAAAACTATAATAACCACTAGTGTTTAAGACACCATCTATATCTAAAAATATAATCTTCATTCAACCTCCTTTTATTCTTCTTTTCTTTCTCAATTCTTTTCTGTTCTTCTTTCTCAAGTTGTTCTTTTTCTTCTCTTTCATTTTTCAAATCAACACCACAAATTCTAGAAAGTTTATATTCTCTACCTAAAAAAGTTGCTTGTTCTTTTGTAACTTCATCACCATCAACATAATATTCTTCAACTACATATTTAACACCTTCATATTCTTCCTTCATAATATAAGATGGTTTATCAAAAGAATGACAATCGAAAGATATTTCAAAATATCCTTCAACAGAATCTTCGACATTTTCATACCACATATCATGACCTTTCACAATATTTGGCTTAACAATAAATTCTTTGAAATCTGTTGTACCTGGTTGTTCAATAATTCTTGTTATTTTTTCATAGTTTTTGAAAAACTCTTTTACACCTTTCAACATAACACCATCTACTTCAAAAGAAAGTAAAAATATATTTAGTTCATATACACCATTCCTATCATCTTTATCATATTTATATACATATATTTCTGGTGCATATTTTAATGGTAACTCATTCACATCTAACTCTGAATCTGCAAAACAAAGTTCAACAGATTTTTTGAAATTACGTTTATTTGTAAGACTATTTACTATTTCTTGTTTTGTCATAATTCTTGAATAATTTATCTAATTTTGATTTAATGCGAGACACTTTATATTTTTTAACTATTTTATATTTTGCAAATTCTGTATTCCAATAAGATTCATCATCACAGAATCTTTTCAATGTATCTAAATTAATATCAATACCTTTCTTTAATCTTTTTTTATCACAATACCAATCTTCTTTACCAATTTTATGACAACCAGAACTATCAATATAATAACCAGACAAAGAAACAACAACGTGTGATGCTGTTATATACTCGTCTAATTCCCATATTTTAACATCTTTGTTATCTTTAATATATTTCCTACCATAGTTTACTTTGTTATAAGATTTACTGGTTAATAAAACATATTTAGGCTTAAACCCTAATTTTTCTAATCTTTCACCAAGTATAGATGCAAAAACACCACAACCACCAGCATTAATGTTGTTGATTGTAGAATTTATTTTTGGTAGTTCTGTATTTAAATATTTGATTATATTATTCATTATTTAACTATTTCAAAGTTTATTACTTGAACTCTTTGTTTAACAACATCTTTTGTATCTCTACCCCAACCAGTTGATGATTTATAAGGTTCAGAAGTTACAACGAAAGTAACTTTAACATTTTTACCTTTAACTCTTTTACCTTTACCTTTGATTGTTGGTAAAGCATATTTGTTACCTTTATAATCTTGTATAGAAAAATCTTTGAAGAATAATCTTAAAGCCAAATTTTCTATCATAACATCAGTATATACATCTATTTCTTCTACATCATCAACCATACCTGCATCATATCTCAAATTAGAATCAAATAAGAAAGTTTCAGTATATTCCGTTCCAACTTCTAATGTATTTGCAGTTTTGAAAAAATCTAATCTTTCTTGTTCTTTTTTATCAGTATATGCGATATATTCTGGTAATGCTTTAATCAATAATTTTTGTTCATTGTTAGTTTCACCAACAAACCAAGATAAGTATTCAATATCTTTAGATGCGATCAATTCAATAGTTTGTCCAGAATATTTACCGAAAGAAGCAACATTTGCAGGATATTCAACTTTTTCAAAAGTTGAAAAACTTCTTGATTTACCTCTTAAAGTTTCATCAATAGAAAGTTCAGGAAATAACTCCATAGTTTTTTCTAATGAAGTTGATATGTTTTTGATATAAACGAATTTGTGATTAACACCACTTTTATAATGAGAATCACCGTTTGCGGTTTGAATTGTAGAAAACACATCTTCTGAAGTAACATCCCAAAGTGTGTAGTATTTAGAACCAAATCCGATAGTTTTCATATTCTGTGTTTTTAAGTATATACAAATATACAGCAATTATTTGAAATAAAAAAATCCAAACCGATAAAAGTTTGGATTTATTTTTAGAAGAAAAAATATTCATCATTTTTATCAGTATATTCTCTAAGATGTTTTTCTATACTTTTCAATGTTTCTTCTTTTATACCATCATATTTATCATTTGTCATAAACCCGTAATATTTTCCAACTTTGCATTTTTTTAATTCTTCTTCACTAATATTTCATATAAATTTTTATTTTTATATATTAAATGTCAATTTCCATATAATCTTCACAACCAAAAATCTTCAAATCAGTTGTTCTATATAGTTTTGCTTCATCTAAAATATACTCAACGTGTTCATCAGTAGAATCAGGATCATGATGTGTTAAACCAAGTCTTTTAACACCACAACTTTCAGCAACTCTTACAACATAATCTGGTGTAGCATGACCGTAACCACTAAACCCATTATCATATCTTTCTCTTGTGTATTGTGTGTCCATAACAAGTAAATCCGCATCTTTACAATGTTCATTCATATTCTTACTAACACCATCACAATTTTCATGATCCGTCATAAATACGAATTTCTTACCATTTTTCATATTGGTAAAACTATAAGATAATGTTTTCTCTGGATGATTAGTTCTCAACATTCTAACAACTAAACATTCACTCAATGGAAACTTACCTTTACCTAATACAACATATTCATTATGTTTTAACATAAGATCAAAATGGTCTGTATCAACAACGGTAAATCCTTCTTTATGAATAACAAGAACTCTTGCATTTGGTGTTCTAATTCCTTTATAAGTAAATCTGCTTTTAACTTCTCTAACATCAACAGGAAAGTATGGAGAAATCATCATATTTTCCATCATTTCCCTTGCACCCTTATCATTTTCAAGAGGACCAAGTAATGTTATATTATATTTCTTAATGAATGTTATAGGACTTAAAAATAAGCCAATTGTATGGTCTGAATGGTAGTGACTATATAGAATAAGAACTTCATCTTTATCACCTTCTTTGATAACATTTTTAGCCAATGGAACGAAACCAGATCCAGAGTCTATAACTAAAACCATGTTGTCTGGTAGACATTCATCAATTATTCTTACACAAGTAGTATTACCACCATATTTTACAGATTCTTTATTCGCAATTGGAATAGAACCTCTCGTACCATAGAATTTAACTCTCATAAAACGGATTATTTTTAATGTAAATACAAATATAATGATATATATTTAAAAATAAAAATTATTGTAAAACTCTTTCTAACTTTAATTCTCTTAAATCAGTTGTTGATATAGTTTTTTCATATAATTTTTCATCATCATAATATGATTTAAAAACAACTTTTAAGTGTTTTTTTGGATAAAAAGTAACTTCAAATCCACCAGAACTACAACAACCACCTTCTCTATCACCATTAAATTTAGGAAAATGTGATAAATCTAAAACCGTACTTTTTAATTGTTCTATATTTGGTGACTCTTTTGTTTCACCCCAAGTCCAATTAACACTTTCCATATAATCATGAATTTTCTGAAAGAAAGCATCATCATTAAACATTAATTTATGGAATTCTGAACAGCCAATATTTTCTAACCATTCAAAATATACAATATCATACATTGGACGCATTTCACTTTCCCACCATTCACGAAAATAATCGCCTTTAACATCACCATATTTTTGTATAACCCATTCTTTCAATGGTGTTGTTCTACTTTCAACAATTTTACTAATATCTGACATAAATTTTTTTGCAAATATAATTAATATTTTCTAACTTCCCAAATTATTGTGTTTCTATTTTTACAATCACCTAATGGCATTTCGTATGTTGAATAAGCCTTTTTTATAGGCATCAAAATTCTTTTCTTTACTATCTATCATTTAATATTCTATTTAATTTTCTATGTCTTGTTTGATTAAATCTTTCTGTTATTTCAAACTCTGAAAATGAACAAGTTTCACCATCCCAACAAGGACCAGTTCCTTCCATTTCATTAAAGTTTTCTTTATATGTTAATCCTTGAAATAATGCACAACCATTTTCTTTCCAATCTTTTTCTGATCCATAATTTTCACCATCTGGATATGCTTCTGTTCCTTCAATATACCATTCATCTTCTTTTGACACAAACATATAATTATGTAAATAAAATTCTAACTCTGCATGTTGTTCAATACCACCAGGATAAAGTGTTTTCTCTAATATAACTGGTTGATTATCAATAACAGAAAGAAGTTCACCATTTTGAAAAACTGCATGTTCTGTTTTTTCGGAATATTTTTCTATTTTACCAAATATAGATTTTGATTCTGATTTACGATTAAATATAAATTCTATTTTAACGACATCACCATCAAGTAAATCTTCTTTATTAATTTTTGTAAATAAACTATCCATTGCAAATCCTTTCTAATTTTTTCTTTCTCAACATTCTTTTAAAATCATTATCAATTATATTTACATCCATAGTAAAATGATCACATTGACCTTCTACATCAATAGTTGGATTACCATTATAATTTGACCATCTTAAATCAGTAACAAAGAAACCATGTATATGATAACCTGTATTTTCATTCATTATATAAATTAAATCTTTTTTATAGTTGCTTACAAGACCAACCCGATAATTATTTGTTTTAAAATGACTATCTATAATTTGTTGATTTGTTGGTGTTAATGGTACACTAAACTTAACTTCATTTGTTGGTGTTGTTGGTTGTGTAAAACTATTTCCAAGCATATAAACTGGTTGTGAATATTGATAGTTTATTTTCAAATCACATTTAATAATACTTCCATCAGATACAACTATTAATTTTCCCATATTAAAAGTTTTCTTTTTTATATCTTTTTTGACGGTATAAGTTGAATATATATTGATATGGAAGAACAAATGAAAAAAGATTGGCAATTTATTAAAGATACTTTATTAAACACTAATCATTATACAGATAAAAATATTGAAAAGTTTGAACAACAAATGAAAAGAGTTGTTAGAGAAAAGAAACTGAAAAGAATATTAAAATAAATTTTTAATATATAGATTTATGGAATATATTAGAAAATTTAATACTTATAATGATGATGATTTAGTTTTAGAAAAACTGAATATTAAATCTTTATTTGATGTTTTTAAAACAACACCAAATAAAAGACTTGCTACAATTATTGTAGGTAGTTTATTAACTATATTTTCAGCAACTCAAGCAATAGATTATATTAATAGACAGGTTATTAAACCTATTCAAAAAGAAATATTAATAGATAGTGTATCAAAATATAAAGAACCAAGTGAATTACATTTAAGCCAAGATGGTTGGGACCATATTAGAAATGAAGAAAAATTGAGGTTGAAGGCTTATGATCTTAATGATGGTCATATCACAATAGGTTATGGTCATGCTCAACCAGAAACAAGTTCCAAATATAAAGTAGGAAAAACAATAACAAAAGAAAAAGCAAATAAATTATTTAGAGAAGATGTAAACGAAGCGGCTGAAGGTGTTAAAAGAATGTTTAGACAATGGAAAGAAGAAGGAATTAATGTTAAAGTTACACAAAATCAATATGATGCAATGGTATCAATAGCGTTCAATATGGGAATTTCAAGTTTTAGACAAACAGAATTTGTTCAGAAAATAAAGAAAAATCAATTAGATAAAGCTGCAGAATTGATAAAGATAACAGGTATAAGTGATGATTTTCCAGGTTTAGAAACACGAAGATTAAAAGAATATGAAATATTTATAGCATAAAAAAGACCTCAATTGAGGTCTTTTGTTTTTTATAGTGGTGTATTATCTTTTGATAAACCTTGTGCGTCTCTAATTTTTAATAATTTTGCCTTATCCAATTCTGGTAGTTTAAGAATCATCTTTTTAACAGAGTCAGTATTCTTTGTAGTTTTTTGGAAGTTTTTAAGGAAATTATCAAAGTTTGGAATATTTCCTGTTCCTTTTTTAACCATTTCATCAAATTTCTTTGTTAATGGCAACCATAACATATCTTTTTGAAACTTTTGATATGTTGTTTTTAACTTCTCAAAATCTGGATCTTGTGTATTTTCTTTTTCTGCATTTGGATCTTCTGTTGTATTTGGATCTTCTTCTTTTGGTGCGGCACCTTCATACAAAATAGATTCATTTTTTTCACCTTCTTCTACTTGACCTTGTGATGTTGCTGCTAATTTTTCTTCAATATATTCTGGTTTAACACCACCTTGTTTAGCAACTTCCAACAATAATTCTTTTATATTAGAGTCCAAGTTTTTTTGAAAATCGGCATCTGTTTTTTGTAAGAATATTTTCTTTAATGCAGCGTTTTTAGATAGTTTGTATAATTCTTTTGGTTGTAAGTTATCAGTTGCAAATTTCTTTGCCGCAGACTTTAAAAACATATCAATCAACACAATATCTTCTTTTAATAAGTTTTGAACACCTTTTACATCTTTTAATTCTTTTGAACTATTAGCCTGTACATCAGCAACTTTTCTTAATAAAAGAGTTGTGTCTTTGATGTTTTTTGTTTTCTCCATCGCATTGATGTTATCAGTAATAACTTTTTGAGAGTCTTTATCCAATTCAGTCATTAATGATTTGAATATATTACCAAAAAAAGAGAATAATCCTTCATTGACAAATTCGTTATATTTCTTCATAAAATATTTTATTTTTATGAAGTTATATATTAAATATCAGTATCAGGATTTTGTATTAATAATCTTTCTAATTTCTGTTGTCTATCGTATCTTTTAAAATCACCAGCATCGACATATTCCAAAGTTTCATAACAAATTTCAAACTTTGGTCTTAAAATATCATCGTTCTCATGCCAACTAAAATCAACCATATCTTCTTCTAAATTTGGAAATGTGCAATTTTTATAAACAAATTTACCAAGAACAATACCAGGTTTATCATGTATTAAAACATTAAGACTGAATTTTTTTAAATCTCTTAACAATTTAAAAATTGGAATACCACCATCATCACCTTGATTAACATTTAAACATATAAAGTTTTTCTTTATACTATTTGTATTTTCAGTTAATAATAAACATTGTTCTGGTGTTAAATCATTTGTAATGTATTGAACCTCAAATAGTTTTTTATAAATTGGTTCATTTATAATACGGTGAGTTTTAACATAATGTGGTAAAATTGGCATTGTTGACATAATCTTTTTATTTTTATATATTATCTTTGAAGATTCTATCCATCTTCTTTTTTCTTTCTTCTCTTATTCTTTCTGCTTTTTCTTCTGTTGTTTCAAACCAATCATCAATTTTTGTTATTGTTGGAGCCATAATATATGGCGCATAAATATATCCTGTATCACCAACTTTCTTACAAACTTGAACAGATGATGAATCACCAGAAGTTGCAACATCAATACTACCAAAATATTGTGGATTTACATTCTTAACACCATATCTACTCATTATTGATTTCATATCTTTTAAATCTTAAATCAAGAGGCAGGTAATCATATTTACAATAGAAAAACTGGTTGTACAAAATGTACAGAAAGTAATGGTGAAAAAAATGTAAGAGAAATATTAGAAAAAAATAATATAAAATATATTAGACAATACAAATTTGATGATTGTAAAGATAAAAGAAAACTACCATTTGATTTTTATTTACCGAATTATAATTGTTGTGTTGAATATGATGGTATACAACATTTTAAATCATGTGAATATTTAGGCGGAGTTAAAAAGTATTTAGAAACACAACATCACGATAAAATAAAAAACGAATATTGTAATGATAACAATATTCGTTTAATAAGAATTAAATATGATAATTATTCCATAGAAAGTGAACTTATACCGTTTTTGTCTTTTTCAACAGAAATCAAAACATCATAATTTATATTATGTGTATGTTCTATTATAATAATTTTGTCTATCTTAGTTTTTAATATTTCTAATAGAGAATTAAATTTATTAACTGTTTCTCCTTTTAATTTACCCATTACTTCATCAAGTAATAACAGACTTGGTCGGCTTTTTGTATTTATGTTTCTTAATGCAATTTTAAGTACAATTGCGGAGAATGTCCTTTCCATACCTGATCCAGTTAATGTTGATTGTATAGCATTCGGAAAAGATTTATCATACATTTTTAAATCCAAATTTTCATCAAAGAATATGTTAAAATCAACATTACATAATAAGTCTTCCATTTCAATATTTATCAAATCCCTATATTTTAATAACATGAAAGTAGGCACACCGTCCCTAGAAATACACTTCTGGTATTCTTTTAACAATTCATCTCTCTTAACTTGTTCTTTATACTTCTTAATGTTGTTTTGAATATCTTCAATAGTAGATTTAGTTGCAGTTGCTTCACTCATAATCTCTGCCAAACAATTATTAAAATCAGTTTTCTCACTATTGAATGTTCTGATTTTAGTATCAAGTGATGAAATATTTTCTTCAATAATTTCATTCTCTTTGATGTTTGTTAATTGTTCATAATACTTATCTATTTTTGTTTTAGCATTTTCAATAGTAAGTTTTATATTATCAATCTTCAAAGATAATTCTTTATTATCAGTTACTAATGATTCATAAGATTTAACTTCTTCTTTATCTTGTTCAATAACATAAACTTCTGATTGATATCCAGATTTATCTTCTGTGAATTGTTTTATATCTTTTTTGATTTTAACAATTCTTTCATTACAATCTTCAATCTCTTTTTCAGATTTTTCTTTAAGTTTCAATCCCATATTTATATTTGTTTCTAAATCTGGAACATTTGTGAAATCATCTTTTTTAATTTCATCACAAATTGTATTAATTAAATCTATTTCTTTTTGTTTATCATTTAACTTTGATTTTATAGATGTTTTAATAACAACAATATCTTCGGAAGTTTCAATATTTTCATGTTCTTCTATTAATGTTTCAATAGTTTTCTTTGAAGTATTTAACTTTCCTTGTGCAGTTTTGCCTTTGGTCATTAAATCTGCAATCTGTTTATTAAGTTCTTCAACTTTTGTATTGATATGTTCTTGATGATCAGAATCATACTCTCTATTACAAGTTGGACAAACTTTAGATTCTTCAAGTTCTTTAATCTGTTTCTTTAAATCAACACCTTTCTCTTTAATGTTATTGATTTCTGTTGTTAATGTTCTAACTTCAAATTCTTCTGTTTTCTTTTTGTCGTTTATATCTCTTTTCTTTTCTTCAATAGCATCAGTTAGTTCATCTTCAATCTTTTCAATATCATTATTTATGATTGTAAGTTTTAACTTTTGATTATCAATCTCTTTTGTTTTCAATTGTTTAACTTTATCACCAACTCTTAAAATATTACCATTTTCTTTTTCAATCTTATTTTCTTCTTGTGAGATTTTTAGTTTGAAATTTAAAATATCATCCTCAATCGTTTTAATGAGTTTTAAAAGGTTTTCATACTTTTCCTTATCATACTCTTTCTTCAACGATTTCATCTTATCAGAGTTCGTATTTTGCTTTGTTAAGTTAGTTTGGATTGCAGTCTTGTATTCTTCAATTTTACTGGTTGCAGTTTCAATATCAATAGATGCAACATCATCATCAATCTTATGAAGTTTTTTAATTTCAATATCTCTTTCTTTATTTATTTCAGATATTTGTTCATCAATATTTGTAATATCTTTTTTTGTTGTATCGTGGTCTATTTTATGAGTTTTTAATAACTCTTTAAGACCAATAACTTCTTCTTCTGCATCTTTAAGATTTATATCAATTTTAGATGTTGATAATTCTTTCTTATAATCTTTAAATATTTCTAATTTCTTTTCAAAGATTCCAAGACCTGCATCTCTAATAACAGAATCAATAAATGTTGCTCTATCTAATGAAATAAGATGATTTAAGTTTTCAGAATTTGTTAATGTTAAACGTACAAAATCTTCAAAGTCACCAATGATAGCATCTAACATTTTTTGAGTATCATCTTTCTTTTCACCTCTCATTTTATTATCTTCTGATATTTCAATACCTTCATAATATTCTATGTTTGTAGATACGCCATTTATTGCTTTTTTACCTTTATTCCAACTTCTTTCAGAACGTCTAATCAATGTATATTTATCACCAGAAACATCTATAATCATACCACCTTCACAATAATCTAATGTTCTCTTATTGTTGATATAACGATTATCACCATTCTTTTCTCTTTGAGCACCACCAAGTTTATTTGTTGCAAGAGTTGTACCGTGTGTTATATAGGTTATTAAATCTAATATTGTTGATTTGCCTTGTTGGTTAATCCCCGTTATTTGAAATATTTTATTTTTCAAATTTGAAAAATCAATATCCATTTTACCATAACTTTTAAAATTATCACACCATAAACGATCAATATTCCATTCAACATTATCTAATGTTTTTGCAATTTCCAATCTTGAAGTTATCAAATCATCAATTTTTAGTATTTCATCAATAAAAATATCATCATACTTATTAAGTATTAGATATTCTTTAAATAAATCTTGTTGAATAGTATTATTTGTAATATCAATAGTTTCAAGTAGTGTAGAACTATTATTTATATTTGAATAAATTCTATTCTTCTGTATTGTTAAACTATTATTCCATTTATTTGAAATATAGTTTTTTATTTTATTTTCATTTTCATTATTTATGTTTGATGTATAATCTTTCCATATAAGTCTAAATGATGATTTATCAGTTGCAAAAATATTATCAAATTTTATATTATCATAATCAAAATTTTCATCTGTTTTAAATGTTATAAATGTATAATCATTATCAATGTTTAATTCTTCACTAATTATATTTTTATTTACATCAATAGACCAAATTAAACCACCATGATTTTCAATAGTTTCACCATGTGTGTTTTGTATAAAAGAACCACAATATGCAGTAGTTTTATTAAAAAA
>Ga0268283_1000717_pt1 | contig 19011 bp, 23 predicted proteins | sample saktaG_13_FD_190140 | JGI IMG/M metagenome (GOLD analysis project Ga0268283, IMG submission 190140) | Saline water microbial communities from Sakinaw Lake, British Columbia, Canada - sak_2013_06_06_36m | ecosystem: Environmental > Aquatic > Non-marine Saline and Alkaline > Saline ... | reverse complement strand
CACGTTATTATTGTATTTTGTGTAGAAGTGGTTATGAGCAAGTGCAAGTTGACCAGACCGTTATTCTATTGTATAGGTTATACAATAATTAGCCATTTGGTCAACTTGCACTAGTACATAATTACCTCTACATGAGATGCAATAATAACGTGATTATGCAGAAAATCATAACACAAATGTTGTTAAATGAAAGTAATTTGTGTTTCGTAGTCTAAATGTAGTAATGTAGTCAAAATGTAGTTTTTTTACTTTTTTAATACAATAAAAAATACTTTAAATTATAACTTGTGTTTATTTACAGAAAGGACAAGAATAATAGAACTGTTTGATTTTATAATGGTTATATGGTAAAGAATGAATTCCACAGGCAAACAAAAAACGTTTACAATCAAAATGGGATAATGCTTTTTTTCGTAGTTTTATTGTAGATAAAATGTGTTTTGAAGAGCGAATACTAGCAAAATCATGTCTTTGAACTTTTCCTTCCATTAAACATTTCTTATATTGTTCAAATTTCAATCGGTTGCTGATTGCTGTTCTCCCAATTCCTTTACACGTTTTCTTGGAAGAAATTTCTTTCGTTTCATTGTCCTCAAGATTAAAGCAATAACATTTTGCCCTTAAACCAATAAATTCTACACATTTTTTGACTCCACCAAATTCGTCTTTGAAGTACCCCAACTTTGCTTTGTTTTCATTGCTGTACCATTTGTGTGTCTCAGGGTAATTAGAAAAATCCATATAAGGTTTCATCTGTTCCCAAAATAGCTCTGGTTTTGTGACTTTAAACAGAAACGAATCTGAAAAATAGTGAAATCACGATAAACGTAAACTAAAATATTTCATTTGTTACTTTAAGTTTGTTTTGTTGTAGTCAATATATTATTACCGGTATCTGACATCCCCAAGTCAAATTTACATGAAGTGTTTTTTAGCATCCGGTTGTAGAAAAAATCAAACATCAGATGTTTTGACTGTAAAAATAACAGAGTCAGGAAATAGAAAATTGAGCAAACAAAAGTGGTTTAGAAAATTAATTAGATTGAGGAAATTAATTAAAATTTACCAATTCCAATATAGTGACGCCTACAGCAATAGGTTTGTTGTGAAAAACCGAAGGAATTGTATGATTAGTTTGAATTAAGTTTTCATCTAGTATGACTTGGTTTTTAAACGTATGACTTGATGCGGCTTTCAATGCTGATTTCTCATTGTTATGTAGTTTAACAGAAATATAATCACGAACATTCTGTAGCGTTTTACCGAAATTCGCGTTAGCCTGAAAAAATAAAAAACTAACTAATTGTTGTAAACTACCATTTACATATATTAGTTTTTTGATAAGCAAAAAATTACCAGTTTTTTATATTGATCCATTTGAAACTTGCTTGTAGCTTTCTGTCTTGCAATAGTGCATTTCTCGATGTAAGGAGCAATAAGAAGTTTTTGACGAAATTTTAAGATTCTATGAATTTTTTTTAGTTTCATTCCTAAGTCCAAGTATAACTTAAGATTTTTAGAATGAGTAATATAGTTAATACGGTCTGCAAATGTAGCCATCAACTTAACATCTTTATACTTTTGCCTTCCATCTGACTCGATTAAAGCAGTCTGAGCATAAGGAGATAATGAGTCATAATTAATTTCAAGTACTTCAGGTGCTAAAGGTAAGTTTTGGTGTAAATCGTGAATCTCTTTTGGGTACTCTAAGTCGCATTCTATAAAATACCCGTATTTTCCTTCTAAGTCAATTGAATGTATGTCAAAGTTTAATGTTTTGTGTTCATTTAACCATCGAAATTTGCCTGAAGGAAGTTTTTGCATTTGTGCGTATCCATACAAGTTCTGAAAAAAGAAACAGTCAATATCAAAACCCCAATAGCTCAAATGGTAGAGCGTTTGAATGAAATACTTCAAATGTTGTAAGTTCGAATCTTGCTTGGGGTAAAAAAATATTTTGTAAATGGTATATTACGTTTGCATCAATGTAGATTAATTCAGATTCCTCTTCCTCGAGACCAGACTTTTTTGTTTTGGAGGTTGCAGGACAAGAGGGTGTTAAATGTCTCGTGCCAATAATGCTCATTCCTCCTCGTTTTGCATTTTCAAGAAAATGAACCATGTCTATGTCTGTTGGAAGCTCAAAAACTGCATTAGTAGTTTTTAACATGCTATCAAATGTATAGGCAGGCAATGAAATGTAATGTGCTGGGTCAAGACCAGAAAATTGAATCATTTCATCTCGAAAAGACTCAAAAATTTCACTTAGCAGCAATACATCAATTTTGCAATATATTAGAGTGTAATCAACCAAATGCCTGCACTTAAATTTTTTCCATACTGTTTTTGCAAATTTGTGATCTTCTTTTGAAATTGATTTTTCACTCAACTGACTGTAAAAATGTTCAATGCTCGGTAATTTTTTTGATGCATACATTTGAGGTAAATTTTTGCAGTATTCATAGGGAAAAAATGATTTCCCCAAAATCATTTGGTATTTTTCTTTGTCAAATTTCTTATCAGTTTTGACAAGACTAGTTTGTTTTAAAATTGGGTAATCATGCCCGGATTTGTTTAGATCAGTAGACAATTGGGACAAAGAAGCCTGAAGAAATGCTAAACTATCTACAAATTCAAAACAGTTAAAAGACAAAGTTCTAAAATTTTCTCCATTGTATGGTAAAACACTGATGTTTTTAACATCCTCAGGAAATTTACCGAGGGCTTTGACAATAAAATGCAGGTCAAAACGAGACCCGTTGTGCATAAATATTGGAATTTTTCTCGGTTTCCTTCTTCTTAAATTACATGTTGAACATGCAGCACCAAGAAACTTTGAATTATAATGGCAATGATCTCTTACTTTTAAAACGGTGTCTGAAAATTCTTCAAAACAAAGATAACAATTTGTTGCTTTGTTATAATCAAGTGTGTTTTTATTAGTCATTATCATTTCTTCTTTTGTGGTTAATAAGTTTTCTATCCAAGTTTCTTCTTGTTCTAACAAGTGTTCAATTAAATGTTCGTGTGCATTTTTGCCAGCAAATGAGTACTCGTGAATAATTTGTTTGTCAGGTCCTAACACTAAAAAACTAAACGCGATTGGAATTTGTTTACTGATAACTTCTGTAAAACTAGCATCACATGTGCATTTCAATCTTTCACAAGTATGACATACAGTTGTTTTATCTTTTGAATTTTGAACACACTCAAAATCGAGGTACCCTGAAAATTCTAATTTGTGACATTTTTCAAAGTTTTTAAATTGAATTTTTTCGTGCTTGCTTCCTTTTTCAGGGGTTGTTTCTGCTTTTGGATTGTTTAGTAAACATAGTTTTTCATGTTTCTTCAATAGATCAGCTCTACAAAACGAATTTAAGCAATGCAAACAAAAATGAGCTCGTTCATAGCTAAGACTTCCGTTAGAAGTTCGATAAACAGAACGTAGATATTTGTTTGGGTTTGTGATCAAAACAAAATGATTTGAGCTTTTTTTCTCAACCATTAAAAGAGTTGCGATATTTTTTCCATTTCCCAAACCGTACTCAAGTGGGAAAATTCTATCTTTTGTGTCCCGATAAAGAATATTTATTTTTAAATTTAACTGTTGATTTTGTTTTAAAAATTTCTTTATCCCAGAGATTGAAATAGGAAACGAAATATTAGCAATATCAAACCGCTTGATAAACTTTTTGTATTTTTTTTCCTCCCGTTTTTTCTTCTCAGTTTCAGTGAGCTTATCTTGATAGAGATAGTGGGCAATGCAGTATAGAAAACATTTTTCGTCTTTGTTGCAGGGGTTGTAAAGAAAAATTTTTTGTCGAAAATTTTTCAAATTAAGATTTGTGTTATTTCCTCCTGTTATCGGTCTAACTCTTGCTACTTCGATGTCAAAGGCTAAAGCTCTGTTAAACCTCCATCCACTTCCATTTCTCAAAAATTCATCTAAGCTTGACTGTTGAAAAGCAAAACTTTTTTTAATGTTTTTTCTCAAATTACTTTTTGATGAGGTAGTAACCAAAAAACTTGGGCTTCGAAAAGGAATGCTTGCTTCGCTTAACACATTGCCAGAATGATCTAACATTGCCATTTGAGCTATGAAGATTAAACTTGTTTTGCATACAGTTTTTAGAGCTGCTTCTGATAAGAGTCTTTCTTCAATCTTTTGTTTAATATTCAGTTGAGAGCTTGCAAAATTAATATCTTGTTCCATGTAATTATAACGATAGGTAACAAATGAACGTTTAAAAGCGCTTTCTTTCAAGAAAAATTTTCTGCTTGGTCTGTGAAATCGACTATAATGTTTTTGTAACTCTTCGCAACTTGGGAATAGTTGAGCACATAAAAAGCATTTTTCTACCAACTCGCTATTTAGGTGGAAATTTTGATAATGTCTGTTTAAGTTGAAACTTCTTGTGAACTTACGACCGCAGGTTTTCTCAGGACAGACAAGGGATTCCATGTTGAAACGTTTTGTTCACTCACGTGCTTACCAGCTTCTGATAAAAACTAAAAATTCAAGTATACTTTTATATTAAAATTATAGATATATCAACTTAACAGGTCACCTAAAAGCGAGAAAATTGATTTTTTTATAGGGGAAAAGATAAGAAAGCGAAAATAATAGCAAAAAATGGTTTAAACTAGAGTTAACAAGCAAGATATTTTAAGAGGTCAAACACTAAAAGCGAGAAAATCGATTTTAGTTCAAGATATTCAAAGAGGTTAAAGAGGTTAATGCACTAAAAGTGGAAAAATTGATTTTAGTATAGGGGAAAAGATAAGAAAGCGAGAAAAAAGAGATTATCATCACTAACTTTTATAGCAAATAACAGGATGAAACTAACTATCCAAGTGTTTTTTTGGCAGGTATCAGTTGAACTAAAAAACAGGAAATGGGAACAATTTTTTTATCTTGATTCACTATACTTGATATTGTATATAAAGAGCTTTTAACCTATCATTTTTCATCAGTTCAATTTTGCTTTTCGTTACTACAAGTAAAACAACAAGTCAATCATCATGCCTCCTAAAAAAACCCTAAACAAAGGTATGTATAATTTATTTATTCAACTGTTTGATTAATTTCAGCCTGATTGTATAATTCATGCAGCCTCAAAAGTATTTAACAGTATTTAAACAAATAAAAGTCAGTAATATATTTGTAAATTCATTTTAGTTGCTCCCCAAAAACAACAACATGCCAAGAAAGCGAGGAAGACCAAAGAATACGAATCAGAAGAGGCCTCATCTGAGGAAGAGGAGGAGGAAGAGGAGGAAGAGGACAATGAAGAGGAGGATTATGAACCCGAGGTCGCTACTCAACCTCTACTCGAGGAAAGCGAGGAGAGTGAATCGGAGGAGCACAAACAGCCTCAGAAACCTTCTGGGTCTCGGAAGGTAGGAACAAAGAGGAAGGCCACAACCAAAACTGCTTCCTCGAAAAAAACCAAAGGAGCTGAAGAACGTCCTTTGATGGATGAAACCCAGCATGAAAAGACAGCAACAGAGGAGAAAGGGGAGAAAAAGAAGGCTGGCGGTAAGAAAAAACCAAAAATGTTCAACGATCGAAATTGTGATATAGATCTTTTCGATAGCGATCCAGAAAAAATAATCCCAAAGAAAATAAGGATTAACAGCTCTTTAATTATGAGCTGTAGGATGCTAGAAATGCCAGCTCCAAATGGAGGACAAATTGAATGGGCTGCAATCTTGTTAGAGAAAAGAAAGAAGGACGGATCTAGTTACGATTTCAACTGTTCTTTGTCCACTGTTCCGCATCTGATAGAGGGTCTAAAAAAAATAATTCAAGCTAACCCGAAGTATTTTGGAAAGGAAGCAAAGTAAAACGGAAAAAGAAGACATAATTAAATAACTAAATAATAATTTCATACAATAAGTAATATTTGTAAATTTATATACAATATTTGTAATTACAGATCAGAAAATTACTAAATTGAGAACACAATGCTGTGACGAAAAGAGTCTATGTCAAGAATGTATTGCAATCGAGCTCCCAAAATTATTATATGTATTAAAACAAAATTATATAATCACAAAAAATGAAGAATAAATAATAATAATATATATAACAACATATAATTGAAATAAAAGTTTTAAATTTTTAAAATGGTATTATTATTTTTAGGTATAAGGGTGCTTCCAACAACAAACTGTGATTGTGACTTTAACTTTGTGTGTAAAGATTGTATTGCATCGGTTTATCCGAGAAGGGTGCATCCAATAACAAAGAGAAACTATTGTCCTTGTACACCAACCAAGGTGTGTAAATATTGTGAACTAGAATGCCCTGATTTTCATTAATTGAAGTAATAAAAAAAGTAAAAACAAACTATGTTATAAACTTTCAGATTGCCAGCAGTGTTCTTCAGCTTGTAAAGAAATTAAAAGCATCGGGGAAGATATGAAAATTATTATTACACGATTAGATGATTATACCCAACTGTTTACTAAATTTACTTTTTTCTACTTTTTAATAATACTTTCACTTTTTTTAATTTTACTAATTTCTTATACAGTTTTATCAACAACTTAATTTCAGATAACCCACCTTGCCGCAATTGTCTTAAAATGAAGAAAACAACAACCGAAATAATAAATTCTTTAATGTCTGAAATAAGTGGAATGCAACAAATAGTTGACGATTTTATAAAAAATATTGGCACTCAATCAAAGTAAATTCAGTTTTTAGGAACTTTCAAGAGCTAGATAACGAAACAAATTATTTTATGTTATAAACTTTCAGATTGTCAGCAGTGCAATGCAACTTGCGATCAAATTATATCCCTCAAGAAAGATATCAAAAAAGCTATAACACAATATTGCTTTTACATGAAGAAGACATCAATTGAGTTAATTGATGCTAGAATTGGTTGGGAATAATAAAAGCACTTTGTTATTATAAACTTTCAGATTGCCAGAAATGCACTTCAACTTGCAAAGAAATTAAAAACATCGAAAAAGAGATCAAAATTATTATAACAAAATATGGCAATCACGTGAAGAAAACAACAGTTAGCATAGTTAATGATTTAATGACTGAAATAAATGGTTTGCAAGAAGTAGTTGAAGATTTTATAAAATATAATGAAAGCATTCGTAAAGCAAAGAGGTATCAAAATTAAAATTTGTTTTAAATTTTTAGGGGGTTCAACAAAACAACAATTAAAGCAAGAGAAACAAAAAAAATTTCGGGTTCTGGATACCGTGGATAACTTGCAAGAGCACTTGGCTCGATTCAATGACTTATTTTATGATTTAGAGCCTTTCCTAACAAAAAAACAAAATAAAAAGTATGATTACATTTTTAAACGATTTTCTGATGGTCTCGACTTAATCGAAGACCTTATGACACATTTTTAAATTGTTTTTTACCCTTGTTTGAAAAAAAATAGAGTGCTTATTGTATTTTTAAAATTTATTGCACATTGTTATTGTTTTGATTTGAATAAAAACACGATTTCATACTGCATCTGTTATCATTTTTGTTACTACAAAATCATTCAACCCTTTTTGTTGTTTAGAAAACTGAGATATAAATTTTGCAAAAGGAATGTTTTTTATTTTGCTGTTTATAAACGCAACGGAAAACAATCCACAAAAAAGACTGGTTTTATTTTGAATACATACCGAATTGGAAACAAATTTACGTTGCTTAATATTGTTCTTTATAAATTTTTTTATATATTTATTTTTACATTTCTTTCCAAATGAATCAAAATAAAATATTTCTTTTCTATTACAATGAATAGCAATGAAATGCTCTCCCTTTTCGTTGTGCTTATCTGTGTTGAAAATGATACTAAATTTATTCAACCGCTTATCGAGTTGAGGTTGCACATCACAGGGAAATACCCCCAAAAAACTCTTCCCGCATACCCTCTTACCGAGGTCTTCCAAATACTGATTCGTAAGTCCAGCCATGTTTATGTCATTTGCACATTTCTGTTTTTATCTATTGTAATAAGTTCGTCATAGCTAGCATACATTAGACAATATATGTTTTCAGTAGGTGCCTGTTGAAATCCAATATCTAGATCTATTGTTCCATTTTCTGTTCCATGCAAATACACACTGTTGCAAAGGTCTGGTGATAAATCAAATGGAAAGAAACAAGAATTTGCTTTAAATTCAGCTTTACTAATTCCATTTGACCCTGTATGTTGAAGTCCAATATTGTCCAAAAACCATCTGTATTCTCTAGCATAATTTTCAGTTGTAAAATCGGGCTGGAAAGGATGAGAAGTTAAGGGCTCCCCATTTATAAACACATTTAGGTGGTTTAGACTGTTATTTGCAAACAGGAAAGGATTATATGCTCTGTTAGAATCATAGGCTTTTGCATTTACAAAACACAATATAAAACTTCTTGGAAGTTTCCCTCTAACAAATTGACTAATGTGGTGATTCTTTGTTCCATTATTAAGCAGATGAGATTTAATAACTGATTTGCAAATTGGGTAAATTGCTGGTGTAGAGTTCAGTTTTGATTCAATTGCACTAATAACTTTTGAATCAGCAGTAACTCTTCTAATCTTTAATTGAAGCTTTTTAATTTTAATTTTGGCATCAACACCTTCAGAAATAAATGAAAAATTGTCATCAGCTCTGATCAACTTTAGCTTAATATCACACCCAGGCAATAACATTTTATGACACTGGAAAAAGTCAATGTGTAAAATAATGCTAAAAAATAACGTCTGTCCTTGAATAAATGCTTTTCTTGACACAAAACCCTTGTTTGCTTTTGCTCCTCCTTCTCCTGCTGCATCAGCAAGTAACTTAGATTCTTCTACACCTGCATCATCCTTAATATAAAATGACAAATCTTTCAAAGTTGTTTCCTTTACATCTTTAGGATGAGACAAATGTGTTTCAATAAAACTTTTATAATGATAAGTAGGTGTTGACAAATCACAAATTTGAGTTCCATTAATTGAGCACTCAATTTGTTTCCATAGAGATTGAGGAAACAGATTTACAACTGAAATTTTGTCTGCTGCTGTCAGTTGAGTTGTACCATCCGCCTTAGTAATATCAATTTCACCATATAATCTAGTCAAATTTAGCTGGGTAAAATCAGAAGAATCAGAAGGAATTAGAAATTCAATTGGGCCTTCTGACAATAATACTGATGTAGGATATAGAGTCAATTCCTTTCCGTGAACAAGTGCTTCCTCATATTGAGGTACTGCAAAAAGATCAAGTGCATCTGTTGCTAACTCGTGGGCCTCATTTACAAAAGTTCCAACTCCGTGTTTGTCTGCCATTTCCTGTGCAATAATATACAATTCTAAACGTAATATGAATTACACAATCACAAATGTTAAAGTTAGTGTAAAAAGCTCACCAATAGCCTTAAGTAATGTTTTAAAACTAGGAGGGGTAATAAAAACGTACAACAATTTTATAGTTTTACAAAGTAAATATACTTATACGATTTTTAAAACAAGTAAATTATCTGAAAACCATATCAACATAACAAAAATACCAAAGTTGGAAAAAATTGAAGATGCGATAGAAAAATTAAAACAACATGTGCAGTTTTCAACCAAAAAAGTGACGGTTGATAACATTATTGCTAGTATAAAACTAGGTTACCGAATTGATCTTGTGTCAGTATGCGAAAAGAAACTCTTTGAGTCAATGAAATACAATTCAGACATATTTCCCGGATTGTATGTTAAGTTTGGTATAGGAACAGCGATTTTATTTCACAGTGGAAGAATTGTTTTAGTGGGTGTTAAAAACGAAAAAGATTTACAATGCCTCACGCAGAGCATCTTTGCATCCATCAACATGTTATCGATGATGAAAGAAGCGGGTGCATAGTTTGTATTGAATGTGGTTTGGTATTAGAAGATCAATTGTTTCGCCCAAATTACAATGAGTCATACTTTGAAACTGAGGTTAAACATATACAATATTATGAAGCAGAAAATGAAATAAGAGAACTTTTAAATAAGATAAACATATCAGATATGTTTCTTGCTAATCTTATTTTAGACAAATATGTAAAAAATCCTTCAAAATCTATTCCTTATCTTGTGTATCAAACTTTGAACGAAAACAAGTCTCCAATAACGTTAAAAGAAATTTCTTCCATATCGGGTTTAACCAATTCAGACATTTATAAACAGCAAGAAACAAATGATGTCATTCTAGTGAAACCTGAACAAATGATAGAAAAGTACTGTAAAATATTACATCTTGATTTTAAAGCAAGTGCAGTAATTAAGGAAAATATTAAAGAGTGTTTAAAATCAGGACATAATAACCTTACAATAATCGGTGCTAACATATACTTATACAGTAAATCTAAAAATCTCAAAATTTCTATAAAAACAATAGCAAGTACATTAAATATCAGTTGTATTTCAATTCAGAGGTATTTGAAACGAAATAAATAATGTACTATCACTCAGGCTTAAGATATCAACGAGGAACTGGGATTGGTTCAATTTTTAGCGGGCTTTTTCGGATGCTTAAACCCTTGGCGTCAATGGGGCTGTCTGCTGGAAAACGTTTGTTGGGTAGTTCGTTAGCCAAACAGGCTGGTTCAAAAATGCTAGATATTGGAAAAAATGCAGCAACTAACTTGCTTGTAGATGTTTTAGAAGGGACACCTATCAAAGAGTCAGCTGAAAAACAATTAGAGGAAGCTAAGACTAAAATAGCATCAGCAATTAAAGGAGGTGGAAAGAAGAGAAAGAGAAAGAAGCAATGTGGAGGAAGTAATAAAAAACAAGATTGTAAAAAAATTGCGTACAGTCTAATCGATGATGATTAAATAATGACTAATCAATTCCTAAAACTTGAAAGTGCTTCTAATTATGGAACAGATTTACTAACAGCAGATGATTGTGAAAATGATTTACGAAATAATTATATTACTGCTGGTCACCCTGTAGCATTTAGTGGTATAAACACTATTTTTAACTACTACAAAGGTCTTTTGAATAAAGAAAGAATTAAAAATGTTTTATCTAGTATAGAGAGCTACACTTTACACAGAGAATTTCAATCTAGACAAAGAAATCCTACTTTCGCTCATTTTAAACGTTATCAGTTTCAAATGGATTTAGTGGATGTTCAAAACACGGCTGAATTTAATGATGGAATTAGATATCTTTTAACTTGCATTGATATATTTACACGAAAAGCATTTGCTCGTGGGTTACTTGCAAAAGATGCAAAAAGTGTTTTAAAAGAATTTAAATCAATACTACTTGAAGCAGTTGAACCTCCATTAACATTATGCTTTGATCGGGGGACAGAGTTCCGAAATAACGAGTTTAATACATTTTGTCAACAAAACAATATACAAGTTAGAACACCAGATTCTTCCATTCACGCAGCTTTTGTTGAACGATTTAATTTAACATTGCAAAGAAAAATCGAAAAGTACAAATCTGAATATGAAACTCAAAAATATATAGACGTTTTACCTAAGCTATTAGAAACATATAATAACGCATTACATAGAATGACAGGTGTTACACCAAATGAAGCGGAAACAGATGAAAGTGTTCACCTTGCTATCAGACTTAGACAATCAAAACAACAAGAAAAAATCAAAAAAAGACTGGTAAAATTTCAAATTGGGGATGAAGTAAGAATCGCAAAAATAAAAGGAAAATTTGGTAGAGGTTATCATGAGACAGCTAACCCAGAAATATTTCGTATTTATAGGATAAGCACTAAATTAAAAATACCCATGTACACTTTAGAAACCTATGACGGAAAAGAAATTATAAATGGAGCTTTTTACGATTTTGAAATAACAAAGAAAACAGGTGACACGTTTCGAATAGAAAAAGTAATAAAAACTGATAAAAAAAATAAACGTCTGTATGTAAAGTGGAAAGGGTTTAATGATACTTATAATGCCTGGATTCCTGAAAGCAATGTTGTAAAAAATTTCTAGTATAATAAAATGGATTTAACCAAAGAACACTTGTATTTACTTTCAAATGGTTCCCACGACATCTACCCTGAAAATTCGTTGGTTGAGTTTAAAAACAAAATGCCTATTAAATTAGAAACAAATAGAAGTGAAGGTTTGGAGGTGGCTCTATCTTCTATAGGCATTTCAAATAATTTTAAAAATATACCTACTCCCCCAAATGATTTCCCGAGTTTATTGATAACTACTTGCTTTAAATTAGAAGGGATGTGTACAACTGAAGAACTAGGTGCGCATATGTGTGATTTGTCTCCTAATTTTACTGTCGATACAGACCTAATTAGACAACACACACTACTTGGAGGAGCGCATGAATTCGGTCCCGGTGGTCAAATAATAACTGATTGCAGATGGTGGGTATTTAATTTTGAAAATAAATATTATACCCTAAACGACATAAAGGATTTTTTCAGAAATGTGCATAAAACAGTTTTTGACGCTACCGGTGCTATTATAACTTTCACTGATGACTTCCGAATTAAAATTGCCCCATCTTTTGGAACTAATTTCTGGGTTTTAATGCATTCTACCATGGCTAAAGCTTTCAATTTTGACGATCAAAATGGAGAAATAATAGATGTGATTAACACCACAAATACGAAAATGTTTAACCCAGATGAACCTGGAGAAGCAATAACTATGATCAGAAAAATAAATTTAGGAGGGCAAGATTATTTTGTTTATCAAGTGAGACAATCTTCAACACTTAAAGTTGATTACCTAATGAGTCGAAAAGCTGAACATATTTTAGATAGAAAGTTTCCGAGTGTTATTCGTGTTGTTTGTGATAATATAACAGCTCAATTATTTAACGATAAATTTTCAAAAGACTTAGTAGTCTATTGCCCAGATTTTCAAAATGAACAAGATTTTGCTGTAACAGAATTTGCCTCTAAACAGTATGTTCCAATTGAAAACAGTATCATAGATTCATTCTCTATTAAACTTTTGGATGAGAACAATAACCTTATACAATTGTTACCAGGGCATGCATCAATATTAAATATGGATTTGCGTTCGAGATTTTATAACAAGGAGACTAGACAAGTTCGTTTAACTTCAGCACTTTCAACTGATTTCCCTGACAATAACAATGCAATTTTTAAATGGAAGTTACCTAAACCACTTGTAGTTAATAGAAATTGGAGGGTTGCTTTAACATCAATCAGCAATGCAAATATATTTTCTACTTTTTTAACAGAACCTGAAACAAGAACAATGTTTTTTAGAGATATGAGTGATACAACAGGCAAAACACCTCTTAAATTTCTTTTACCCGCTCAACAACAATTAACTATAGCACAAATTGTTTTTTATATTAACAAGCAAATGACAGACGCAAGTGTTGGTTCATTAACATTAGAAAATGGAAGATGTGTGTTTAATTTCGATTTTGGTGTACCAGTGTTATTTATTGCTTCAACTTATCTATTAAAAATTCTTGGTTATAATGGTCTCTACAACGAAAAGTCTAACTTTACCAAAATACTTTTATTTAATGATATGGACGAAAGCAAGAAAAAAGAAATGCTAAAAACAGGTGTTGTTGATATGATTGATAAAATGAATTCAAATGAGTATGTGTTTGAAAACAGGCCTGATTTAGATTATTTGAAACCAAATTATTTTATCGTCTATTCTAATCTTGTAAGTAAATCTATTGTAGGAGGATCAATGAGTAATGTTTTAAAAGTAGTTCCTATAAAAAGTAGTACAGATGCTTACATTCTATCTGAATTTAGACATAAAGAATTCTATGAACTACAGAATACAGAGATAGACACAATAGAAATACAATTAAGAACACATGATGGATATCCTATGAATTTCGCTAGTCGCGAACACACAATTTTAAATTTAGAGTTTTCAAACAAACTGGAAATAACTAGCAGACACGAAAAACCATAAGACAAGTTTGAACTTGCAGTAATTTGTTTATAAAAGAACACTATTTTAAAAACATCACTCAGTTATTTTTACAACATGGATAACTTAACAACAGTTTATTCTGATTATTTAACACTGAATTGTCAATGTTTTAAAAATGAAATTACTTTTCCAACTAAAAAACCACCTCGAAAACTTTGTGATTATGTTATATTTGAAAAGCAACGCTGTTTGGCAATACATGAAGAGGCAAACAAGCACATATACTTTGATGTTCAGGACATGAAACCTTGTTATGGTGTCTCAACAACAACAGCAATGATACTTAGATCATCTTTGTTACGGCATTTGAACACAATCAAAAAACTAACAACTGTTGTAAAGAAAAACCCAAGTGATATGTATATAAAGTTTGAAAATGGAAAAGAAATTTCAGTCTCTAGCTACACTCAAACAGTGAAACAAGCAGTTGAAGCAAAAATAAACACTCTAACTAACTTTAACGATCATTCCTCACCTGTAATAATTGGAAAGTTAACACGAAGTGAAAAATACCACAATTCAACTTTAACAGTACTAGAAAATGTCATCAAAAGTATTGAAAATGGATTCAATCAACTGGAGATATCTATTGAGTCACCCCAGTGAATTTGTGCGAATAGATGAACAACTTCGATTAGTGCAAATGGAACTACTTTGTTTTAATGAGCATTCAAATGGATGGACCAAACACGCAGCACAGGAAGTCAAACATCACTTAAATGTCATCCTACGATTTCGAACTGCTGTTAGCCTATTTGGATGTAACATATTTAATGCTGAAATTGTATCACTGGATGAATTCGTAAAATTTGGAAACGTAACACTTTCAAATGAGGACCCTTTGGCTGACATATTCAATGAAAAACATTGTAATATGTTTGCTGGAAAGTTTAACAAGCTTGTTTCTATTATTTATGACCGAGAAGAAACAGAAAATATTTTTCGAAAATTTTTGATATTTGTTTTTGATAACTACATTAGCATTAACAACCCTGTTCTTGGTATTTCTACTGACGCTTCCAAAGAAAATATTATGAATGAAATTATTAAACGTGTTTTTCCCATTGTCTAACAGTATTTTAACAGATTTTGTTTGGAATTGTATAATAAATATTTACTAAATTAAAAACGTGTTTTACTTCACTTTAAAAATGCCACACGATATTAGATTTAGAAACCCTTTCAACCTTTTAATAAGTGGGGCAAGTAGTTCGGGAAAAACGACATGGGTGAAAAATTTGTTATCTTTGAAACCAAAATTATTTACTGAACTACCAGCAAAAACATTTTTGTTTTACAAAGTCATGCAAGATATTTACTTGGAAATGGAAGAAACTGGTTTAGTAAATGAACTAATAAATGTAAGTGAAAACTTTCCTTCACTAAATGAAATACAAGAAATGGTGCATAAATATAAAGACCAGGGGGGAAGCCTACTTATATTTGATGACACGATGACTGATTTACACGAGGATTTTGAACAAATTTTTTGCAACATAAGCCACCACGAAAATGCAAGTGTAATTTTCTTAACTCAAAATTTATTTTATCAAAACAAAGTATTTAGAACCATGAGTTTAAATTGTCATTACATGGTTCTTATGAAAAATGATAGAGATAAACAACAAATCAGTATTCTAGCAAAACAGTTTAGCCCTAACAACAATGCATACATAACAAAAGCTTATGCTGAGGCAACAAAAAAACCTTATTCTTACTTATTACTAGATTTTAAACCTGACGGTCCACAAAATCTAAGAGTTCGTTCAAATATATTTGAATTTCCGTGTATAGCTTACATTGAAAAATGAAGAAAAAATCTGATAATAAGTCAAAAGCAAGTTTGATTCCTTTGATAAAAGCTGTTTCAAAAATGGATCATTCAGAATTATCTCACACAATAGATTGTTTGAATGATGAGACAATTGATGGAATTTGCGAATGTGTGTATAATGTTATATTTACTGACTTAAACTTAACTGCGAAAAAAAAATCAAGTTTAAAAAAACATATTAAAAAAACTTGTTGCGCCAAAAAAATTAAAAAAATTTCTGCTAAGACTTATCCTGTATTTAAAAGACGTGAACTATTGAAACAACAAGGAGCAGGTTTACCTATGCTGTTAATGACTGCTGTGCCATTTCTAATTGATATGGTAAAATCAGCCTTTTCAAAATGAAAACAGCTAAGAATGTGTCCCCCTATTCTAAAATGTATTTAGTACCCCCTATTATTTATGAAAAATTATTAAATGTGTTAGAAGAGAAAGAAATAAGACAAGTTGAGGATATTAATATTGATCCTGAAATGCAAGAAAAACCTGGAGAGAAACAAATGGAAATGTTGAGTAGAGAAGCATTGACAGAAAATGAACCACAAATGGAACAAATTGAGCCTGAAATTATTACTGAGAACATTCCTCAATCTATTGAAACCATTCAAAACCCAGAAACAACAGAAACTGGAATGGAAACAGTACCAGAAACAGAACTATTACAGCCTGAAGAGGTACCCTTAGCTAACTTAAAAAAGGGTGGACCTCTAAAGGGTGTTGTAGCATTTGATAAACCACTTTTTACATGTGAAGTTTGTTTAAAAACGTTCGGGAGAAAGTATGATTTAAACAGGCATACAAATACAGTTCATCGAAATTTGCAAAATGTGTTAACAGGCATTCCCGCAACGTTAAAAATACAACAATCGCAACCTCCCTCAACTCAAACTGAACAAATTGCGCAAGTTCAACCCATATCACAAAGTATTCCAACAACTAGCAAACCATCTGTACAATTTGTACCTGATGAAAGTGTTGAAATGATTCAAGATATACCAAAAAAATCTTGCAAAGTTTCGTCAGAAACAACATCAAGAGTTATTCCTGACATGCCTCAATTAATGTTTAAACCTCCTAGAAGTAGAGAGATGATTTTACCAAATATTAAAAAACGTATGATGTTAGTTCCTAGTTTTAAAAAAAATGTAAGAGGAAACCCACGTTTAAAAGCAAAAGATTTACGAAACGTAAAATTAAATATACCAATGAAAAGGACTCAAGCTACACAACCAGAACCATCTGACATTGAATTTGAAGATTGGAGTAAAGCTGGTGAATCAAAAAAACGTGGTACAAGAACAGGTACTGAAGCAAACTTAAGAATGAAACCAGCAAAATGGTACAGAGCAGTACCAGGAATAGAAGTTGACGAATTTGCAGATTGGAAATAAAAACAAATAAAATAGTTTATGTACAGTATGTATTTAAATGTCTTTTGATATAATATACATTATGAAAAGGAACATAATCATTTTCTTCATTCCAATTTTTTGGGTAAATATAGTTTACTAGTTTAATAGGAATTTTTTGACTTTCTTTAATCGGAAGGTTAATTGTTTCAAACAAACCATTTGGTTGAAATTCTTTTTTAGGTGGGAAATTAAAACCACAATTATTTCCTTCATTGCACAACGGGCATTTATTTTTATCATATTTATATATATAATAATGCATTATTACAATTAGAAAACAAAGTTTGACAAGTTGTTTTCAGTTTCTTTAGCGGAACTATCCAAATAATCACTATGCAACTTATTCAGATATATTTTAATATTTTTTTCATGCCTTGGCTTAACACCACCTCCATCATCATAATGGCTTCCATAAATATACTTCAAAATTTCACTAGGGACAAATTCGTATTGAGAAATTGGTAGCTTGATGTGAGAAAATATTCCATGTTCCAGAAAGCAGTCAATGGTAGGCATATTGTAATTGCATTCCAATCCATTATCACAATTTTTACAGTTTTCAAACTCTGCAATAGCTTCTTGAATATTTTCCATTTTGGTCTTTATTATTCAATGTTGCAATTGATACTAACTTAACTTTGACAACTTGTCAATGTTTTTATACGTTTTCAAGTTCTCTTTTTGTGATTTTAACAGTTTTATTCTGTTTTCAAATGTTGTTTTTCTACTTAGAAGTTGAGTTTTTTTCCGTTCTAAATCATTCAAAGTTTTTGAAAGTGTAGATAACTGCGTTGAAATATTACTTATTTCTGAATCGATAAGTCTTTCAACAAAAACTATTGCTTTCATGATTTTTTCTTTTATTCGTTTTATATCTGTTTCTCTTTTCACGTCTTTTGTCCAAGCAAAGTTGCTTTGAATACTTATCATTTTTCAAGTATTCAACCATTTCATGCATTCGATAAGCAAATCTCTGCATTATCTTACTTAAAAAATCAATGAAATAGTCACTGTTATCACGATGTTCATATCGTGAGAATTGTTGTATAACATATTTCATTTTTTCAATAATTTCCAGTTCATTCATTTGAGATTCAATCAGAAAATCTAATGATTCTATACTTAGATTTATTGGCATGTATGAGTCATGATTAAAGTGAAATGAAATAAAACGTAAAGCATCAGATATCGGAAGTTTTTCATTTTGAAGCAAATCAGCAAAACGACTACGGTAGTCACTATTTTTAAAAGACACACAATGAGGAGTTGAAAAATTTGTATGTAAACTATACATATTGCTTTTAGCTTTTAACATATTAACATGTTATCACTAATACATTTAAAAGAAAACTGAATCACAAATAAGTAATTTCGTTGTCTTATATAAGCAAAGTCAGGAGGTTTTGAAAAAACCCTTTAATAATTGAATCCGTCAACCGGGCTTCTCCAGCTGACGGGTCAGCCACTTCTCTCAGCCAACGAAATCTTTGAAAACGCCGTACGAGACAATTATAAATAAATTATATACGAAACGTTAGCACATTTAATGTTTAGTTAAATTGATTTAATATTATTTCTGTAAGAAAAAATTGATAGTCTAAATTGTTGACAAACGTGAGACAAAATAAAATAATTTTCGAAAATTTTAAAGTCGCCCTCTACTTTTTTTATTTTTTTACGAAATAATTGTAAAATTTACAAATTTCGTTGCTCATCACTCTCAATATCGCGTAACGTAGTTGCTCTTTTAGCTGGGTGATAGGTTTTGAAAACACACTTTTTGAACGAGAAAAACGATGGAAAATGTTGAAAACAAACAAAAATCAAACAGATTTTGAAACATTTCATAA
>Ga0268283_1000715_pt1 | contig 19019 bp, 20 predicted proteins | sample saktaG_13_FD_190140 | JGI IMG/M metagenome (GOLD analysis project Ga0268283, IMG submission 190140) | Saline water microbial communities from Sakinaw Lake, British Columbia, Canada - sak_2013_06_06_36m | ecosystem: Environmental > Aquatic > Non-marine Saline and Alkaline > Saline ... | reverse complement strand
GAGCCGCAAGAACCTGACGCTCGCTGGCTTCCTTCACTTCTTCCGAATCATCTTCCTTCTTGTCGGCGGCGATCCGACCCTCAAGTGCGGCAACTCTCTTCGCCAATGTTGCGATGTCTATGCTCATTCAAATTCCTCCGTTTTTTCTTCGCTTACGAATATGGAAGCAGCACACAGCTTACATCCATATACAAAATATAAAGAAAAAATTACACTAACTGGTTGTTAATTATTCGCCGAGAAGTTCACGGGCGAGTGTCACGAGCTTCTTCGCAACCTTCACCTTGTCCGCCTCGGAAACCGGCCAATTCTTATTGGCCTTGGCATTCTGATCTCCCTGATCCTTGAGATCAGCAGCACCAGCAGGACGGCTTTCATTCACCGTCGTCTTGTCTTCCTTTGCCGCCTTGTCAGCTTCGCTAACCAGACCAGCATCATCAATCGCCTTTACAGACTTCTCCAAGCCTTCAACGGCTGCGAGAACTCCAGCAACGACGGTATCATCCCTGCTTGTCATTCTGTCTCTGCTCATTTCTTCTTCCTCCTTCTTTCTGCGGTTTATAACCGCCGTTGTTTCAACACTCGCCACTTTTTAAGAAAGCGAGACTCTATATGTGAATAGCCGGATTCATCAAGTTGATTCCTGCTTTCGCAAATAAATCATTCCAATCTGTGTAGCCAGAAAATAACTTCCCGTTCGCCGTAATATCGAGCCTTCCGAAAGTCTCTCCATTACTAGCATTCGTCCGAGTGATCGTAGCAGACCAAACAACACCATCTGTTACACCACTGGCAACTTGACCATTTGCTCTCCCACCATATCTGGCGGCAACCTTCTGCATGATCCTGCGCACTTTCGACAAGAACTCTGATTGAGGCATACCAGCCGCTGCTTGCCTTTCAGATGCCTTCTTCATGCCCTTCTCGTTCGTGTTCAGCCTGTGACGAGTCTTAGGATTTATAACCACATACCGCCTATCTCCAAGATGCTCATCATAATCTCCGATAGCCCAAACATCCGTATAGCCCGGAAGACCTTCAACAACTACCTTGTCTCCATGCCTAAACTTCGGCTTGGGTCCTCCAGGAGCCGCAAGCCCGAAACCAACTACGATCCTCTCAGCGATTCTCATCTCATTAAGTGGATTCATCGATACATCCTTTTCACTATCACAAATACCCAATCACTAAGTCTCGCACTACAATGTCTCCGGGTCCAGGAGTTGCACCCCTTTTGCTGACAATTGCAATGGTCTTTCCATTACGAGTCTTAATCATCCAACTCATGTAGTCACCACTATCATCAAGAGTCACCTTGCCGATATTCATCCTCTCCAATGGATGACGCAATGACAAGAAACTGTTGTTCCTCACAACACCCGCCACTACCTCAAGATCAACATCAGCCGCCGTCAACTCACGAGCCATTGAAATCAACTCTTTCGCAGTAGAGGTCTTTTTGTTCAACATGGAAAGTAAAATCCTTTTTATCTTATTACCAGCCAAAGGCTTGCCTCTCATCACACCGATGGTGCTTGCCGATTCGGCCAACTTCTGAATGACAGCATCATCAGTTATTTTAGATGCCCAATCCGTAATACGAGATGTGCCAACACCAGAGCGAATCATACCCTCAAGTTCCATATTCAACCGATATTCTGTATCTGACCATCTTGCAGCGACTTGATTTTTCACTGACGCCTGAACTCTTTTCCCGATTTGGAACTTTTCATACTTCGAGAGCCCAGCATGATCCCACGACAGAAAATCATCTAACTCATCAACTTTATCAGATGGAATAGTCAAAATAAGGTCCTCATCTGTCGAAGTCCTTCTATTCCATTCTGGCCAAAGTCTATAACCCCTTAACTTGTAATACAAACTATTCGCCTGCTCTTTAGCATCCACTGGAAATTTATAAACAGGAATTCTGATCATACCAGTCTCCCTGCGATCTTCCATAGACGATCTTCACGCATACGACGAGCGATCTCAGCCTGAGCCACTCTCAGCACCAACATCCCGCTCTTGTCTGCCACACGCAACTTAAAGATATCTTCCATCGCAAGATGTAGCTTCTCAGTCGGGAATTCCAAGATATTGGATGCAGACTTAGGAAGTTCGCTCACGTAATGATTTAGAACTGCTCCGTAGAAGGCGGGACGCTCAACCCATGATGCCTCAATGAACTTCACCGACTTGGGATCACCGACCCGCTTACCATCCTTGTCGACAATCGTGCGCCCGCAAAGCTCTGCCACGACCCGCTCGACACCTTTCTTATCCCAGAACTTCGCCAACAACTCGTGATCGAGATGTTTGCAATTCGGAGTATTGTCACCCATGACTCTACCACACTTAGAACATGTCACCCAATCTGCGAGGCAGCCCATGCTCATCGTTGTTAGATCGCCACTAGCGATCTTCCTCACCAGCTTATCATGCTTACGATCCGTTGCGACCAAAATATCCGTATAGAAAATGTTCGCCGTCCGACCTTCCTTGTCGGTATAAGTCAGTGGACGAAGCACCGCATCCAACAACTTGCCCTTGGATAACTCAGGAACCTGAACGTGTTCGAGATAGTTTTCACCACCGACAAAAGTTCTGAACGTAGCCAGCAACACTTCATTGGTCCAAGCATTGCCATTATTATTCACCAATTCATTACATGCCGGCTTGATGAGATAACCATTATCTTCTGTCTCTACCGAGGCAACAATAGTACAGTTATGAACAACCAATCCACCTGCAACATAACTCTCATCCACCTCTACGGATAAATTATGAACAACCCCCGAAAAGTGTTTCCTTTCAATATGACTGATTGCCGATGTCATCTTTCCATCAACAATATCTCTCTTAACTCGATTGTCGCCTTTGGCCAATATTTTCCCAGACAAACATCCGAATTCTTCTGCATTGTCCTTCATAAACCCCGGTCTCAACTGTAGGAGAAAAGATGCGTGAGAACGCATCTTCTTCGGCCTCTCAATTAGATTGGTCGGAATCTTACAGTTGTTGGCTAAAAATTTAAGACCCCATGCTAGGTTTTTAGATATTGTTACTCCAGCATCTCCCCTGAACCATCTCGAAAAAACCAACCTTTGCAGGTCATTTTTCCACCTGAACACATCGGGATGCAATCTCTTACCATCCGCACCCATTCCTCCAAACTCTAACAACTTTTTCGCCAAAAACTCATCCCTTACTCCCACCACAATACAATTCGATTTTGGCCTCCGATCTTCAATGTTTGCATCTTTCCCTGTTAATTCGTAAATCAAATCAACAACATCTTTCACATATGTATGTTCTTCGGAACTATTAAAGGCAAAAGAGACTCCAACCACTTCTCCGTACTTTTCACATTTCCTATTAAATTCTTTGTTTACCCATCCCTCAGAAAGATAATATCCAAGTAATTGAGCAAAAGCATAACTCTCCTCAATCCATCCTTCGGAAAAATCACCATGAGCTACCCTGTCTCCACCCTCAAGTTCTCCCGCCTTTTTCCACTCCAACACATCCATCGCTCTTTTATACTCTTTGGCAGCAATAGTTTTTTTATCCCCATATTTGAAAATTCTGTTTTGATGTCCGAGAATGAAATTACTTCCATCCCTCCAGTTTGAGATATCCTTCCCGCATCCACACCCACACACCTTGTTTTGTTTTTTAACCCAAAACGGATGCTCTGGTGTGACACACACATCATTCGGAAGACCAGTAACCGACAACACACAAACATCTCCATTGTAACTACGAGACATTTTCTTACTAACTCTTCTCGTAATACCAGTATGACTAACAACCAAGTCTCCCTCATTAACATCTTCAATGTTTTTTAGAGTTCCATCTCCCATCAGAACTTCTGTTCCAGCGATAAAGCAATGTGTGAATAGATACTTGTCTGCGGAGAACTTATTCCAGTCTACTTCCAAGTTCCTAGCGACTCTCATCCGCCCACAACCAGATGCAAGACGACTCCACTCCTGACGAGGGTTCATCAGGACAGTAGCAATAGGCATATCGAGAGACACTGATCGTGCTCCCGCTGCCGCTAAACAACTATCGCCTGTGCATCTTCTGTTCATTTTATTATCCTTTGTCCATACCGAGGACTTCTCTGGCAAGAACTAATAATCCAGATGCCACAGCACTCTTCTTCGCTTTTTCCTTGGCGTCCTGACGATCTTTTGACTTCGCCTCTGCCCTCTGTGTTGGAGTCATATCATCCCAAACCCTCTTCCTGTCAAGGCCCTTATCGAGGATCGTCTTGTCAATGTCCTTCTTGAGCTGCTTCTTGTTAGCAGGACTTGTTTTTGGATCGTTGAAGTTTTGAACCCACTGACGAAGACCCTTGCCCATCTCCTCATCCGTCTTATCACCCTGAGCGGGTCCATGCTTCGGCTTAGCATCTTCCATCCGCTGTTCCTGAGTTCTATATGCCGGACCCTTCTCCTTCTTCATTCTCTCCTCAACCTCATCAGGCGTTTCGTCCTTCGGGTCTTTAACGACCTTATGATTAGACCGATTCGCCTTTGGGTGATCTTTCATATACTTGTCGAAAGCTTCTTGACTTGGGAAGTCAGTTCCGAGCAAGCTTTTGGCAACGAAAAGTAACTCTTTTGATAATTTTCTATTGTCCATTCCACTTCTCCACTTCTTGAACTGTTCAGCCTCTACTTCTTCCAATGACACCTTCCGTCCAACCTTGCGCTCCAGAGTTGCCCATTCCCGCATGATCTGACGGTAACGCATCTGAGCCTGTGCTTTGGAGATTTCTCCATCACAACTCAAATTCTCTGGACTGAGACGATTTGCCAGCCCAAAGAACTGCTGCATGATGTTTTGATGACTTTCTGCCATGACTTCCCCACTTTCCTGAATCAGCTACCGCTGCTCTTCAAACGATCCTCGATGTGCTTGCGAGTCTCCGGGCTTAACGAGTCCCACTTGACTGGCTTGCCAAGATGACCACCCTCTTTGCCCTCACCCCATTGAGAAACTCCACGCCCACCCTCACTTAAAGTCAGCATTGGAACCGAACCCTTGCTCGCAGACGATTCCCAATCTTTGCCATCTACGACAACAGAATACCTGTCTGATGTCTCTCCACCATCGTCGTAAACCCTGATCTTGGTATCATCCTTGTCGCCTTTGGACATCTTCCCGAAACTGTGGGTATGCTCTGATTTTGAAATTGACGTTTGCTTGGGAGCAACCTTTGGAGCACTCTTCCCCTGATTGAATTTGACAATCTCATCATTCGTCAAATCCTTCGGGTCTTTCTTGTAGTGCTTCCCGATCTCCTTCATCTTCTCTTCATTCTTGCGCTGCTGCATCAGATTCATCGGATGAGTCTCTGGCTTTGATGAGTCATGTTTCACGACCTTGTGATTGGACCGATTGGCGTCAGGGTGGTCCTTCAGATACTTGTCAAAAGCGTCTTGAGTAGGAAAATCCATACCAATAAGTTCTTTAGCAAGAAACAGCAACTGTGAAGCTATCTTCTTGTTATCCATATTTTCCTCTCCTGATTGACTCTTGAAAGCGAATGGCTGGCGGGCGAATTAGCTCGCCCTTTGGAACCAGCCATTTGGGAAACGACATTACGAGATGTTGACTGTCGGCGGCTTGCCAGTGCTCTTGTTCCGCTTGGTGCTCGTCACACCACCCAGAGCAACAGACTTGCCAACGAACTCGTTTGCTTCTTCAACAATTGCTGGCTGCTTTCCGCCGCCAACAGAGCTGAAGTTCGTAACCCTAGCCGGTGTAGCAATCTTGTTCTTGCCGAAAAACGCAATTGCTTCATCCTCCCGGACTCGACCAGCCGTAACTTGGTTGTATGCCTTCGAATATGCCATCTTCCTACCCTCCTTTTTACGCAGCTATGTGCTGCCGTTCCTTATTTGCAGCACATAGCTGCCGTTCATGGACTCCTTTGGCCCAATTCTCTTTTCCAACAAAGCGCTGTTTTTGTCAAGAACGGCAAAACTCGATGACGATCTCGCACCTTGCGATCCGTTTCAATACACACGCCCAGAGGCATGACTCTACACTCCAAACCTTCTATCATTCGTTGCCGTTACGAGGGCTTCGACCGCAAGTCTCTCGCCGTTATCCTGCACCTGAATCTTCATCATGTCCCGACCGATGATCTCGATCTGCCTTCCGAGAATCTGAGGATTGTCATTAGCGATCAATCCTTGCATCTCCTCTGAATTCCCCAAGAAATTGTCCTTGAGCCACGGCCTACGAGAATACATGTAGGTGTAGAACAGTTCACATGCCGTCAACTCTGCCGACGGATTCACCGCCGGATTGAGACGAAGCGAGCGTGCGATTGAAATTACCCATTGAGCGAATTCCCAGTTGTTGATACCTGTCATGGTCTGTCTCCTTTTCTACATTGCAAACTGATTTCTTAACCTCTCCTGATCCTTCTCTGAAGCTCTTTCTTGATCGCAACTGCCGTCGGTCCTCTATACGAACTAGAGTTCGAAAGTAGGTAGGCGACGATGGATGTTCCAGAATCCAGTCCATACATATCGCTCACGTTCTGCAACGATGACATGGCCTCCAGATATGGTTTTGCGCCATAGTTGACGTTCTTCCAGTCGGAGTAGATCAGAGAAGCGATCTGGCTCAATGACATCCTCGGAAGGTCTACCAAATCCTTCGAGTCAACATAAGCGAATCTGCCACGCCTGCTTGCCATAACTGCCTCGCCTTGAACTTCCTGACCAGATTCGTTCTGTGTGGTTACGTCCACCTCGACGCCTGCCGGAACCTTGACTTCGATCTTGGTGACAGCCTTGCTCGTCGGAACCTTGAATCCGCAGGTCGGGCAAGTCAAAAGCTTGTCTGAGCGAGTGAACTTCTCCTTGTTCATCTCTACACGGCACTTAGGACAGGTCGCAGAGCCACTCTCTTGCTCTTGCTGCGTCAGCCTAAAGGTTCTGTCAGGGGCGCACCAATACATCGCCCTTCGTGACCGCAGACCGTCCAATCCAAGACACCCACACTCAGATGACACAACACTGGCAGACTTGGACTGAGCAAAGTTATTCACCCACTTAATGACATCATCAATTCTTCCAGAATAGGATGTTTCAGGATTGGCTGGTCCAACTCGATGACCATAAGAGCCTCCTTGGAACAACTCCAAGAAATACTCTTGATTGTCCAACGCACCCTGCTCGTTTTCTCCACTCCAGAGCTTTCCATTACTCATCTGGGCATACGGACCCTGATAAGCGTCAAACGGCATCACCTTAACAAACCTGATTTTGTTGCCAGTCCTTCCTTGAATCTTTTTTGCCGCATTTTCGATCTGCTTCGCCCAGTCGTAAAACTCGCCTCCCGGCTGAATGTCACGCAGGCTCATCTCGCCAGTCGCCTTGATGGAAGAAGCACTCTGCCCCCTACGATGACACAAGCCCTGACGAATCAGTTGCTCGGCTACCCGACCATAACTGCCCTGCAGATGATGAATAGTCCCAGAATCAATCAATCCCTGAAAGAACTCAACGATCTCATCCTGATCCATCCCGCCATCTTCATACTGCATGATCTGATTGACCAAATCAGGACTCAATGCCTTGCGAGAAACTGAAGAAATTTTTGCAGTTTCTTCCTCGACAGTTCTCTGTGCAGAAGGCTCATTGCCAGAAGTTGCCTTCCTCAAAAACAGATTCATTTCACACTCTGGGCAGCTAGAAGTGCTCGACTCAAAGGCAATTTCCTTTAATCCAGCCTTGATGCTTGCAACACGAGGATTCACATCGGCGAACTCATTGGCCTCGTCATGCAGACGATACGCCAAGTCCTTCATCACGGATGTTCCGCCAGAAACCGGGGTATCCAATCCGTGAGTATCAGGCTCACCACAGAACTGATCCATAGGAGGATTCGTTGCTGTCTTGGCAATAGGACTACGATCCCGCAGGTCAGTATCGATCATCAGCAAGCCACTCCCGGTGTCTGCCAGTTGCACCTTCTGATGCAGGGTCAGAGCGGCATCTTCTTCCTCGATCTGCTCACTCAGGAAGTCCATGACCAGCTTGTAAGTAGCCGGGTTATCCTGCTGCTTAGCCAACTGTCCGATCCTATTCCAGTCCTTCGTCACACCCATCTCGTGATCCAGAACGAGACGTGTCAGATCGATGATTTCCATACCAGCATCAAGAACGGGTCCGGGGATGGTCGGCAACACAAGGGTTGAACCCGTGTCCACGAGATAGTTATAGACCTTCATGGCATGGTCAATCTCACCATCGCCCTGACTCTCAAACCAATTCTGGAATCCTACAAGACCCTTGCTCTGGCAGATTGCGGCGATCATGTAGTAAAGATACGATGAATAGAACTCCGCACCAACCTGCCGATTGAGCAAGCCTTCCATGTCCTCTGGAACAAAATCAGTTTGCTGTTCTGAGTCAGCCGACTCTTCAACTACTTCAACACCGATTTCTGGCACATCAATGATGTCTGAAACGTCTGCCCGCATACGACGACCTAGATCAGAACCGCTCTTGCGAACTCCAACGCCTTCTTGCAGTTTTCTGCGCCTCTCTTCTTCACGCTTCTGTGATTCTGTCTTGATAGGCATCATTGAGGATGTCTTACTGGACTCTTTGCTCCCACCGAAAAACGGCATAGGCATGATCTCGTCGGGATCGTGTTGACTCTCTGGCCCACCGCCCCACGCAACTGTGATCTTATTCGTCTTGGTATCAACGTCTCTGACAACGCCAGTAAACATTTGGTCTGTAACCACTACTGGCTTGACCACATCCCCTGGTTTATACATCAGAATCGCATCGCCGTAAATTGTGCCGTTCAAAAGACTACTACGTCTGCTTTTCATATCGGGTCCTCCACTTGTGTGCATAATATAAAGAAAAAAATCACAATAACTAACATCCAAACTAGGCAATCATGACGGGCCACTTTCGATGCAATCGAAGGTCTCCATCACCCGGACGCATCCAATCCAACAATACCCTCGCCCTATCTGCATATATGGAAAAACGATAAAATGTTGTAGCGTTATATGCGACTGACATCTTGGGAATCTTTCCACCAACAACTTCGACAACCACATTCCTCAGCCACTCCATAAAGACTTTGTCAGTACACCCAAATGTAGCCTGATAGCCATCCTTTGATTTAGAACCATCTCCGTCGAAAAATCCACGAATGAAATGCCTGACATATTGGACCGGCACATTCGGGACCACCATCCCATCAAAAGATTTTCTTGGCTCCACCCCAAGCTCTACCCATTTGTTATACGCCCACTTACAATTTACCGTCAGATGCCAATATCGTGCAAATTCTTCTGAATTAGGCTTCCTCCTGACAAACGAAGACGGCTTTGCTTTCCACCCCCATCCTCTCCCGAATATCCCATAGAATGTGCTCATCCTTCGACGTGATGCTACTCGTTGTCAGTTTCCGTTTCCGTCTGCCATCACTATCGCTTTTAGGATATTCCCCTACCGATCCATCCGCATACATATACCCCAACACATAAGCGAAATCCGAACTCCAATCAAATCTGCCCTTGTCGACAACAACATCTGCCCTTCTTTCGAATCCGATATACCTTCCACTCCTCTGAAGAAATCCAATAACGATGTCGTTCGTCAATCCCGTCAAAGATGCGATGGCATTTGTACTCCTCAGAGGATATTGCTCCAAGATCACCTTCCTCTGATTTTCCAATAACTCCGTTGGCTTGGCCCCTCTTTCATCTGGTGGTCCTTTAATGCCTAACTTCTTGGCCCACAGATAAGCCTTTCCTTCTGAAAGACCTAAATCCGCTTCTACCTTCTTCCATCCATCAACCAACAACCTTTCCGACAGATGGCTTCTGATCCTCTCCTGTTTTGCCTTGCGATAATTCAACCCCATCGTGTGAGCCATCTGCTTGATAGAACCACACGACTTTCCCAATCGTTCAGCGCACCATTCTATCCCCTTCTCTTCATACCATCTCTGCAAAAACTCTTTCATATTGCTCCTCCAAATATGAGCGCAATATCAAAGAATTATTACAGAAAGAAAATCTAAAACAAAGTGGACAGTAAATACGTTTAGAATTCTACAGGCCACATAGGTCTATATCGCCTATCAGTCAAAGCGACCTTCTTGATGTTCCCTATGACAAAACCCTTGATGTGTTTGTCGTCCACGTCATAGGCAAAAAGCAGCTTCTTAATTCCAGTCTTCAACCTTCTGTAGCGCATAGAATAGGGGCAAACAATATATCTCTTCGTTTCCCCGGTTGTTTCTTTCTTATACATGATGATGATCTGGACCATCCTCAAGGCTGCCTCTCGAATCGCCATTCGGGTATTCCTCAAGGCATAGAGAGTCCCATAAGCCGGAGTCTTACCAACCCTCTTGGGTTTCCTTTTGGGTGCCTTCTTTTCCTGTTCAGAGATAAAAGTCAGCCGACTAATATCCTTCTTTAGTGCTTCTGCAAAAGAAAGTGGCATGTTATGGTTCCCTGTTTGATGCCGTCACTGCGTCCGTTAATCCACATCTATCTGCCTCAGAGCCGGTTCCGTGAATATAGATATAGTCTGCCTCGTCCAAATCGTCTTCAGTTGGCGTGGTCTTGACTTGATCTGCCATGTTATTAGACCATGAAGCACACTGAATCCCGTTATGATCGTCAATCGTCCTAGCCTCGACTCCGTATCTTGCAAACCAATACATTGTGGGGCAATAGGTTCGATGAATGCATGACTTGCACCCCTGTCCCACTGGTCTACGAACTTTCCCCATCACTGGCTCTGGAAATGAAAAGGCCACATCTTACCTCTTTTGGCTAATAAACAATTTGTCCAGACCACCAGTTGTCCTCACCACTCCCTAACATGACTTGACCGGCTTTATCCGATGTTACGAATACCTCATAATAATCAGAAGCAGATGTTGTAATATCAACATAGCTGTACGGCATTGCCCAGTCATCATTGTTGCTGGATACATATCTGGTTGCCATTGTGCTCTTCAAACTCCCGTTCTTATACAGTTTGATCTGGAAAAGTACTGGCTGGCTCGCACCATTCACACTCATAGCACCATGAATACTTACCATGACGTTTGAAACGCCTGGTATCCATCTTGCGATAGTGGATGAGTTCGAATAGGTTCCTCCGTAATTGAATACGACATTAGTATACAGAACTTGTGCTGTTGCGTTTCCAAAAGTTTGATTGGCTGTTACTCCAACATTAGCCAAAAACTTTCGACTAGGAGTCGATGCCGTATTCCAATTGCTTGTATCCGTAGCCGTGATTCTTGAGGCAACATTCGTTACGGCAATTTCCCATATATTTGTCCTGCCTTCAATGACGGTCAGCCTATTCGTGGCATTGATAGCATTTACAGAAGCCGTATTCCAAGTTGACGTTCTAGCCTCTATTGTTGTCAGTCTATTCGTTGCGTCGATTGAGATGGTTGAAGCCGTATTCCATAGAGATGTTCTGGCCTCAACGACCGTCAATCTGTTTGTTGCATTGATTGATACAGTAGAAGCATTGTTCCAAGTTGATGTTCTACCTTCAACAACTGTCAATCTATTTGTCGAGTCAATACCGTTCATAGAAGCGTTATTCCAATCATTCGTTTTTCCCTCTACAACGAAAATACGATTCGTCGCTAAAGAAATCCGTGCTTGCAGATTGGTTTCCGCAACAGACGCACGATTGGTTTCCGTATTAATCCGAATAGACAATCCCGACTCGGCATTCGTGGCTCTCGACATCTCCGCATTGACTACACTCGTCAATCCTGTTACGGTCGCATAGGTAGATGGAATCTGATTCCCTAAAACATCGGGATCACGACAATCCACATGGATTGATCCGTTCGTTCCTACCGTGTTTGCCCTACCGATTGGCTGAACATAGTATGGATTGGATGGGGCTACATTGGTAAATCCACCTGCAACCGTTCCACTAAGATAGAGCGCATCATTGGCAACGCAGTAACTCGTATCAACACCAGCCTCTATTCTCCCTCCCACGGAAACTCTACCTTTTCCGCCAGCCGATATAGAAGTGCTGATAACTACACCATAAGCCTTAGTTGCCAGACTATCGGCCTTGGCTCTTTTTACATAATTGGCGGTTCCACTAACTCCGGGGAACATACACACCACTTCTCCCTTTACCAACGGAGTAGCTTCTGCATTATAAAGCGTTCGCACACTATCACGGAATGTTCTCAGAGATATTCCGGCAGAGTCAATCCAGTAAGGATTCTCAAAACCAGAAGTGGTCTGAGCATACCAGCGTCCGTGACCAGCAACAGGAGTAACGGCATAAGGATTGTCTGCCGACATATCAAGACCACCGCCTAACAGAATATCACCACCATTATGTCCAAGGATATAACCGACCTTACCGGCTGAACCATCAACCATATATCGGACAGGGTAGACCATAGTCGACGGAGCAATATCTGTCCAAAATGCTTCGGCATAGTCATAGATGGTGGGACTGCTGGAGTGATAAGCATTTCCTAACTTAATATTCAGAGCCCTGACTCGACATCCGTTATAATGCACGCCAGCACCCTCACGGTACGAGGGAGTATTTTCACTAGCCGCCGCAATCAAGACGATATTATTCGTGACATTCATATAAATCTTAGGAGTGCAGTTTTTGAAATCAATACTTCCACTAGCGCCATTTTGATACGCCAACTTAACCTTATTGAAATGACTCGTCGAGTCGTCCAAGTAAATCGAAGTTTCTCCAGACAAAAAGGCCATCTGACTATTTTGAGCCGCATCAGAATAAGCAATGGAAATCGTATCATTAGTATCCGATGAATTCATAACATGATACCCCGAAGAATCCAACAAGTCATACGAACCCAAATTAGATGAGTTGGTAGTGCCGTAATATAAACAAGTAGTGTTTACACCACCATTTCCGCTATAGTCTCCATGAACCCAAGTAGTTCCATAAATCTGAAATTGTCCACGACTAATTTGAATCGTAGTCTTAATAGATGTAGTGTCATCCCAAGTAGAATAAATGGCGCAAGAACGAATCGCTCCATAACTGTTGTCCGCTCCCTGATTTATTACGACGGCAGGCTTATTGGTCGTAAAAATAGACAATGTGGTTACTTCTCCACCAACAACATCATCATAGGTAGAAGGATATGTCACTTGTCCTCGAATGATGGTGGACTCAATATCCATACCTCTAATCCCGATGAAGTTTTTCATCGTAACGTCTTCATTGTATATTCCAATTGATACAGATACTAAAAATCTTCTCGCATCTGTTGCAACAACGGCACAGGCATCGATAGCAGCCTGAATGGTCTTGAATGGCAGACTTCCCTTCTCGATCCTTCCAGTTACATCATCGCCATTCACAGGATCAACATAGGCCGTCCCGGTGCTTGCCTTGTTCCTTGTCGAGTCTACATAGCCCTTGCTTGCACCCTGATCATCTGTCACCGGGTTTCCCATTCCTGATGGGAGTATGCCTCCTGTGCCTGCACCAGCCAACAAAACCTGAGCAAGTGTAGGCGTATTACCACCTCCACCACCTCCTGATGTGATTGCTCCTCGACGAATCATAAACCTTCGATCCAGCCAGTATATCGAATCAGTCCGAAGAGATGTATCATCTCCCCTGAATACATAAGCTGTCGTCAATGGAATATAAGGCGTAAAACCAGGAGGCAGATCAGGATCATTACCAGCAATTGCTTCTGTATCATTCGTGTAGCTACGATCTGGAGTTATCCACGTCAATTGTCCAGAGCCAGCAATTGAAACAAATACTCCACGATACCAATTCGAGACACCTCCAGACACAATATTTGTTCCATTATCCCATAGCCCGACAGGGAATTTATTCGTCACAATCCTAGTCCACACACCTCCGACATGTCCATAATACGCCAATGAATTAGATACTGAAAAATCCACCTTGCTATGATCAATCCGATCAGCCATGTTATGATATTCGACACCAGCATCCGACACGATATTTGTTAGATTTGTGCCAGTCGGATATACCACCAAACCTTCCGTAATTATCGACGGCATAATATTTGCAAATGCCACATCCCCTGAAAGCAATTCATCTCCAACCGCTACACCGGTTCCAACATGAATAATCTTTCCCAAGGAAGTCGCAAAAGTAGCCAGATAGATATTCCCATCTGCTCTTGGTCTTGAACCTGTTGTCCACTGAATAAGTGTAGTGTCATTAGTAGACCAGTAAGCATAGTTAGCCGCATTATCCGTCAAGTCGTGTGTTCCTGGATCAAGATGAAAATAACCTAGAATCGGCTCATATACATCCCCTTTAGAATATGATACAGTCAGATTTGTCGAGTTATATGAAAACACAGGCAAATCACGAGCCAAGCCACGAGTCGCCGTATCCTCAATAAACTCTTCCAGTGTGTATCCTCCCAAAGCACCTATCTTACGGATACCTTCCGATCCAAGAGTCGTATCTCCAATATATCCAATCGTCACAGCCGAAGCCGAACTCGTGGAAGAACCCGTCATCAAGAAATTAGATGCTGTGACCGAAACAAGATTTGTGAAACTTGATCTGTTTCCATCAGCATCACCAATCAATTTCAGACCTTGGATAGGAGTAGACCCCGCTCCAAAAACTGAAACGACACACACAGTCAAAATTGATATAGCCAACACTATTTTATTTCTCATACTCTTTACTCCACCGCTATGAACCATAATTTATATCCTGAAGTGGATGCCGGAGCTGATAAATCAGCCGTAAATCCACTTGCTGTGATAGTTGATTCTCTTACCGTTGCAAACAGATTATCTCCCCCGTCAGGTTTCGTGACGACTACTGCAATCTTGGTTGGGACAAATCCCCATCCAGCTCCAGAAACAACAACATAGGCATTCCCTGAAGTGATCGCCATCGATCCACCTTGAATATCCAACACACCTGGAATAGATGGATCAGGGACAACCCCAACAAATTGAAGATATGCCTCTCCATCCACCGATTCTACCCAATCCCAAAATGCTTGGTTTGAATACTGGACACCATCAATCAGAACACTCGTCCTAGATTCGATCTTCCCTACCGTATCAGACACATGAAGTCTGACTCCAAGCACTTGATTGGAAAACTCGTTTGTAACAACAAATACTCTCATGGTTATGCCCCCCTTTATTACGCCGCTTTTCTCCAAACCATTCCTGAAAAATGATATTGCCAGTCTACTTTCTTGATTGCAATGTTTTTACGAACACCATCTCTCAATACAAGAACGCTTTTACCATAACTATGAGTTCCCAACACTTCAAAAATCTTCCCATCCACCTTCACTAAATCTTTTGGTTGACACGAATATCTTTGCCTTCTTATGGAAGGATTAAATCCTTTTCGATTAAGTTGTAAGGCTCGATTGTTTTTTCTCTTTTGCCTAATCGAATACCCTGAACATCTTTTTTGATTCTCTCCACCCGCTATTACAAAAGCATCATTGGCATGACTCTTACCTAGTTGAAGAGCAATCCGCTTACCATAAGTGATGTATCCAAAAGTTGTATTGCAACACAAATTGGCTACAAACCTATCCTTAATAATGTTCATAAAGGTCGAGGACTTATAACTCTCATTTTTTTTCACGACTAGCCTAGAACCATTCTTGTGTAACTTCTCGTGACATACCTTATGCAATAAGGCGAGATTACTAGGCTTGTCACTTCCACCGTCTTTTCTTTGAACGATATGATGAATAGACCAAGTATCACTACCCTTTTCCTTGCCACAGATTTGACACTTACCCTGTTCTCTAGCTGAAATGAAAGCCTTCACATTGAAAAATCCAAAGGTATTTCCCTGTTGATACTCCACTCCTTCTATATCAGGATTATCAAATTTTTGTATATCAAAGTTTCCGACTTCAACAGTAACTTTTGTTACAGGTAGCAACCTTTTTATTCTTTCTACTAGTCGAACATGCAGATCATATCGTCTTTGAGTCGAAGGAGAAAGCCAACCGATTGAAGTATTCCTGTTGTCAAACCGTGGTTCTCGATACCACAACTTGTTCCTCCTATTTCTTCTATAGAGACTTCTTTCAGCCAATCTTTCCTTTGTCTTGTTGTCAACTATTACTTCACCAGAAACCAATTCCTTCTTACTTGTGACAGCAGAAAATCCAATATGACTATATCCGCTATCGATTCCTAGAACCACTTCTTGTTTAGCTTCCCCCGTTATTACCGTCATTTGAATAGTAAAGGGGAACCGTTTTACTATTTTAGCCATTCCCTTTTTAACCAACCTTCTTGCCTTGGCTTGACAAGTCGGCATAAGAGCTAAACCCCTCTTATTGAGTACATAGACAGTGTTCAGGACTCTCAAGCCTGAACCAACTCTATGTTGCCGATGATTCTCTTCGGAGTTGTTACAAGTCAGTGCTTTGTCTTGAGCACTAGGAATTTCTTCCTTGTTTAACCCAAAACTTACAGAGCAGTGGACTAGAGAAGTATCCACTGGTGTGTTCTTTAACTTTGCTTGTAACTGCTGCATTAGTTTTACCTATTTGCCTCCTAATCAACTCTTCACAGACTTTCGTCTACTCGTTGTGTGTTACCACACAAACCTAAGGGCTTTTAGCACTCAGGCAGTTGACGCCCCTTCGATATTGTCATTTCCAGCCTGACGCTCACGATTGGCAAGATTGATGGGATTGACAGTATCCTGTGTGCTATTAGCACCAGAAACACCTTCTTCCGTCCGAGCCTCAACTCTCGTTCCAGTCACCACAGGAGCAAGAACAGTCTGATCTGATATGATATTCCTGCCCAGTTTCACAACACGAGTGCGAGCCATCTTCACTGGACCAGCCGCCTCACCGTCAAAGGCGGGCGTTCCTGTGGGTATGCGACTCGGTCTTTCGTCATTCATATCATTCTTTCGAGACTTGGCCTTTCCAGGGCAATATTCCGTCCTCAAAGATTGAGAAGGAGCTAATTGACCATAAGGCACATCACAACTAAGATATTCAACTCTATCATTTACACTCATAACTACCTCCTAATTTCTTCCACCTAATTCCGTCCCACTTAGAACTTTTAACCCAATTTTCCTTGGCCCACAATGGTCTTATATTATTCCAGTTAAAACACTCTCTTTGTTGTTCTGGATCGGTTAAATCAAAAGAGGCGCAAGGTCTAATATGATCTATGTGCCAACCATGTAATCCGTAATTTTCCCATGTCATTCCTTGTGAAAAACAGCTCTCAAGATGTTTTTTAAGCTCTTCAACACTACATCCGATCAGTTTCATAGTATGGTCGCTTTTAGAGCTATTACTATTATTAATCACCATATAAACACGATGACGCAGGTTCTGTGTAAGACGAAAAACAGGATCGTCTTCAAGTCTTTTCCTGGTATAATCCAACGCCTCTTTTCTATGAGTCATCCTATATTCTTTACAATATTTTCCCCATCTTTCAGAATTAACAGCCCGCCAGACTCTTTTGGACTCTAATTCTAAAGGATTTTTCTGATATCTTTCCCTGGCACGAGCACGATATTTTTCTGGATCACGCAATCTCTGTTGCCTATCCTGCTCAAGCAACTTGTCGTGATTTAAAATCCTATAGGCATTCTTATAAGCAGACTGCTCTTCTCTACATACATCGCAGCGGCAATGATGCTTGCTATACCCATTTCTACCATGTTTGAATATGATAGGTGCCAATAACTCTGTTGCGCCCTCAATCATCTAACCATTCTCCCAATTCATATCACCAGCCAATCCAGTCGCCTTACCCGGCGTGAAGTTGACTCTAGAAGCCTGAGACGAAGCAAGTTGCCCCGCAGAAATATCACCTGAAACTATTTCAACTCTTTCATTCGTTGCCATAATCGTTCCTCCTTCACTTTCCAAAAACTTGCATCGCCTTCAAAATATCCGCAAAATAGGGTGTGATCGCAGTATCAATGAGGTCTTTGATTGCGTCCACTGCTGCCTGTTCAGGCACACTTCCGACTTTGATCTGTGGCAAATTGTCATTGAAAACCTTAATGGCTGCCATCATAGCATCTGCCGCCTGATCCACATTAGCCAGAGCCACATCCTCATCGGGAGAGACCGCTGCCGTCCTAACATGTGAAACCGAATCGCCTGTCATCTCAGCCGTCACATTGTCAGTCATTTTAGCTATCCTTCCATCATTCATAAAAACTTCTCCCTGAGCAATTTCTCGGCGTCCTTTTCTGTCATCTCTCCACCTACCTGCTCAATATCAAACTTTTTATCCCTCAAGAACTTCATAGCCTCTCCGACTTGTTTACCCGGTTTGATGCCCAAAATCCTCTGTATGTCCAACCCATCCACCGGCAATTCCTCTGCCTTCTCAACATGAACTTTCAAGGCTTCAATATCTTTTTTCAGGTCAGGGACTAGGTTCTGCACTGGATAATTGCCCAATTCGTCTGCCTCTGCCAAGTCCAAGACTGCACCTACCAGTTCACCCCCAACTTCCCGAATGAACCTTCGTAAAGCAGAAGGTCCGACTTTCTTTCCTGTAAGGACTTAGAAGTAATCCCAATATAACATTTTCCATTTATCAAATTTCTAGCAAGATATACCACACCATGAATTCTATCATCTTGGTCTCGTTCCGCCAGAATCTCTGCGATGATATTCAATCTTATCCCCTACTTACAGCTTCACGAAGAGTTCTAGGAGACCTTGCCAGTTCAGACTTAGCCATAGCCTCGAAACCAGCCGTCTTGCCCTTCACTACCATCTCGAAGTATATTCCCTCGGCACACATCTCTGGTCTTGCCCCGACATCAATAAATGTCTGAATCATCTCTTCTCCCTTTGGCATACGAATTAGTTGATCTGCCGATTTTTGCAATTCTTCCATACCGGCAAAGTTCTTTTCAGATACTTTCTGAATGTCCGCCATTATGTTTACCAAACTGAATAAGACCTGACGATGATAG